>Ga0209283_10000655_pt1 | contig 17598 bp, 13 predicted proteins | sample CZO8metaG_2_FD_188354 | JGI IMG/M metagenome (GOLD analysis project Ga0209283, IMG submission 188354) | Vadose zone soil microbial communities from the Eel River Critical Zone Observatory, Northern California, USA - CZOApr15con2H1.8 metaG... | ecosystem: Environmental > Terrestrial > Soil >...
GGCGTCTTCTCGCTGTGAAACGGACACAGTCCCGAATAGTTCTGCGCGCCCGACTTGCGCAGCTTGACGTAGTCGCCCACGATGCGGACGATGTCCGCTTGCTGCTTGAGGGATTCTTTGAAGTTGTCGGAGGTCATGGGCGGCGAAGGGCGCTCCTGGTTCATTGTGAGGGTGGACGGAGCTGAGGGGAATATAGCAGGGGCGGGGTTGCTGTGGAGAAACTGTGGAATCGCGGCATGCTCGGTTGAGGATGGAGGAAAAAAGGACTGCGCGGATCGGTGGATATTGTTAAGTACGGCCTCATTGCCCTGGCCAAGGTGCATCCGGATCAACCGCCCGACGGATCATCTGAACCAACTCTCTCATGCGAGGCGAGGTGAGAGCGCGTCGTTGGCGTTCAAGCAACGACTTCTTTTCGAGAACCTGAATGAAGTGTGCCTTCAAGTATGAGACATCAGGTAGTCCTGTTTCGCCCGGCGGCAGTTCCGCCACGGTCGGCCCAGACCTGCCATAACTGCCGAAGGGAACGATCAGTACTGATGATGCTCGGTCGCTCAGGTTGCGGCTGTCGAGCGAGACGACAACCACCCAGTGCCGCTTCGGAGCATCGGCCAGGTGAGCGGTCCAAATCTCGCCCCGGCGCGGGCTAGGGTTCGCGATCGACATTCAGACCTCGGGCGCTGGCGGCAAGGGCGGCTCCGAGGCGGTTGTCCTCAGCCATTTCTTCTTCCGACATTTGATCGAAGTAGGCGGCGGTGTCGCGATCGAGGCGCTCTCGATTTTCGATGGAGCGGAGGCGCTCGACAGCCAAGTCAACTGCCTCGGCCAAAGTGGCGGCCTCGCCACTGCTCACCAACCCTTCCAAGAAGGCGAGCGTATCGGGAGCGATCGTCGTCGAAATCTTCTGTCGGTTTAGTCGGGCAGATGTCGCCATATAATCCCCTATATTTCATCCATAATATCACCTATTTATCGGATGTCAAGGAGATAACTAGCCAAGGGAGGCGAACAAGAGTGTCCACCCTACACCCGCAGTTCCACCACCGTAGCCCCTCCCCCACCTTCGTTCTGCGGAGGCTCCGTCACCGTAGCCACGTGTGGATGCTTCTGCAAGTACTGGCGCAGCGCCTTGCGCAAAATGCCCATACCGCTGCCGTGGACGATGCGCACTTTCGGCATCCCTGCCAGGAAGGCGCGGTCTACGAATTTTTCGACTTCGCGAGTGGCGTCGTCGACGTTTTGGCCGATGACATTGATTTCGGTGGGTGTGTTCAGGTCGCTGGTGTCGTTTTCGAGCGAGACTTTGATGCCGCGAGCGCGCGCGGCTTGCACGGGCGAGTCGGAGACGCGGACGATCACCTCCGCGATGTCTTCTCGGGCGATGCGCATTTTCATGGAGCCGATTTCGACTTCGAAGTGATTTTCGTCGATCTTCTTTTTGACCACTCCTGCACGGCCCATGGATTTGAGTTTTACGGTGTCACCTTCGACGACGTGCTTGACGAGCGCGGGCTGGGCGTGGGGATCGTCGCGGTCGGCGCCGGTCGCGTGGGCAACGACGGTCGAGTGGAATTGTTCGCTGAATTCGCGGCGCATTTTGGAGATACGGCGCTCGGCGTCTTTGGAAAGCTTCTGGGCGGCGGCGCGGTCTTGCACGGCGTTGACGGCTTCACGGGCGTGATACTCGAAGTCGCGGAAGAGGGTTTCGAGTTTCTTCTCCATCTCGCGGATTTTGGTTTGCTGGTCTTTGCGTCCTTCGGTGGCCAGTTGTGACTTCTCGCGTTCCAGTTCCTGCTCGCGGGCTTGCAGCTTCGCGCGCTGGGTATCGGCTTCGCGTAATTCGGCCTGCAGGCGGTCGAGGAACTTGGCCACGTCTTGTGTCTGTGTGCTCAGACGACCGCGTGCGGAGCTGATGATCGCTGGATTCAGGCCCAGACGCTGCGCGATGTTGATCCCGGCGGAGGCGCCCGGAATGCCGATCTTCAACTCGTACGTGGGTTGGAGCGTGGTTTCGTTGAAGCCGACGGCGGCGTTGATCACACCGGTGGTGTTCGCTCCGTAGACTTTGAGCGACGTGTGGTGAGTCGAGATCACGCTCATGCAGCCAATCTTGCGGAAGTGATCGGAGATGGCAACGGCCAGGGCTGCGCCTTCTTCGGGATCGGTTGCGGAGCCGAGTTCGTCGAGCAGAACCAGAGACTCGGGGGTGGCGGTCCGGGAGATGAAGTCGATGTTGGTGACGTGAGCGGAGAAGGTCGAAAGATTTTGCTCAATGGATTGGTAGTCGCCAATGTCGGCGAGGATGGCGTCGAAGACGGGCATCTCGGCTCGGTCGGCGGGGACGGGGATTCCGGATTGGGCCATCAGGGCTAAGAGGCCGACGGTTTTTAGCGTTACCGTTTTGCCGCCGGTGTTGGGGCCGGTGATGACTAGTTGGCGGCGGTTGCCTTCGAGTTCGACGGTTACGGGAACGATTGGGGCGTTCTTCAGTTTCAGGTTGCGTTCGAGAAGAGGATGGCGGGCGCGGTGGAGCAGCAGGCTGGAGACGGGGCGAGCCCCGTCTCTACCTTCGGATCCTGAGGCCGGGGACGCCGGCGCTACAGTTGGGGCCAGTGCTACCGTCACGCAGTTGTAGTCTTCGGCGAAGCGGGCTTTGGCGAACTGGAGTTCGAGTTCGGCGAGAATGTCAGCGGCGGCTAGAATCGCGTCGGCGTTTTCGCCGATCCGGCGGGTCATCTCGAGCAGGATGCGGTGGACTTCGGCTTGTTCTTCATCCAACAGGCGAACTAGTTCGTTATTTTGCTCGATGGTCTCGAGCGGCTCGACGAAGACGGTTTGTCCGCTGGAACTGGCGCCGTGGACTACGCCTTGTACGCGCCGTTTTTGCTCGACTTTCACTGGGATGACGAAGCGTTCGCCGCGGATCGTGATCAGTTCGTCTTGCACGGTGCCGCCTTCGGCCAGGCGACGGAGGTAGCCACGCAGAGACTCCTGAATCAAACGTTTCTGTTTTTCGATCTCGCGGCGGATGCGAGTAAGTTCAGGCGAGGCGCGATCGTCAAGCGTGCCGTCGGGCAGGATCTTGTTGCGGAATGAGCGCAGGAATTCGGTGAAGTCCTGGATGCCCGCCGACAGCGCTGCGACGGCGGACCACTCCGAGCGCATGGCGGCGGGAGGCTGCTTTACGATTTCGCGCCACTCGGCGGCGCGGTCGACGAGCAAAACGATATCGCGGATCTCGGTGGTCTCGAATGCGGCGCCTTCGATACGCGATCTCTCCAGCAGTTTTGCTACTTCGGGCAAGCCGGAGAATTCAAAACGTCCACCGACGCGGCGGAATTCGCGGATTTCCGCCGTGAGCTGATGCTGCGTTTCGATCCACGCGCGGTCCAGCGACGGAGACAGGTCGGCAATTTTCCGCTTGCCTGGCAGCGAAGAGGAATATCCTGCGAGCAGTTCGCGCAGCGTCTCGAACTCCAGGAGGCGCGCGCTGGTATGCGTCATCGGGCTGGGAACGAAGGCCATGCAATCTGATGGTACAACGGAGTCGCGCCCTCCAAAACTCGCCGTTGACAGCCTTCTACGAGCCGGGTAGTCTCAAGCGCAAGTAATTTGGCAGAGCGGTTCCCCCCGCAAGCTTTGCCTGCCCAGGATCAAGTCCAGACACTACTATCCCGAGGTTCGTCGGAATGCGCACTCACTTTGCCCGCAGGTATGCGTTGTTCGCCGTCACGCTAGCGGTTTGTCTCGCGTCTGCATCATTTGCGCCGGCCCAAGTCAGCCTCACTCAACTTAGCGAAGACACTTTCACCAACGCTTCCAGCCAGCATGCGACCGAGGTCGAACCCGGTGCGTTCACCTGGGGCTCGACCACTGTGACGGCCTTTCAGGTGGCGCGAATCTTCGGAGGGGGCGGCGCCGACATCGGCTTCGCAACATCAACCAATGGCGGCCAAACTTGGACCAGCGGTTATTTGCCCGGGCTGACGATTTATCAGGGGAATGGGATGTACCAAGCCGCCAGTGACGCCGCGGTTGCTTACGATGCGTTGCATGGCGTCTGGCTGATTTCGACGCTGCCGATCGGCAACTCGACGGCGGTGGCCGTGAGCCGCTCGACCGATGGGATCAACTGGAGCAATCCCAGCTTTGTGACCAAATTGGGCGGACCCGACAAGAACTGGATCGTGTGCGACAACACTCCGACCAGCAATTTCTACGGACATTGCTATTCCGAGTGGGACAGTACCAACGCCGGCGATTTGATTCAGATGAGCACCTCGACCGATGGAGGAATCACCTGGAGTCCTGCGGTCGCGACGCAGGGGCAGGATTTCGGGATCGGTGGTCTGCCGCTGGTGAAGCCCAATGGGAAAGTCATCGTGCCGTTCCTCGGCTTCGGCGGATTTGTAATGGCATTCAACTCCACTAACGGGGGACAGACCTGGACCAAGGCCGTGAACGTCGGTGCTTTCATCAATCACTTTGAGGCCGGGGATATCCGCAGCGCTGGTCTGCCGTCGGCTGCCACCGATGCGAAGGGAAAAGTTTTTGTGGCATGGCCCGATTGCCGCTTCCGCTCGGGTTGCTCTTCGAATGACATTGTTTACAGCAAGTCGGGAAGCGGCACCCTGTGGAGTGTGGTCAAGCGAGTGCCGATCGATCCTGTGACGAGCACGGTGGACCACTTCATCACCGGCATGGCAATCGAGCCGGGTACTTATGGCACGACTGCTCACGTCGGATTGGTCTACTACTATTACCCGGTTTCAAATTGTGGCAACAACTGCTCGCTGTTTGTTGGATTCATTCAGTCGTCCAATGGCGGTGGTAGATGGAGCCCGGCGCAAACGCTGGGTGGACCGATGAGTCTGAACTGGTTGCCGGATACATTTTCCGGCCGCATGGTGGCGGACTACATCGCAGTGGGATTCGGCGGCGGCAAGGCATTCCCGATTTTTGCGCTAGCACAGGCGCCGACTGGTTCGCTCTTCCACCAGGCGATCTACACGACCGCTACGGGTCTGAGTCCCGAGGCGCCCGAGCTTGAGCAACTCAGTTCTGCCGGGGATCGGCCAGTCCCCAACGCGAAGTCGGATCACGTGCTCAGGCCCTTCGTGGATAATGAGATTTCGGCGCAGAGCGATCAGCCGCCGGAGTAAGGGTTCGGCGCGGTTCACTTGTCCCTTCAGGATTGGAACTCGCCGACCGCGTTTAACAGGCGTTCAACGTCTTCCTGCGAATTGTAGAAGTGGCAGGAGACGCGGATTCCGCCGACGCCTGACGTGTATCTTACCGAAACCAAAATCTTCCGCTCCTGCAGGCGCGTCATGAGCACGACATTCTGTTCTGCTGTGCCGACCGAGAACGTAATGATGCCGGAGCGGTTTTGCGAAGCGCGCGGCGTTACGACTTCGATGCCAAGCACGTCGAGTCCCTTCAGCAGGGAATCGGTCAATCCGCGAATGTGCGCCTCGATCCGTTCCGGGCCCAGTTCCTGAATCAGTTTCAGCGACGCCGCGAGTCCAACCGCTCCCGGATAATTTGCCGTGCCTCCGGTTTCGAAACGGCGCGCCGTTTGCACGTACTGGTAATCCTGAACGGGCGTGATGGTCGGAGTCTGAAAGTATTCTCCCCAGCCATCGGCGGGATCTTCGATATCAAGATATCCGGCGGTGGGCGGGCGCAGGCGTGTCTCGGAGTTGCGGTTGATGTAAAGAAATCCGCAGCCGAAGGGCGAGTTCAGCCACTTATGCCCGCCGCAGGCCAGGATGTCCACCGGAGTCTGTTGCACATTGAGCGGTAGGGCGCCGAGTTGCTGGATGGCGTCCACCACCAGCCAGATGCCGCGCTCGCGGCAAAGACGGCTGAAGGCGGCCAGGTCCAGACGATAGCCGTTAGTCCACTGCACCGTGCTGACGGTGATGACGCGCGTTCGCGGCGTGATGCGGGCGGCGAAGTCTTCTGCGCGGACTTCGCCGTGGCGGTTGGGAACCACGTCAATCTCGATGCCGTCTTTCCTCTTCTGCGTCCAGGGAACGGCGACCTGGAGGAATTCAAGGTCCGAGAGGAGCACGCGATCGCCAGGCTGGAGCGGAATTGCGTCGGCAGCGAGCGAGAGTCCGTGAGTCGTGCTTTCGACCAGAGCGATTTCGTCGTCACGTGCGCCGATCAGTGCGGCACACGCGGGGCGCGCCGCCGCCCGCATCTCGTCCATGAAAATATGATGGTGGGTCGAAGACTCCAGCGGACAGATCATCGCAAGATCGAGAAACTTCTCAATCGCCTCTACCGCGGGTCGCGGCGCGAGCGAAACGCAGGCGGCGTCGAGAAAGGTTTTGCCGTGCAGTCCGGGGAAGTGTTGGCGGGCCTGAATCATGCCAGACGATTTAACCACAGCACGGTCGCAGGGATCAGTGCGAGGCAGTCAAGTCGAGAATGTAAGCAGTCTGGTCGCGGGTGAAGGCGAAGAGCCGGTGCCCGTCCTGAGAAAACGCCTTAAAAGCAATGGCCGAGGGAAACTTGTATTCGCGGCGCAGCTGTGCCGTCGAGAGGTCAAAGATCTGCAACTGGCCGGTGGAGTTGGAAATTGCAAGCGCTCCGGCGGGGGCGCTGAGGTTTGCGTCATAGCCGAAGAAGTGCCCTTTTTGTTCTCCGCTGGTAAGCGAGTACAAAAGAATGCGGTCGCCTTTGAGCAGTAGGACGAGCCAATCCTGATCGAAGCTGATTCTCTCGATCGAGAAGGGATTCTTGTTGGTCTTAACCAGGAGTTTTCCTACGACAACGTCTTTGCTGAAATCCAGCAGTTCGATCAGGAAGTCCTCCCTCTCTGCCTTGGACTTGAGTTCGGGGAAGTGCTGCAGTTCTTCGCGGGCGGACCCCATAAAGAGCGGCCATAGAATCAGGGCGGTGGAGTGGGATGAACTCAGGTAAATGCGCGGTACTTCGTTCGGGAACCGACGCGTCCACACTATTTTCTGGGTACGGTAGTCCCAGATTTCGTATGTCCAATTCTTGCGTTCCCAGCTCTTTTCATTCTGCGGCTTCTCAACCAGGAGATAAGGTCCGTGAAAGGAGGAGACTGTGTCCTTGAGCGGATAGATTGGCGTGAAGCCACCTTTCGCGGAGAGGTCCAATCGGACAACCTTGCGTTCGTCCTTCTCGAATTTTGGAAAATCGGCATAGAGGACGTCATCTTCCGAAAACCACGCTCCGTGGAAACTTCTTGTGTAGTAGCGTCGGAGATTGGGAACAAGATCAAAGACGGCGCCCCGCGTCCGCGAAGAAACGGCCAACCACTGCAATCCAGCTGAGACGCTGGCCGCTGTGAGCGTGCCCAGAGGCGACTGGCTGAGCTGCACTGACGCCACTTCTTTCTTTTGTGCCAGGTCAAACAACGACAATTGACCATCTTTTCTTTCGCTGGTCACCCAGTTGTCATAGATATCTCCGGCGTCTCGGTCGAATGTGACCGCTAGTTGTTCTGGGTTCTTGAGTTCCATGATCCCGAGCGGCCTCTCGCGAAGAGGCCAGAGCATCACAGAATCTCCATGGGCAGGCGACGCGACGTGAACGGCGTTGCTCAGCGGCAGTTCCAACAGGCGCTCCCCCGACGGAAACCGCAGAACCGGAGACTTCCGTGGCGTGTTGAGATTGATTCCAACGATCCGGTCCGGACCCAGAAATGCGAAGCTGAACCGCAACAGACCTCGGATGCTTCCAGGCAAGCTCACGGTCTTCTTTTGCTGGAGATCATAGGCGAAATCTTCCGACGATGAACCCGCGAGGAAATACCGACCATCCGGAGAGAATCCAAACTGCGCGAAATTCGCATGGTGTTCGCCGAGCGCTATCAGCAGATAGAAAATCCAATAGTTATAAATTTGAACAAAATTGCTCTTCTGTACGATCGCCTGCCCAGTGGCAACGTCGATCAGCGCCAGGGACAAGTCTTCATGCAGGCAGGCGAGGTAGGAACCATCGGGAGACAACTGCGTCTGGTAGCAGCCTTGGTTGAGAGTCATTTCGTGCAGAGACGTGCGGTGCCGGGAGGCGATATCCCAGACTTCAATCCTCAACGCGGGCGTGTAGAAGATGACCGAGTGTGAATCGGGGGAGAAGAATGCTTTCTCCGCGTCAGAGGCATCAATGAAAAAGACGACGGCAAACGGCTCCCGGGTCAGCACCTGAATGCCCCCTTCATCCTGGGCGAGCAGGTATTTTCCGTCCGCGCTGAATTTCAGGTTGTTGAGATCGGGACGCAACGGAAGCGCCAGCTTTTGCTTGAAGACTAGTCCAGGGAGAGACTCGTCCAGAGTGTCGGCCTTGAAATTCAGCACATCCGACTGCCACTTCGCAAATCCCACTGGGTCGGCCGGAGGGCGGACTTCGGAGCAGCCGGCCGGCAGGCTCGACAAGCTTTTCATCATGTCACGCAGCCGTTTTTGGGAAGGTTTGGTGCCGCCAAAGAAATCGGAAAACCAGTTGCCCGTCTTGCCGTGGGTTTCCTGGAAGCGATCCCAGATCTCCACGTACGCGCGCGGAGAGTAGCCGGCTCGGGCCATCGCATAAACTGCCACCTGATCTGCAATCAACTGATCCTCGTCGTCACTATCACGACGTGTGGGCTTGCGCGCTTCGTTATCGAGGAACCGGAAGTATTTCTCGCGGATGTCATTGCGGTCCCCTACTTGCGTGACACCGAGCACCTCGCGCAAACGCCGGCTCATTTCGATTCCGGTTTGGTGAGTAACTATGTGTCCCAGTTCGTGGGCCATGATGCCCGCAAGTTCATCGTCGCTCTTCGCGAGCGCGACGATCTTGCGAGAGATATAAACGCGGCCTCCCCCAATGCTGAAGGCGTTCACACTCGGAAACTCAAACAGGAAGAATTGAAACCGGAAGCGGTTCGGTGGCAGATATCGGACCAGTTGCTCGCCGATCTGTTGCAGATGGCGCGTGAGAGCGTCGTTGTGCAGGCTGGGGTATTCGGCGGCAAAACGCTCGGACATCAGGTCGCCAAGATCGGCTTCCTGCTCATCGGAGAAAATGTTAGGCGCGTGCGATCCCTTCTCAATCGCGGGCGGAAGCGGGCAGTTTTGTTGGGCTCGCGCCGCGGAGGCGAGAGCCAGTGCACCCAAGAAGCAATAGAGAACAGCTCTCACAACCCCGGCATTAGAGCACACTTATGAGCGCGAGCGCACGAGGATTCTTAACATACTAAGGTGGCTTCTGGCTGTTAGAATGCTGCCGCTTGTTCGCGCCGCCTTGCCTGGATCTCGATATAAACGTTAATCAAGGAGACGGCGGCGGGAGTTACCCCTGGAATGCGCGAGGCCTGGCCGAGCGTTTGCGGAGTGACATGGCCGAGCTTCTCCTGCATCTCGCGAGAGAGGCCGCTGACGGCCCGGTAGTCGAACCACTCCGGGATGCGGCGCTGCTCGGCCTTCTTCAGGCGGTCGATGGCGCGCTGCTGTTGGTCGAGATAGCCGGCATATTTGATTTCGGTTTCGAGTGCCTTGAGTTCGTTGCGGACCTCCGAAGACAAGTGGTTAGTGGTTGGTGGTTGGTGGTTAGTAGAGCGCGCGAAGAAATCCGGTGCGAATTCGCGCAAGGCGGGAGCAAGTTGTTCGATCGAGATTTCGGGACGCTTCAGGATTTGGGCAAGTGATTGGCCGAGGGCTGAGCGAAGCGTGTCCGTAAATTGAGAGCACGTGGGCCGTCTCTCCGGGACTTGGTCGAAATCGGCGTCGTTCCCAGCGATAAAGCGCTGGGTTGAGTTCGGTAGCCCCTCCGGGGCTGGGAGATGGGCGTCCGCGTCGCTCGTGCGGTCGCCGAGGACGTTCTCCAGCATCTGGCTGGTGAGCTTCGTTCGTTCCAGAAGCTGCTTCATCTCTTCCAGCCGCTGCTGCTTGGCTTGGAACTCGACCCACGCTTCATCGGAGATCAAACCCACGCGGCGGCCGTGGGGAGTGAGGCGGCGGTCGGCATTGTCGATCCGCAGATGCAGGCGGAACTCGGCGCGCGAAGTGAACATGCGGTAGGGCTCGTTCGTGCCCTTCGAGATCAGGTCGTCAATCAGGATCGCGGTGTAGGCTTCCGTCCGGTCGAGGACGAGCGGCGCCTCGCCCTTCACTTTCAGCGCGCCGTTGATACCCGCCATGATCCCCTGGCAGGAGGCTTCTTCGTAGCCAGAGGTTCCGTTGATCTGGCCGGCCAGGAAGAGGCCTGAAATCTTCTTGGTTTCGAGCGTGCGGTGCAATTCTGTCGGATCGATCGAGTCATACTCGATCGCATAGCCCGGCCGCATCATCTCGGCGTTTTCAAGACCCGGGATGGACTTGAGAATGGCAAGTTGTACATCGATCGGCAGTGACGTGCTCATGCCGTTAACGTAGATTTCGTGCGTGTTCAGGCCCTCGGGCTCGAGAAAGAGCTGATGGGTGAGCTTGTCCGGGAACTTGACGATCTTGTCTTCGATCGAAGGACAGTAGCGCGGGCCGATCGATTGAATCTGTCCGCTGTACATCGGCGAACGGTGCACATTTTCGCGGATGATGCGATGCGTCTCTTCCGTCGTGAACGCGATGTAGCAGGGCACCTGCGTGTCATGATGAGCGACGCGCTTGGTGCGGAAGCTGAAGGGCGTAGGATCGGCGTCCCCGGGCTGCGCGGCAAACTTCGACCAGTCGATGGTGCGTCCGTCGAGACGCGGCGGAGTGCCAGTCTTCAAGCGGCATCCGCGCAGGCCGAGCTTCTTTAAGGCTTCGCCTAGCAGAACGGCATTCGGCTCGCCGGATCGCCCGGCAGGATATTGCTGTTCACCGCAGTGAATCAGACCGTTCAAAAACGTTCCGGTGGTGATGATGACCGCGCCTGCCGAGACGCGGCGGCCGTCGCGGAGGAGAATTCCTTGAATGCAGTTCTCAGTTCTCAGTTCCCGGTTCTCAGTAACTCCGGTTTGAGCTGACAGCTGATGGCTGATGGCTGACGGCTCCAAAATCACATCCGCCACTTCCGCTTGCTTGATGGTGAGATTCGGCTGCGACTCGAGCACCTCGCGCATCTTCAGTCGGTAGGCTTGCTTGTCGCATTGCGCCCGCGGCGACCACACTGCGGGGCCGCGCGACGTGTTGAGCAGACGAAACTGGATTCCGACGGCGTCGGTGATCTCGCCCATGATTCCGCCGAGCGCGTCCACTTCGCGCACCAGATGTCCCTTGGCGATCCCGCCGACGGCCGGGTTGCACGACATCTGCGCGATCAGATCGACGTTTAGGGTATAGAGGGCAGTCTTCAGTCCCATGCGAGCGGAGGCCATCGCGGCCTCGCACCCGGCGTGGCCGGCGCCGACTACGACTACGTCGAAATGTTCGTTGAACGGCTGCATTTGAGTGCTGAAAAATCCAACCGTAGAGACGGGGCGTGCCCCGCCTCCTCCGCGGTCGGCGATGCCGATGTTATCGGAGACGCGGGCACGCCGCGTCTCTACGAATCTGTTTGCCGGGGCCGGAAGCCGTGTCCTGTTAAATTGTATCTTGATCGGATGCCTGCATGTCTTGTCATCGCGGTCGTTAGTCCGTATATTGAAGGTTCTTCGAGGTGACCATGACCACTGAAGTATTTCTCTCCCGCCTGGACGATTGCATTCGTAAGTACGATCTGCTCTGCCATCCGTTTTATAAAGCCTGGTCTGCGGGCGAATTGACGCACCACGATCTGCGCGAATATGCCGAGGACTACTATCATCACGTGGAAGCCTTCCCGACGTATTTGGCCGAGCTAGGCATCCGTCTCGAGGAAGGCGAGCTTCGTCGTGCCGTGCTGGCGAACATGACAGAGGAAAAGTGCGGCGAAGACGCATTCGGCCATCCGCAGAGCTCGCACGCCGAGCTGTGGCTCGATTTTGTGGAGGGCATGGGCGGAAGCCGCTTCCCGAGTCGTCAGCCCGTGGCGGAAGTGCGCGGGCTCATTTCACACTTCCATCGCGTCGCCGGCGAAGGCACTCAAGAAGAAGCGTTGGCAGCGTTTTACGCGTACGAGTCGCAGGTGCCGCGCGTGGCGCAGGAGAAGGATCGCGGCCTGCGCGAGTTGTACGGCGCGGACGAGAAGACGCGCGCGTACTTCACCCTGCACACTGCCGCTGACGTCTATCACTCGCAGGTATGGCGCAAGCAGCTTGAGAAGCGCATCCAGGAAAATCCTGAAGCCGCCGAGAGGGCGCTGGCTGCAGCCGAGAGCGCGGCCAAGGCACTCTGGAATGCGCTCGATGGAATCGAAGTGCGCCGGCAGGCACGGGTGGCAGCGTAGGATTCCGGCGACACAGATATGAAAGCTAGCCGTTTCGGCCACTTCAGATGCCAATCACTGAGCTAGGCTTCTGGGGCCAGCAATTCATGCTCTGGGTTTTGATCTTCATACCCATACTTGGAATTGTGGGCTACATTCGAATCCGCAGAAAAAAACCTCTTCCACTTAAGCCGAAGCGCTACCGCCGGGTATTGATCGGGCAAGCAGGGCTCCTGGTGATTACTGTGCTTGCGGCCCGAGAACAGCGAGTGCCCATCCTTTCAGGCCCACTCCCCAGCCTGACTTCATGGCTGGTGGCTGCGGGTTTCATCGCGATCATGGGGCTGCGGTTGCGACAAGCGTGGGCCAAGCTCAGTCCGGGACGGCTGGAGCGGGCCCGAATATTGCTCCCCGATCATCCTTCACAAATGCGATTGTGGGTGGCGATTTCCGCGATGGCCGGGATCACAGAGGAATGCGCCTATCGTGGACTAGCCATGCGATTCCTTACCGACAACAACAGCTCGTTCTGGATCGCATTGCTGCTATGCGTTAGCGCATTCGCGATTGCGCACTCGATACAAGGCTGGCGCGGTATTCTGGCAACCGCCATCATCGCCCTGCTCATGCATGGCGTCGTGTATGAAACCGGTTCGCTCTACCTGGCAATCGTCGTACACGCGGTTTACGATCTAATGGTAGGTATCATCGCCGTGCCGATCCTGAGCAAATTCGCGAAGACGCAGGAGTTAACACAAGCGGCGTCTGTATAAGCGTTATGGCCCTTCCTATCCCCATCGGCGTGCGCGGCGAAGCCCAGGAAACTGTTGAACTGAAGCATACGCTGGCCGCGCATCATCCCGAGCTGCCGCCGGTGTATTCCACTCCTGACATGATCCGGCTGATGGAGACCGCCTGTTTCAAGGCGCTGCAACCCTACTGTGAAGATGGAGAAATCACGGTCGGCATTTCGATCCACGTCGAACACCGGGCGGCGAGCGGAATCGGGATGCACATTCGCGCGACGGCGGAACTGGAGTCATTCGACGGACGTTTCTACATCATGCGGGTCGAAGCGCACGACGGCGTACAGGAAATCGGGCGAGGTACAGTGGGACGCGCCGTGGTGCATGTCCCGAGCTTCCTGGAGCGGATGCGAGAGAAGGCCCGGGGGCACTAGGATCGTCTGCGAAGAGAAGAAGCTCATGGATTCTCAAGCTGACAAAGCTACACAGTTTCGGCAGCGGCACCGCGGACCGGAGGTGCTGGTGCTTCCCAACGCATGGGACGTCGCCAGCGCCCGCGTCTTCGAGGAAGTGGGCTTTCCCGCTATCGCGACGACCTCCGCTGGTATTGCCTTTTCGCTCGGATATCCCGATGGCCAGCGTATTCCGCGGGAGGAGATGTTTGCCCGTATCGCGCGCATCGCCCGCGCGGTGAAGGTGCCGGTGACGGCAGACATCGAGGCAGGTTACGGCGCTATGCCTGAACACGCAGCGAGCGCGGCCCGCGAACTGATCCACGCGGGCGCGATCGGAATGAATCTTGAAGATGCGAGCGGCGATCCGGATCAGCCGCTGATCGATCTTGTCGATGCCGTCGAGAAGATTGCGGCGGCACGCGGGGCCGCTGCTGAACTGCGGGTGCCGGTGGTCGTGAATGCACGTACGGATGTGTACCTGCTTCCCGGCGGTGATCCCGAGACTCAGTATTCCGAGACCGTGCTGCGCCTGATCGCATACCGTGATGCTGGCGCCGATTGTGTCTTTGCTCCGGGACTGAAGGACGCTGAGACGATCGCGCGCCTGGTCAAAGATGTTCAGTGCCCGCTCAACATTCTCGCGGTGCCGGGGACGCCGCCGATTCCCGAACTCGAAAAACTCGGTGTTGCCCGCGTGAGCCTGGGATCTGGTCCAATGCGCGCCACTCTGGGGCTACTGCGGCGCCTGGCCGAAGAACTGAAGAGAACTGGAACCTACAGTGCGCTGGACGGAGCTGTGCCTTACGCAGAAGTTAACAAGATGTTCGCGTAGGATCCATCTTCGCTTCGTCCGCAAGCGACTACGCGTTCACCAGGCTCATCATGTGCTCGGGATAGCGCATCCCCGCCGCTGCGCCCGTGGGGAACACTTCGTTCAGACGGCGCAGATCATCGATCGTCAGATCGATTTCCACCGCGCGGGCATTTTCCTCGAGATACTTGCGGCGCTTGGTGCCAGGAATGGGGACGACATCGTCGCCCTGCGCCAGCACCCAGGCCAGCGCCAGTTGGGATGGCTGACAGTCTTTTTCGCGTGCCATCAGTTCAACTTGCTTCACGAGGTCGAGATTCTTCTGGAAGTTGTCTCCTTGAAAACGCGGCGAAAAGCGGCGATAGTCGTCGGCTTCGAGATCCTCGAACTTCTTGAACTGGCCGGTAAGAAAACCGCGGCCCAGCGGGCTATAGGCTACGAAGCCGATGCCAAGTTCGCGGCAAGTGGGTAGGATTTCCTCTTCCGGATCCCGCGTCCAAAGGGAATACTCTGTTTGCAGCGCTGCGATTGGGTGCACTTTCACGGCACGGCGCAGAGTGTTGGCACCGGCTTCAGAAAGACCGATGTAGCGAATCCTGCCTGCCTGGACCAGTTCGGACAAGGCTCCCACAGTTTCCTCGATGGGCGTGTTGGGATCGACGCGGTGCTGGTAGTAGAGATCGATGTAGTCGGTCCCCAGCCGCTTCAAGCTGCCTTCGCAGGACTTCTTCACATAGTCGGGCTTGCCGCTGACGCCGCGAACGTTCGGATCTTTGGGATCGCGGACAATTCCGAACTTGGTGGCCAGCACGACCTGATCGCGCTTGCCTTTGATGGCGCGTCCGACCAGTTCTTCGTTTTTGTAGGGGCCGTACACGTCGGCGGTATCGAGGAAGTTGATGCCGAGTTCGAGCGCGCGATGGATGGTCGCGATCGATTCGTCGTCATCGCGGCCGGAGTAAAACTCCGACATCCCCATGCAGCCGAGTCCCAGGGCGGAGACGGTCGGTCCACTGCGGCCGAGTTTGCGGGTTTTCATGAATGCTCCTTAGAACGACTCTGTAGTAGAGACGAGGCTTGCCTCGTCTCCGATCGCGGATGAGACGCGGCACGCCGCGTCTCTACCATACCTTTCTTGTTGGCATATCTATGTCTATTCTTTGGATGAAAAGAGCAGGCATTGGGTTTCGTCATTTGCTGAGTCGCTGCGATTCCTTTCCGCATCATTTCTCTTGTCTCCTGCAACGTATTCCTGGAGCTTTCATGAATCGCGTGCCGATCTGGTTTGAGCGGAAGTTCGAGTTCACGTTTCCAGCGGAACTGCATCCGAACCTGTGTGCGCGTTTGCGCGGCGCTCCGGCTCGGCTGGAAGAAATTGTTCGGGGCGCTCCTCGCGAACTCCTGATCAGGAAGCCGCAAGAGAAGTGGTCAGCCCAGGAGAATGCCGGACATCTGCTGGACGTTGAGTCTTTGTGGATGGCGCGGGTCGACGACTACGTGGCGGGCGGTACTGAACTTACTGTAGCCGACTTGAAGAATCGTAAAACGTACGAAGCGAATCACAACGCGCGGTCTCTTGATGAAATTCTCAAAGAATTCCGAGAGGCTCGATCGCGGCTGGTGACGCGGGTGGAGACCATCGACCCGGCACTCTTTGCGCGGGCCATGCTGCATCCACGCCTGAAGCAGCCGATGCGGCTAGTGGATCACTTGTACTTTGTCGCGGAGCACGACGATCATCATCTGGCTTGCATTTGGGAATTGCTGAATGCGGGCGAACGAGCAGGTTGACGATCAGGAGGTCACGCGGATCAGGGGTTTGGTGTGGGGCAGCACCTCGCCGATCTCCACTGCCGACACGCTGGCCGCATGGAGAGCCCGCGCGAGCGCAGCCGCCTCTTCGGGTGCGAGTGAGATCAGCAGTCCGCCAGCGGTTTGCGGGTCAAAGAGAATCGTCTTCACTTCCTCTGGGATTCCGTCCTCGTATTCCACCAGGCACTCAGCGAAGTCGCGATTCGCCTTCAGCCCGCCGGGAATATTTCCGGCGCGTACGCAGTCGAGCGCGCCGTCGAGCAGTGCGATCTTCGCGGAGTGAAAGACCAGGCTCACGTCCGACGCCAGCGCCATCTCGCGGGCGTGGCCGATGAGCCCGAAGCCGGTCACGTCGGTCAGCGCGTGCACAAACCAAGTAGGGACAGCCGCCCTCGGTTGTCCTGCGGAGCTGCGCTCCGCCTGGCCGGGTCGGAGACCCGGCCCCACACTGCCTTTGGTGATCACGTCCGCGGCGGTCTTGTTCAAAGTGGTCATGGACTTCACCGCAGCGTCGATCCAGTTTTGTTTCGCGGTGCCTTGCTTGATTGCGGTCGAGATCACGCCGGTGCCGAGCGCCTTGGTGAACAACAGGCGATCGCCGGGGCGCGCGCCTTTGTTGGCGAAGATTTTCTTTGGATGAATCACGCCCGTGACCGAGTATCCAAATTTTGTTTCGTCGTCGCGAATGCTGTGCCCGCCGACGACTGTGCACCCGGCTTCTATCATCTTCGACAAGCCGCCAGCGAGAATGCGTTCCAGAATTTCGAGGTCGCCTTTTTCCGGGAAGCAGACGAGCGCGAGCGAAGTGAGCGGCCGACCGCCCATGGCATAGACGTCGCTGAGCGCGTTGGTGGCTGCGATCTGGCCGAAAGTGTACGGGTCGTCGACGATGGGAGTGAAGAAGTCCACCGTCTGGACGAGCGCCTGCTCGGGCGTGAGCAGATACACGCCGGCGTCGTCGGCATGATCGAAGCCGACTAGCACATTGGGGTCCTGTTGCCGGGCTAATTTCCCAAGCACTGTGTCCAGCGCCGCCGGACTCAGCTTGGACGCTCAACCCGCAGCTTTTACGGACTCCGTCAGGCGAAATGGTTTTGTTTCGGGCACGAGAGGATTGTAGCGGAGGTCAGAGGTTAGAGGTCGGATTGCAGAGGTGAAAAACGATTGCAGAGGGCAGAGGTCAGATTGCAGAGGTGAAGAGCCAGTGTCAGCAGTGCTGCTCGCAGCGAGAGCCTTACCTCTGCAATCTGACCTCTGCCCTCTCACCTCGTTCTGACGTCGGTGATCCGCATGTCCGGGTAGGCATGGTTCCACTGCGCCGAAATGCTTTCGAAGGTAAGGCGAAAAGGCTTGCTTTGGCCGGGAGCGAGCGGCGAGATGTTAAGGTCCACGGCCTCGTCATAGGGCCCGCCGGTGCGCAGGACGCGCAACGGCAATTCGTCCCGCTGGGCGGTTTGTCCCATGTCATCTTTGAAAGTGACCTGCA
>Ga0209283_10000656_pt1 | contig 17570 bp, 19 predicted proteins | sample CZO8metaG_2_FD_188354 | JGI IMG/M metagenome (GOLD analysis project Ga0209283, IMG submission 188354) | Vadose zone soil microbial communities from the Eel River Critical Zone Observatory, Northern California, USA - CZOApr15con2H1.8 metaG... | ecosystem: Environmental > Terrestrial > Soil >...
TCTTCGGGCATGGTGCCGGCGCTCGCGTCGTGCAGGTGGATGTCGCCGATGCGCTTGGCGCCGAGCTCGGAAAGGATGGCGTCGAAGCGCCTGCCTCCGTTGCAGAACGTTTCCGAGTAAGTCCGGTCGCCCAGCGCGAAGACGCCGTAGCGCACGCGCGAAAGCTCCGGCCGCGCGCTTTGGAGCGATGCGTAAAGCGCCTTGGCGTTGTCCGGGACGTCGCCCTGCCCGTAGGTCGAGCTGCAGATCAGGAACAAGCCGTCGCTCGAGAAGATGCTCGCGTCGAGCCCGTCCATGGGCAGCACCTTCACGGTGGTGTCGGCGTCCTCGAGCGTCAGCTCGAGCTCCTGGGCCACCAACTGAGCGGTGCCGGTCATCGTCCCCACGAGGATGGTGAGCTGGAGCGCTTGCATCTCGAGCAATTGTTGCATGATACTGCACGCGACACCCATGAGCGCCGTCCTCGAAGCCCGATCCCCTGCCCTGGTTACCTACGACACGCAACCCGACCGGTACATCCACTGGCGACTCTCGGTGGACGGCCCGGTGGCGACGCTCGCGATGGACGTGAACGAGGAGCGGGGCCTGAAGCCCGGCTACAAGCTGAAGCTCAATTCCTACGACCTGGGCGTCGATATCGAGCTCCAGGACGCGCTCAACCGGGTGCGCTTCGAGCATCCCGAGGTGCAATGCGTCGTGATCACGAGCGCCAAGGAACGCATGTTCTGCTCCGGCGCGAACATTTACATGCTGGGGCAATCCAGCCACGCGTGGAAGGTGAACTTCTGCAAGTTCACCAACGAGACCCGCAACGGCATCGAGGATTCGAGCCGGCACGAGGGAATCAAATTCCTCGCCGCGGTGAACGGCACGGCGGCGGGCGGCGGCTACGAGCTGGCGCTCGCCTGCGACGAGATCCTGATGATCGACGACCGCTCCTCCACGGTGAGCCTGCCCGAGCTGCCGCTGCTCGGCGTGCTGCCCGGCACCGGGGGCCTGACTCGCATCACCGACAAGCGCAAAGTGCGGCGCGACCTCGCGGACGTTTTTTGCACGACCGCGGAGGGCGTGCGCGCCGACCGGGCGAGGCAATGGAAGCTGGTAGACCATGTCGCCAAGCCGCAAGGCTTCAAGGACGCGGTGAAGGAGCGCGCCGCGGCGCTCGCCGGCCGGAGCACGCGCCACGGCAGCAGGCCCGTCGCGCTCACGCCGCTGAAGCGAACCATCGACGAGCTGGGGTACCACTATGACAACGTCGATGTCGTTGTCGACCGCAAGGCGCGCACCTGCACCATCACGGTGTACGCGCCGCGCCATCGGCCCGCGTCGGACCTCGATGCCGTCCAGGCGCTCGGCGACAAGTGGTGGCCGCTCGCCATGGCGCGCGAGCTGGACGACGCCATCCTGATGCTGCGCACGAATGAGCTCGAGATCGGCACTTGGGTTCTGAAGACGCGCGGCGACATCGACAACGTTCTCGCCGTGGACTCGGACCTGAAGGCGAACGAGGGGCAATGGCCGGCGGGAGCGGTAACCGGTCTTCTGCGTCGCACGCTCGCGCGGCTCGAGATCTCCTCGCGCACCCTGTTCGCCATCATCGATCAGGGCTCGTGCTTCGCCGGAACGCTCCTTGAGCTTGCGCTCGCCGCCGACCGTAGCTATATGCTTCAGTTGCCCGACGGCGAGGCGGACGCGCCGGAGCTCGCGCTTTCGCCGATGAATTTCGGCGCCTATCCCGCGGCGAGCGGCGAGACGCGCCTCCAGGCGCGTTTCTGCGGCGAGGCCGCGCCGTTCGAGTCGGCGCGCGCGCGCGCGGGCGAGAAGCTCGCGGCGACCGAGGCGGCCGCTCTGGGGCTCGTCACCTTCACGCCCGACGAACTCGACTGGGACGAGGAAGTGCGCATCGCGCTCGAGGAGCGCACGAGCCTGTCTCCGGACGCACTCACGGGCCTCGAGGCCAACCTGCGCTTTCCGGGCAAGGAGAGCATGCAGACCCGGATTTTCGGCAGGCTCAGCGCCTGGCAGAACTGGATCTTCAGCCGACCCAACGCAGTCGGCGAGCACGGCGCGCTGAAAGTGTACGGGACCGGAGCGAAAGCGAAGTTCGACCGGGAAAGAGTCTGACCGTGTCGATCAATTACGCCGAAAAAATCCCGAACAACGTCGACCTCGTCAACGACCGCGCGCTGCGGCGCGCGCTCGAGCACTGGCAGCCGCGGTTCATGGACTGGTGGCGCGAGATGGGGCCGAACGACTTCGCCGGCGCCGACGTGTATCTGCGCACGGCGATCGGCGTCGATGCCGAAGGGTGGGCGCACTACGGCACGGTGAAGATGCCCGATTACCGCTGGGGGATCTTTCTCGCCGACCCCATCGCCGATCGCACCATCGGCTTCGGCGATTCCTTCGGCGAGCCCGTGTGGCGGCAGGTGCCGGGGGAGTTCCGCTCGCAGTTCCGGCGCCTCATCGTCACCCAGGGCGACACCGAGCCGGCCTCGGTCGAGCAGCAGCACCGGCTCGGGCATACCTGCCCTTCCCTCTTCGATCTGAGGAATCTTTTCCAGATCAACGTCGAGGAAGGCCGGCATCTGTGGGCCATGGTGTATCTCCTGCACGCCTACTTCGGCCGCGACGGCCGCGAGGAGGCCGAGGAGCTGCTCGCGCGCCACTCGGGCGACGCGGACAAGCCGCGCATCCTCGGCACCTTCAACGAGCCGGTCGAGGACTGGCTGTCGTTCCTGTGCTTCACCTACTTCACCGACCGCGACGGCAAGTTCCAGCTGAAGAGCCTCGCCGAGTCCTCGTTCGACCCGCTCGCGCGCACCTGCCGCTTCATGCTGACCGAGGAAGCGCATCACATGTTCGTCGGCGAGACCGGCCTCGGGCGCGTGGTGAGACGCACGCTCGAAGTGATGAAGGAAATCGGCAGCGAAGAACCGCAAGCGATCCGGCGCCACGGCGCGGTGGATTTGCCGCTTCTGCAGCGCTACCTCAATTTCTGGTTCAGCTCCTCGCTCGATCTGTTCGGCTCGGAAGTGTCATCGAACGCCGCAGGCGCCTTCGCCAACGGCATCAAGGGCCGGCCCGACGAAACCACGCAGTACCAGGACCATGTCTGCGCCGATTCAAACGTCGAGATGGAAATGCCCGACGGCCGGGGGGGACTGAAGAAGGAAACGGTGGGAATGCGCAACGCCATGAACGAGGTGCTGCGCAACGCCTACATCCGCGATTGCGAGATCGGGCTGAAGCGCTGGAACATGCAGATCAAGCGCGCCGGGCTCGGCTACGAGCTGCGCCTGCCGAGCAGCCGTTTCCGGCGCGCGATCGGCGCATGGGCGAACATTCCCACCGATACCGAAGGCAGGCCGATCCGGCGCGAGGACTTCGACCGGGACCTGCCCGAATGGGTTCCGAGCGCAGCCGACAAGGCCCACGTGAAGAGCCTGATGCGGCGCGTGGTCGAGCCCGGGAAAATGGCCGGGTGGATCGCTCCGCCCGAGCGAGGCGTCAACAACCTTCCGGTGGATTACGAGTATGTGCGGCTGGATTGACCCGCGTCCCCGCTTCCGCGGGGACGACGGCTGATTTCCTACTGCTTGCCCTCCAGGCGCAGCAGCGCGCGGGTGATTTCGAGGACCATCTTCTTGTGCGGCTCGCTCAGCGAGTCGAATTTCCTCGCGAGCCAGCCGGAATCCACCGCGTAGGCCGCGGTTTCCTGCCGGGCCGCGGCGTGCGAGCGCTCCGCCTCGCCGTAGCGCAGCCATTGCGGCGACACCTCCAGCCATTGCGCCAGCGTGCGCACCTTGTCCTGCGTGGGCAGCGCCCCTCCGTAGAGCCATTTGCGCGTGGTCTGCGCGGTCACGGGCTCGCCGTGGTGGCGCAGGTTGAACTCACGCGCAAAGCGCGTGGGGCCCGCCTCCACCCGCGCCTTTCGCATTGCGTCTTTGAGGCGTTTGCTGAAGTCCTGCTTCTCTTCCGCGACGGTCATGCCGGAAAAGCTATCACCAAGCATGGCCGCGAATGGTTACTCTTGGTTGCGTTTTTTATATACCGATAGTAACATCCCGCCTGTCTGCATTCGCAGCGGATCCGGCTCGATGGCCGGCGCGCACCCGTGACCTGGCAAAGACACGACCTTTCGCAAGTCATCGAGCAGATCCCGATCGGCGTCTTGGTGACGCTGCCGATGGGAACGATCGAGTACGCCAACCCTCATCTGCACAGGATGTTCGGTCTGGACGCGGCCCGGATCTCCGGAGCCGATCTGGCCTGGTTCCGGCTCTCCGGCAGCGTTTCCCGACACCAGCAGATGAAGCATGGTCTCCTCGCCGGCGAGGCCTGGCAGGAGGAGACGCAGTTCCGCACCGCGAGCGGCGATGCGCTTCACGTGCTGGAGTCGGCCTACCCCTTGCGCGACGCCGAGGGGCGCATCACGCACTTCATCCATTTCTTGCAGGACCTGAGCTTCCTGAAGCTTTCGGAGTCACTGAGAAGCCTCGCGTTCTACGACAGCCTGACGGGCCTTCCCAACCGCAACTTGTTCCACGACCGGCTCTCGCTCGCGATGGCAACGGCGCGCCGAACGCGCGACGGCTTTGCGCTGTTGTGCATCGACATCGATCACTTCAAGCTGGTAAACGACTCCTTCGGGCACGACGCGGGAGACGAATTGTTGCGCCAGATCGCGGCGCGCATGCAGGCCTCGCTGCGCAAGACCGACACCCTCGCGCGCATGGGGGGAGACGAGTTCGTGGCCATACTCGAGCAGATCCTCGACCCTGAGCTCGCAGGGAAAATGGCGGAGAAGCTCCTTGCAAGCTGCCGCGGCGACTACGAGCTGCGCGGCCACAGGGTGCGCGTCACGATGAGCGTCGGCTTGAGCCTCTATCCGCGCGATGGACAGGAGGCTGACGGGCTTCTTAAACGCGCGGACCTCGCGATGTACCGCGCCAAGGCGACCGGCAAGAACCGTTATCAGCTCTTCGATCCGGGCCGACTGAAGCGATACGGCTAGGGCACGACCTCGCCGACCAGCCTCGGCTCGCTGAAGCGCAGCCGCGCCTTCAGCTCGCGGGTGATGTGAACCGCACCGTCCGCGTCGACGAGCATCGCGCACGAGACGCCCATGCGGGCGGCCGCGTCCCTCCAGCCGCTTCGACCTTCGATGAAGATCGGCTTGGAGGCTGCGTCCGACAAGGCGCCGGCTCCTTCCTGCCGCGGCACCAGCACCGTCACCGATTGGACTCCCGGAACGGGATAGCCGGTGCGTGGATCGATGATGTGCGCGTAGCGCTTGCCGTCGATCTCGTAGTAGCGCCGGTAGTCGCCGGAGGTGCCGATGGACTCGCCATCGTTCAGCTCGAGCGTAGCAAGAAGACCCTCACCGCGCGGCGAGTCGAGGCCCACTCGCCACGCCCGCTCGCCGTGGCGGCCCAGCGCCATCGCGTTGCCGCCGACGTTGATGAGCGCGTTCGCGATGCGGCTTGCGCGAAGGAGATCCGCCGCGCGGTCGAGCGCGTAGCCTTTGGCGTAGCCGCCGAAGTCGAGTTGCACGGAGGAATTGAAGCTCGTCACCGCATCGCCTTGCACGCTCAAATCGCTCATGCGCGGGTGCGCGGCGACGATTCGCGCGATAGCTTTCCCGTCCGGCACGGGCCCACCGGGCTTGTCGCGGTGAAAGCTCCACAGGCCCACGAGCTTTCCGATGGCGGGATTGAAAAGCCCGCGCGATTGCGCCTCGAGCCGTTGCGATTCGCGGATGAGCGCGGCGATCTCCGCGGTGGTTCGGATATTTTTCTCGCCGCGCGCGATGGCCCCGTTGAGCGCGACCAGATCGCCCGGCCGCCACGCGTGCAGTGCACGATGCATGCGGTCGAACTCGCGAAAGACCTGCCCGACCGCGGCTCGCGCGCGCGCGGGATCGCTGTCGATGACGGTGATCTGCGCTAGCGTGCCGAAAACGTATGCGCTCGCGCGGTATTCGGCTGCGGCAGCTCCTGCCGGCGGCAGCGCGACGAGTGCCACAAAGAACAAGGCGGGTCGACACGAACGCATTCTCAATGCCGGTGCCGCGGCCTGAGAAAGAGCCAGGCGCCCGAGAGCGAGAGAACGGCGAGCAGCACCGCCAGCGCATCGACCGCAATCGGTCCGTAGCGGCCGGCAATCCGGCCGCTGTGCAGATCGAGCAGCAGCTGCTGGATGGGAATCCCCGGCGCGAGGGCCGCTTCGTAAGCTTCGCGCTCGGCAGCGGAAAGCTCGGCCTGCGCGGACCAGGCGATCGCCCGCGCCGGTGCAGGCCGCCACGACAGGGCGTCGGCGCTCGCGAACGCCCCGGACGCGGTGCGCAGCACGAGTCCCTGCGCGCTCGAACCGATTGCGTGCACCGGGGCCCCGGGCAGCGCGCTCCGCTCCAGCCGGTCGATCAGTTCACCGTCATCGCGGTATACGTAGAGCGCCGCATCGCTCGCGACGACCACCATGCCGGGGAGCTCGACAAGGCCGACCGGCTGCGGAAATTTCTCCCCGTACGCCCGGCCGTCGAGCAGCCACCGCCCGTTCGCCGCGACGAGCTCGTGGCGCCCGGAGCGGAACGCGTGGCGCGGCGGCTCGATCTTGAGCCCGTACCAGCGCGCAAGCCATGCGGCGTGCAGGTACTTGGCGTCCAGGCGCAGGCCGCTCGCGTGGTTGAGCACGAAACCCGTCACGGCGAGGATCAGGAAAAACAGCACCGCTGCGAAACCGATGCGCGCGTGCCAGCGCCGCAGGAACCGCAGCAGCCACAGTCGCGGCGACATTATCTACTCGCGGCTCTCGCGGTCGAAATAAAGCGCGAGCCGCGCCATGCGTTCCATCGCTCCGACCGAGAGCGTCGCGCCGACGATGCCGTCGATGTCGCGGTCCAGGCGATTGCCCGGCGCGAGCGTCGCGTCGTGGAACTGTTTCAGAAACGAAGACCGACGCACTTCCCCGCCCCGGCTTTCGCGATAGACGAGCACGCGCACGTGATCGATGCGTCCGTCGGCGACGACGAAGCCGGCGGTGATCAGCTCCTCCTTCCCGGTCTCCTCGAGGATCCACACGCTCTTGCGGCCGTCGCTCCAGTAACGTTGCCGCAACTGCGCCGGAGGATGGCCGAGGATCGCGTTTGCCTCGGCCTGGATCGCCTTGGTGAGCCACAGCACCCTGAGCGGAGGGCTTGGGCCGAATACCTCGGCGATGAACGCCTCGGGCTGCTGATAGACCTCGGCACGGGCCAAGCCCGCAGCGCCGAAGGCGAGCGCCAGCGCGAGCGCCCCGGATCGATAGCGCACCGGCAGCCGCATCAGAACATGTACCCGATGCCGATGTTGAACCGGTCTTTGGACTTGTCGGTGCGATAGCGCTGCACGTCGGTCTTCAGCACGACCTGCGGGTGGAGCTTGAAGCTGACGCCGACCGTGGTCACGCGCTCGAAGTTGTTCGGATCCTGGAAAAGGCCGTTCCCCGGGTCCTCCTGCTGCTCGATGTCGAAGCGCTCCAGGCGCACGAAAGGCGCGATGTCGAGCTTGTCTTCCTTGTACGCGTGATACGCCGCCTGAGCGTAGGCTCCTTTCAGGGATTTCGGCACCGCGAATCCTCCAGGCACGCCGACGGCGGCGTTCAATTGATCGCTATCGGCAAGCGTGCCCGCCGCATAGAGCGCCTGCAGGTCGAGCCGGCCGACGCTGTACTTCGCATGCACGTCCCACAGGGTCAGGCGCGCCGCCACGCCCTTCAGCAGAGGATTCGCCTGCCCGTTCTGTCCGGTATTGCCGGTGAAGACGCCTCCGCCCACGAGCAGCCCCGGGCGCCGGTAGTTGAGCGCGCCGTAGACGCTCAGGTCGTGCGCATCGGCGAGCTGCCCTTCCTGGTGCGCGCTGCGGATTCCGACCGACGGGTCGTCGAGCTTGCCTGAGTTGAAGCCCGTGGTGACGCCGACGTCGTAGCGGAAACCTTCGCCGAGCTCGCCGTGAACGCCGAAGCCGAGCTCGCGCCAGGTGGTCGGAATGACGCGCGTTTCGACTTCATTCCGCTCGACGCCGTAATAAGTCGGCGGCTCGTGCGTTTCGTTGAGGATGCCCAAGGGGATGAGGAACAAGCCGCCTTTCACGTTGACCGCATCGCTGAACCTGTAGTTGAGCCAGGCCTGCTCGATCTCGGCCTCGCCTTCGTCGTCCTTGCTCACCACGCCGTGCTCGATCTCGACCTCTGAATGAAAGGTGAGGCGGTCGTCGAACCGGTGGTTGAAGCCGAACACGAAGCGCCTCAGGTCGGCCTTGGCGTCTCCGCTCTCGCGGAATTTGTTGTAGTTCATCTCGCCATAGCCGACGAAGCTCGTGCTGCCGCCGGCGAGGCCCGTGGTGCGATCGAGCGGCGAGGCGTAGTCGAGGGGCGTCGTCGCCGCGGATTGCCCCTGCGCGGGCATTTTTCGGATCTGCGCTTTGAGGCCGTCGATTTCCTGTTGCAGAATTTCGATTTTCTGATCGAGCGTTTGCGCGCTTACGGTGGGTGCCGCGAAAGCCGCGGCAAGGGCAAGCGCGAGCGTCTTTCTTTTCATGAAGGCTCCTGCTGAGTTGGCTAGCGTCAGGGGACATGGCTGGCTACCTCAGCAAAAGCGCTGACTGGCTGGCTTCCTTGAAACGATGGTCTATCGAAGCGTGTCGGTATTGGAACGCAAAACCTCTCCGAGACCCGCGCCGATAGCGGGTCCGCATTTTCAATTCTTCAGGATTTCCGGGCTTCGACCGGTGCGCCGCCGCGTGTCGAGTACGCCGACCAGGCGAGCCACAGCGCCGGGATCAGCACCAGCGTGTACGTGAACGCCGTGCCGTACTTGCCTTCCGGGCCATAGGGCTCGGTGGCGATATGCCAGTACTGATTGTCGATCGGCAGCACGTTGGCTTCGGTCGCCTCGTGGAACGCGTAGATACAAAGCTGCAACGCGAAGAGGATCAGGAAAATCGAGGTCACCTGGAAGAAAAGCGCGAGATTGACGCGATGCCCGTATCGCGACCACGCCCACGCGAGCGCGGCGGCGAGAGTGATGCCGACGAGCGCGCCCCAGAAGAGGGCCGCCGATTCCGCCTGGCGCGCGAGCGTCCCGGTGATGAAGGCCATCTCCATGCCTTCGCGCGTAATCATCAGCAGCACCAGGAGAAAGACCCCCGTCCAAGGCCCGGCGCCCGGCGATTGGGCCGCGGTCTCGATGTGCGCGCCGATCTCCCCGCGGAGCTTCTTCGCATGCTTGAGCATGTACACGACCATGGAGATCACCAGCGCCGCGGCCACCAGCGCAAGCAGCGCTTCCCAGATCGGCCGCACCGCCACTTCGGCGAGAAACACCCCGAGCACGACCGATAGACCGATCGCCAGACCGCTTCCCCACCACACTGCGGGAAGCAGCGCGTCGCGCCCGGATTTCTTTAGATAGGCGGCGGTAATGGCGACGATGAGGAAGGCTTCGATGCCTTCGCGCAGCGTCACGATCAGCATTTGCAGCATGTCGGCTCGTTCTCCTTGATCAGTCCAGCACCCGCGCAGCCACCCCGACCATCGGTCAGGCGGTCAGGATCAGTTTCCCGCTTTGTGTGAGGCGCAGGCGGTATTCGCGGCCGTTATGCTCTATGAGAAGCTCGCCGCGCTCGCCGAGCAGCTCGGAGCTCGGTACCCGGAGAGTCTTTCGACCGGCCCCGCCTGCCCGAACGGCCTGCCGGGGAGGAATTCGCTGCACGCATTGCTCCGGACTCATATCTAAACAATAACCATTCTCATTTGTCTTGTCAAGACATGGAGGAATGGCTGCGGCGAAGCAGCCTTGAGCGTACTTAATCCGCCTTGCGCGCGCGTTTGTGTTTCTCGTGCTCCTCGGCCTTGGCGCCGCGCTTGGCAGCTTGCTTCTCTGCCGCCGCGCGCCGGCGTTCCTGCAGTTCGCGCTGCTTCTGCTCTCGTTCGAGGCGTGTTTTCTGAGCCTGCTCGCGGCGCTCCTCGCGTTGCTTCTGCATTCGCTCGCGACGCTGCTCCTCGATCACCCGCCCATCCTCGGTCTTCGGTCCCCGGCGCTGTTCCTGCTGCAGCTTGCGCTGTTCTTGACGCTGTTCCACGGCGGGCTTGCGCTCCCCGCGCCGCTCGAGCTGCGGCTTGCGGCGCTGCTCGATGAACTGCCGGCGTTCTTCCAGGCGCTGTTCGAGCCGCGCGTGGACGCGCTCGTGCAGGCCCGCAAAGCGGCCTTCGTTTCGCGTCGGCCGGAAAAAATCCGGAACGCGGTCGAGCACTCGCGGGCGCACCGCGCCGCGGTGCGGAACGAACCCGGCCTGATCCGGCCGCACGTTCAGGGCGCCCTGGGGCGTCTGGATCACGGTCTCGCCCAAGTGCACGCGGTCATAGGTGCCGGGCTCGCCCACTTTGCTCCCCTCGGGAATCACGAGCGGCTCGTGCTCGGTGCCGCGCACGCCTATCGTCGCCGTGGGCGTTCGCACCATGTAACTTTTTCCGCCGAGCCTTGCGATCCAGCCCGTCACCGAGCGAAATGAGCCCTCCAGCAATCCGATCACCGATTGATCGTCCGGTCCGCCTTCGGCTTTGTAGTTGACGATGCGCATCCTGGTGTTGGGCCGCACGCCGATATAGCCGCCGTCCTCCATGTTGAAATGCGCTTCGCCGTTCGCGCCGGTCACGATGCTGTCGCCTTCGTAGAGGGGATCGCCGAGCTTGGGCTGGCGGGGTCGCCGGTTCTTGTCGAAGAAGCGCACGTCGCCCTCGACCAAGTCCACTTTTCCCGCCAGGACGGGCGTCGACGCAGCTTCGGCAAGGGCAGCGGAATCCGCCGTCCCCTGCGCAAGCGCAAGCGGCGCCATGCAGGAGAACGCGGCCACGACGATGTAACGGAGCACGGACCTCTCCTCGGAACCCTGAAACGATTAACGCGGAACCCGCAAGCCCGATGACTCGCTGGAAAATCTAGAATGCGCCGGACTGCGCGTAACTCTCGAACCGTGTGTATTCCCCGAGGAAGGTCAGCTTGACCGTGCCGATGGGACCGTTGCGCTGCTTGAGAATGATGATCTCGGCGACGCCCTTTTCGGGCGTGTCGGGCGTATAGACCTCCTCGCGGTAAATCGCGAGGATCAGGTCGGCGTCCTGCTCGATCGCGCCCGACTCGCGCAGGTCCGACATGATCGGGCGCTTCGGGCCGGTGCGCTGCTCGACCGCGCGCGAGAGCTGCGACAGCGCCACCACCGGCACTTTCAGCTCCTTGGCGAGAGATTTGAGCGAGCGCGAAATCTCGGAAATCTCGGTGGCCCGGTTCTCGCCTTCGCTCGTCGCCTGCATGAGCTGGAGGTAGTCGACCACGATCAGCCCGAGCGTGCCGTACTGGCGGTGCAGCCGCCGCGCGCGGGCGCGCAGCTCGAGCGCATTCAACGCGCCCGACTCGTCGACCAGGATCGGCGCGTCGTGGAGCTTCCCCACGGCGGTGGTCAGGCGGTTCCAGTCGTCGTCGGAGAGCCGCCCGGTGCGCAGCTTGTGCTGGTCGAGCCGCCCGATCGATCCCAGCATGCGCAGCGCGAGCTGGCTGCCCGACATTTCCATGCTGAATATCGCCACGGGAAGCTTGTTCTCCACCGCGACGTGCTCGGCCATGTTGAGCGCGAGCGCCGTCTTGCCCATCGAGGGGCGTCCGGCGATGATGATGAGGTCGCCCGGCTGCAATCCGGAGGTTTCCCGATCGAGGTCGCGGTAGCCGGTTGGAATGCCGGTGATGTCGGAAGGGTTGTCCTTGTGATACAGCAGGTCGATGCGCTCCATGACCTGCGTGAGCAGCGGCTGGATCTCGATGAATCCCTGGCGCGTCCTCGCGCCGGCCTCGGCGATCTGGAAGACCTTGGACTCGGCCTCGTCGAGCAGCTGCCCGACCTCCTTGCCCATGCGGTTCAGGGCGCTGTCGGCGATCTCCGTCGAGACCTCGATGAGCTTCCTCAGGATCGCGCATTCCCGCACGATCTCGGCGTAGCGCCGCACGTTGTGCGCCGAGGGCGTGTTGCCGGCCAGAGCGGCGAGGTAGGCGATGCCGCCGGTCTTGTCCTTGTCCTCGCTCGCCTTGACCGACTCGTCGACCGTGACCACGTCGGCGGGCTTGCCCTTTTCGATCAGGCGGACGATGTGGCGGAAGATGCGGCGATGGTCGTCCCGGTAAAAATCCCCGTCGATGACCATGTCGCCGATCTTGTCGAAGGCGCCGTTGTCGATCAGCAAGCCCCCGAGCACCGACTGCTCGGCGTCGATCGAATGCGGCGGAACCCTGAGGTTCAGCAGCTGGGAATCGAGGGCGGATTGCGTCGCGGGCTGGACCATGGAAGCTCTTTACAAGCTCTTGACTTTACCGCTTCCCACACGAACGCACAAACAAAATACCGACAAAAAAGGCCGCGTGGAGCGGCCCCTTTTTGCATCAACGGCTTGCGCTCGTCACTGCTGCGGAGTTTCCCCCAGCACGGAGATCTTGACGTGGACCAGCACGTCGGTGTGGAGCGCGATCGCTATGGCGTGGTCGCCCACGGTCTTGAGCGGCCCCTGCGGCAGGCGGATCATCGAGCGCTCGACTTCGAATCCCTGACCCGTGAGCGCCTCGACGATGTCGATGGTCGTGACCGAGCCGAACAGGCGCCCGTCGACGCCCGCCTTCTGGGTGATCTGGATCATGAGGCCTTCGAGCTTCGCGCCCTTCTCCTGGGCCGCGGCAAGGGCCTCCGACTGGACGCGCTCGAGGTCCCCGCGCTTTTTCTCGAACTCGGCGAGGTTCTCGGGCGTCGCGCGCCTTGCCTTGCCCTTCGGCAGCAGGTAGTTGCGCGCAAAACCGTCCTTCACCTTGACCACGTCGCCGAGGCCGCCGAGGTTGACGACCTTCTCCAAGAGAATCACTTGCATCGCGCGCTCCTAGTGCAGATCGGTGTACGGCAAGAGCGCCAGATAGCGCGCGCGCTTGACCGCGCCGGAAAGCTGGCGCTGGTAATGGGTGCGCGTGCCGGTGATCCGCGCCGGGATGATCTTTCCGTTCTCGCCGATGAAGTCCTTGAGCAGCTCGACGTCCTTGTAGTCGATCCACTCGATCTTCTCGGCGGTGAAGCGGCAGAACTTGCGCCGCTTGAAAAGCTGCTTCGAGCCCTTCTGGTCGCGCTTGTTGTCGCGGCCCTTTCCTTTTCCTTTGCCTCTGCCGAAGCCGCCTCGGCCTCTGGGTGGGGGCATATCTATTCTCCTTCTACGAATTCGATTTCCGTCGCGTGCAGCAGGAGCGTCCGGCTGGAACGGCTCTTTGCGGCGAGAAATCCGGTTACCGTCATGCTGCTTCCCAGTTTCGCCGCGGCGAGGAGCTTCGCCTCGCGCTCGAACGCCACCGCTGCAATCTCACAACTCACCTTGCGCGCTCCTCCGGCCTCGGTCTGCAACGAATCGTGCTGGAGCCGGAACTTCAGCACCGCGACGCGCGCCGGCGTATACCGCAGCGCGTCCAGCTCGATAAGCCTGCCGGAGACCGTGACCCGGTTCGCTTGCGCCAATGCTCAGGCGCTCGCCGGCTCCGCGGGCTTGAGCTCCGCGGGCTTGGCCGCCTCGCTGCGCGGCGCTTCGCCGCGCGGCGCCTCGCCCGGGCTGAGGACCGACTTGGCCTTCTCCTCCTTCATCATCGGCGAAGGCGTGGTCCAGGCGCGATCCATCTTCATGATCAGGTGCCTCAGGACCGCATCGTTGAACTTGAACGCGTGCTCGAGCTCCCCGAGCGTCTCCGCCTCGCACTCGATGTTCATGAGCACGTAGTGGGCCTTGTGCACCTTGGAGAGCGGGAAAGCGAGCTGGCGGCGGCCCCAGTCCTCGAGCCGGTGGATCTTGCCGTTCCTCGAGGTCACCGTCGCGCGGTAACGCTCGATCATCGCCGGGACCTGCTCGCTCTGGTCCGGATGAACGATGAAACAGACTTCGTAATGTCGCATACCTTCTCCCTATGGATGAAGCCGCCCGCTCGGTCCGCCGTTGCGACGCGGCTGAAGGTGGTGCGGCAGGGTTGACCGAATTGTCCGAAACAAAATTGCCCGAAACAAAACGACCGCCGGGGCGGTCGTCGAAGTGGTTGAATTCTAACCGAATCGGGGGCTGCGGGGCAATAGCAACTCTCCCTGCTATTCACCTAGTCCCAGCCCGCGCCCTCACCCTTGCCGCGGAAAAGCTCAGACGCTTCAAGACGTTGATCCGAGAATGGCCGAATAACAAACGTGTTGCCGGAAAGACTCCAGCTCATTGATGCGATAGGCAATATCGCATCGCGATCGGCGAACGAAGCTATGATATCTGGCACTTTGCTAACCATAACGCGCTAGGCAGCAACACCAACCACAGGGAAACACCATGCAAAAGCTCGCACTCGCACTTCTGATCACTCTCGTCACATCTTCTGGCGCATACGCTCAGACCCGGTGCTCCACTGATTCCTTCGGTAACACCACCTGCCGTAACAGCGACGGCACCACCATTCATGGCTCTACCGATTCATTCGGTAATAGCACCTACCGTGACAACAACGGCAATACAGTTCACGGTAGCACCGACTCCTTCGGAAACAGTACGTATCGTGACAACAATGGCAATACTATTCGGGGCAGCACCGACTCATTCGGCAATAGCACCTATCGTGACAATAACGGCAACACGATTCACGGAACCACAGATTCTTTCGGTAATAGCACCTATCGCGACAACAATGGGAATACTAGGCGCTGTAGCACTGACACTTTTGGCAACACAACCTGCCGATAAGCTGTCTGGCTCGGCTTAATTCAGGCGTCAGATTGCACAGGGCCAGTTGGGAAGCATGCGAACCTCATTTTGGGTGACCGGATGTGCAGTCTCCTTCATCGCAGGAGCAGCCATCGTTTTGGCATACATCACATTCGCTGGATCTCGGGTATCCACGGATTGGGTTGAGCTATCGAAACCCAAGGAAGGCCAAGGAATCACGTACTCGACAGAAGCTTTCTTAAAGTCGGACATCGCCCTGCCAGACATCAAGGAATTCGGCGGTAAGGCGAAATTCATCGAGAGCGCAACCTTATCCAGCTCATATGCGCTGGGGTACGTTGTCAACGTTTCCGTGCCTTCGCTCGACCTCAAAAAAGTGCCCAAAAAATACCTCATCGATAAATCGGTCGAAATCGAAGGAGCAAAGACAACCCGACTAGGGATTAAGCAGGTGCACTACGATGTTGTCTTTGCGTTTACGTTGCAAGACGAGGACGGGTTTTCACTACTCGAATTGAGTAGTGAGCCGCACATCATCGAATCCGGCAAGAACAACGAGGTTCAAAGCGTAGTGAAAATCAATATCTCTAGAGAGGCCGCAGCGCGTACGAAGCACGTGCTTATGCAGCTCGGGGTCCAGAAATGCGTTACTTGCCAGGGTGAATAGTGCAATCTAACCCCACACCGCGCAGCGAGCGCCACGCCGACTATGAGCATCGAGCGTTGCGCTCTGGCAGGCGTGAGCGCTAGATTGCATTAAACATCGGGAGGGAATGAATGGCTCTTCCAAATTACCAGGACATAGTGGCTCTCATCAAAAAGGGAGCCACAATCGAAGCTCAAGAGCAGATCATGCAGTTACGAGAGGCAGCACTTGAGTTTCAGAATGAAAACCTCTCTTTGAAAAGTACAGTTAAGGATCTTAAAGAGACGTTAGCCCTTCGCGATAGCTTGGAATACCAGAAGCCGTATTACGTCAGTAAACAAAAACGCGATGAAAAGTTCTGTCAGCGTTGCTTTGACGCTAACGGCAAGGCCATTCGATTGCAAGAACTTGAAACCGGTTACTGGCGATGTATGGAATGCAAAAACGATTTCATGGACGCGAACTACAAAGATCCTTCAGCCGACTGCGACGGTAGCGGCCGCAATCCGACTACAGGATATTGAGATGCAATCTAACCCCGCGTATATGGACTCCTCCCGCGACACAAGAGAAACGCCGTAAGTAGCGTTCGAGAGCGGATGTTATGCGGACAGGCGGAAGCGTTGCGCATCATGAACCATGTCCTGGACTGATAGCTGGAAGACAATCTCCGCGAGGATCGACGGCCTTGCCCGAGCCGGCGACCTCATGGCGGCAATGCTACGGGTCAATAGCTCCGACCCGGCTGGCGTGGTCCGCAAGTCGCTGCTGCCAGAGCTTGAGGCCATCAAGAGGCAACTTACGCAATTCCAGAGCGACTACGAACCGATTCTCCCAACCGCTGCCGCCGCTAGCCTGAAACGATTCCTCGGCCAGGGGTGGAGTGCGAGTGGGCAGCACCCCGCGGTGGATATTCAGGCAATCGTTCCGCTCGCCGTATTCCGGGCGGAATTCGAATATCTCCTCCAAGATGCTGAGCTCTACGCGAGGAGCATCACAGAGCTCGCGTTCGAGCATTTGAGGCGACTCTTGGCCGTCGACGAGGATGTCCAGCAAAAGTGGCGCGACGCGTTTGGCCGCCGAGAGGAACACTGCGAACGGCTCGGAGCTACGCACCTCTTGTCCCATGGAATCTGGGCATTTAAAGTCAGCGGGACGGGTGCGGCCACGGACCTCGTATTCCCGGAACCGATCGCAAATGAGTTGGGATTAGTGAGGCGTACAGCTCGGGCCCTGGTCCTCACTGAATGGAAGCTCGTCAAAGCGCCCGGAGAGGCAGAGAGGAAAGCTGAGGAGGCCCGCAAGCAGACGCAGTCTTATGTGGCCGGTATCCTTGGCGAACTAGAATTGAAATCGACCCGCTATGTCATTCTTGTCGCTCTGAAAGACGTCCCAACACCCAGCGACCAGATCATTGGGTCCGTCACGTTCCGGCACGTAGTACTCGCGATTGCACCGAATACGCCGTCGAAGGAATCGCGCTCAAGGCCGCATAACTCCACGCTACAGCAGACCGGGGCTCGCGCTGTTCGCCCCGGCCGCTGAGCGCGGCGTGATGCGACTCAGGAGCAGCTGGGAGTACCATGCCAGAGCAAAAAATCGAAGCAGCAAATCGAGACACCACCATGCCTGCACCCCGCATTGCCCCCATCGATCCCCCATATCCGCCGGACGTGCAGACGGAGTTCGACAAGCTCATGCGTGGCGCTCCGCCGCTGCTCCTGTTCCGAACGGTGGCGCGCAATCCGCGCATCCTGCAACGCATGATGGCCGGCAGCCTGCTGGACCGAGGTAGCATCTCGCTGCGCAGCCGCGAACTGATGATCTTGCGCACCTGCGCGCGCTGCGGCGCCGAATACGAGTGGGGTGTCCACATCGCAATCTTCGGCGCCAAGGCGCAGTGGACTCCCGCGCAAATCCACTCCACTGTGCACGGCAGCGCCGACGATACGTGCTGGAGCCTCGAGGACCGGCTGGTGATTCGCCTGGCCGATCAGCTTCACGACACAAATCGAGTGGATGACCCGCTATGGGAAAAGATGTCCGCGCACTTTGCACCGGACCAGTTGGTGGAATTGATCATGTTGGCAGGGCTTTATCACGCGGTGTCTTATGTGGTTAA
>Ga0209283_10000658_pt1 | contig 17560 bp, 16 predicted proteins | sample CZO8metaG_2_FD_188354 | JGI IMG/M metagenome (GOLD analysis project Ga0209283, IMG submission 188354) | Vadose zone soil microbial communities from the Eel River Critical Zone Observatory, Northern California, USA - CZOApr15con2H1.8 metaG... | ecosystem: Environmental > Terrestrial > Soil >...
TGGAGTTGTGGATTGGGATGTACGGCGCGGAGGCGGGAAACCTTGCGCTCAAATCGCTGTCGCTTGCAGGCATGTATGTCGCCGGCGGAATCGCCGTGAAGATTCTGCCCAAGTTGAAGGACGGCGCGTTCTTGGAAGCGTTCTGCGACAAAGAGAAGTTCCGGCCGGTGCTCGAGCGGATTCCGATTACAGTTGTGCTGAACGAGAAGGCGCCGCTGCTAGGCGCGGCGTACGAAGCGCTGGAGAATCGTTGACCGTCGTTCGTCGTCAGTTGCCGGCCACGTCGATGAAATCCAGCTTCCACGGGCGACGGTCGCGGGCGTCAGCGCTCCGAACTTTGCCGTCAACAACCTGCCAACGCTGTTTACGAGCAACGGAATCACCCAGGTGCAGGTGCAGACGTCTTCGGCAACCGAATTCGAGGACGTGTCTGGAGTATCCGGGCTTGCGACGGGGAACATTGTTTCGCTCCGCGGCCTGCTGTTCAAGACCGCGGGCGATCCAATCCTGGCCGCAAAGAAAGTCCGTGATCGCAGTGCCGTGAGCCACTAAGTTCTGCGGGGGAATCGCTCCTTGCAACGAGCGATTCCCCCTTTCTCTCTTCCTTCGGCCAGTGCGAGCGCGACCTCGGGTCAATGCCCAAGCGCTTCTGTGATGGCGCCCGCCACGCGCTCAATCTGGTCCGTCCGCAATTCCGCATACATCGGCAGCGACAGAACCTCCTCCGCGGCGCGCTCGGCGGCGGGGAAATCGCCGCGGTTGTAACCCAGCGAAGCGTAGACCGGCTGGAGGTGAAGCGGCACGGGGTAGTAAACCGTGCTGCCAATCTTCCGCGTAGCCAGGAACTTCTGGACATGGTCGCGCCGCGGCACGCGGATCGTGTATTGATGGTAGACGTGCGTCAGGCCCGCTGGCGCAGTCGGAATTACCACACCGGGTATCGCGCCGAGCAGCCGGCTGTATTCCGCCGCGTGGCGCTGCCGCGCTTCTTGCCACTCCTCCAAATATCGCAGCTTCACACGCAACACGGCTGCCTGAATTTCATCCAGACGGCTGTTCCAGCCCTGCTCCGTGCTGACGTATCCTCCGGTCTGCCCGTGATGCCGCTGGAGGCGCAACCGCGCAGCCAGTTCTTCCGAATTGGTCACGATCATTCCCCCATCGCCGTACGCGCCCAGGTTCTTTGTGGGATAAAAACTCACGCATCCCAGGTCGCCCATCGAGCCCGCCGTCCGCCCTTTGTACTTCGCGCCGATGGCCTGCGCGCTATCTTCAATCACGCGCACATTCTTCCCGCGCGCGATTTCGAGAATAGCGTCCATGTCGGCCGGAAGCCCGTACAAGTGCACCACAAGGATGGCCTTTGTCTTCGCGGTGATTTTCGTCCTGAGTTGCCGTGGGTCGAGGTTGTACGTTGCCGGATCAATGTCCACGAACGCGGGCCGCGCGCCCAGCGCCGTCGCCGCGCCAATTGTCGCGATGAATGTAAACGCCGGCGCAATCACTTCGTTGCCCGGGCCAACACCGCAAGCCCGCAGCGAGAGCAGCAGGGCGTCGGTTCCGGACGCAACCCCGACTCCGAATCGCGCCCCGCACAGGCGTGCAATTTCCTGCTCCAGCGCGGCCCCCTGCGGCCCCAGGATGAATTGTTGCGACGCGAGCACTTCTTCGAGCGCCGCGCGGACCTCCGCTTCAATCGCAGCGAATTGTGCTTTCAGGTCGAGCTGCGGGATGGGCTTGAGCTCTCGGCTGGTCATGGGTGTGCCGGTCATCGGAGTCCGAAGATGACTTCGCCCGGCAGAGCGGATTCCCGCCGCAGCCGGGCGAATCAGAATTGCCCTTGCTTACTTCTTTTCGGTGTTGGGCTCGTCCTTTTTGTGCAGCCCGGTGCAGACCGAAATAGCAGTTGTCGGGTCTACGGCGCTGCTGTCGAATTCGACGTGTTGAATGACCCCCTGCTTGTCCACCACGATCGTCGTGCGGCGGGCGAACTCGTACTTGTCCGCTTGCATGTCATAGGCTTTCAAAATCCCATAGGCCGTCAGCACTTTGTGGTTCATGTCGCTCAACAGCGGGAAGGTCACTCCGATTTGTTTGGCAAATGCTCCGTTGGCGGCGGGGCTGTCAATGCTGATCCCGAGAACCTCCGTCTCCGCGGTGTCAATCTTTCCTTTGGCGATACCATCCTGGTACGCCTGAAGCTCCTTCGTTCAACCGCCGGTGAAGGCCAGGACGTAGAACGCCAGAATTACGTTCTTCTTCCCGCGATAATCGCTCAGCTTCACCACTGCGCCCTTGTCGCTCGGCAGAGCGAAGTCCGGGGCTACATCGCCGACTTTCAGATTTGTTTGCGCGATTTTCTCCTGTGCCGGAGCCGGCGAAAGCGGTGCCAGCGCCGAAACGAAAAGGACCAGCGCCAGAAGACATGCTCGTTTCATGATTGCTCTCCTCAAGAGATTCCTTTGCAAGTGCCGCAACGCATTATACGACGTTCCTCGCAGAAGCGCTTGAAAAAAAGCCCAGTTTCAATGTTTTGCAAAAAGGGACCAACCGATGATGGACCGCGGTGCTTTCGATTCGCCGAAGAATCTTCAACGCAGTCTTCCCGGAGGATCCGCAGGCTCCGGAACATGCGCGGTCAAGCCCTGCCCCGAAGTATTCGGTGAAACCTTCGACGGCGCAGGCTGTGGAATCCCCACGCCCCGGTTCAAATCGTAGTGCTCCTTCGCGCAGCGGGGGCAAAATCCTTTTCCTGTATCTTCATCGCGTAGGCTCGCGAGTTCGTAGCATCCGCAGACGCAGTCGCAATACCCTGTTTCGGAAGCCGTCTTGATCGGCACCAGGGCCATGAAATCTCCTCCGCGGATGGATATTACGATTGCCGGGAAAAATTCTCAAGCGATTGCTGCGTCCGAGGAAATTAGATGCTAAACCACTTTGAGCTGCGACAGACGGAAGGGAGCGCCCAGGTTTTCGCGCAGCTCGATCCACAGCGATTCCGGCAGCGAGAGAAACACCTCGACCACGTCGGGATCGAATTGCGTCCCGCTGCACCGCCGGATTTCATTGCGTGCGTGGGAAAGCGGCAGCGCTCGCCGGTACGGCCGGTCCGAAATCATCGCATCGAGCGCATCGGCGACGGCGAAAATGCGTGCCCCAAGGGGAATCTCTTCGCCCCTCAAGCCGCGCGGATAGCCGGTTCCATCGAAGAATTCCTGGTGCGAGAGAACAATTTCGGCCGCATCGCGCAGGAAAGGGATTCGCGTGACCATGTTGAACCCGATTTCGCAGTGCCGGCGCATGACCTGCTTTTCGTCATCGGTCAGCGGCCCGGGCTTTCGCAGGATGCTGTCCGGGATTGCCATTTTGCCGATATCGTGCAGAAACGCCGCGCGCGCAATGGAAGGCATGATTTCCTGGGGCACTCCCATCGCCCGCGCAATGGAAATAGTGAACGCCGTTACGCGCTGGCAGTGGCCTTCCGTCTCGGCGTCCTTCAAGTCCAGCGCACCGCCCAGTGCTTCCAGGGTGTCGTCATAAGATTGTTCGAGTTGTTCCAGTGTTTCGGAGAGTTTTGCGGTCCGTTCTTCGACCGCCTCCTCGAGGTTGCGCTGATAATTGCGATTCTCCATCACCAGCCGGCGGTGCTGCAAGGCCCGCCGCACTCCAAGAAAGAGCTGGTCTTTCTCAAATGGCTTCAAGATGTAATCGTATGCACCGCGACGGATGGCCTCGAGAGCGGTGGAAAGGTCGTGCATGGCCGTAACCATAATCACAGGGACATCGGGGTCGTGCGTCCGCAGCCATTCCAGGAGTTTCAGCCCATCCATTTCCGGCATGACCATGTCGCTGAGGACCAGATCAATCGAGTTCTTCTGCAAATAGTCCAGGGCAATGCGCCCGTTTCCCACGGCGGCGCACTCGAATCCCTGCGCTTGCAACATGGTGGAGACAACCTCTCGAATCGCTTCTTCGTCGTCCACAACCAGGATTTTCTCAGGAGACAATGGTTCACCCCGGAATCTCCCATTATATGCCAAGACACAGGGGCGCCAGGCCCTCGTTGCCCAGTTAGGAACGGTCGTGCTAGCTTGAATTTGGGTCTGCTTCTCTCGAATCCGGAACCCCTCCCGGGCGCTGCCGGGGTGTCCGCTCATACGGAGGCTCATGGAGGATTTTGCCAATCAAGGCCTGCTCGGGATCGCGTTCTTCGAAGCAACCGCGCTGTTTATCCTGCTGGTGCTCTTTTTCCTCTTAAACCGCGATCTGCCCGCGCGTTTCTTCCGCCTTTGGCTAATGGGTTGGGCCGCTTTCACTTTTGCCAGCGGCCTTGAAGTTCTCACCCTGCTTCCTCATGGTCCCAGCGTGCGGTTGTTGCTGCTGGCAAGCCATATGACCGGTATTTTGTTGTTCCTGGCAGCGGTGACGGAGTACGGCGCTGGAAAAGTCTGGCGCGTCGCGCAAATGGGGCCCTTGGCTGTTATTTGCCTGTTGGGAACGATCTATGCTGAGCGCCATGGCGCTGCCCCGTACGGAGCGGTCGGCTGGCAAACAGCGATTCTGGAGAGCGCGATCCTGATGATAACTGGGTCAGTGCTGTGGCGTGCCGTGCGTGCGCGGCGTGGCCACGGGAGCCAGCTCCTGGCCGGCGCTTTCTGGTTGAGTGGCCTGCATGGCATTGACCGCCCCCATTGGCCTGAGCACCCCTTTTTCCTGTTGCGAGTGGCCTTCGACCACTTGCTGGGGGTCTTCATTGGAATCGCCATGGTTGTGATGGTGTTGGAAGCAGCGCGAAGCAGAACCGAAGATCTAAACGAAAAGTTGCGCCGCCTCACATTGATCACCACAGCCAGCACGCAGTCGCTGAAGGTAAGCGATGTTCTGGACCAAGTTCTGACGCATCTGGTGCAAAGCCTGAATGCGAGCCATGGCTTGGTTCGACTGACCGAGGGCGCGGGCGAATCGGCGACCCTGGTGCTCCGGGCTTCGGTGGGTTTCACGGATTTGTTTAAGAAAAAATTCAAAGCCGTTTCCGTCCAGGAGAACTGGGTCCGGAGAGTTCTGAATCAAGAGTGCTCGTTTCTTACGCTGGAGTCTGAACAGGATCCAGGAGTTCGCGAGAAAATGGCCCAAGACGGAATCACGGCTATGGTTGTGGTGCCGTTGCCGGGCAAGGAAGGGTCACTCGGGATGCTGGCTGTCGGGGTTTCAAGCCGAAGCCACTTCGAGCAAGACGAAGTCAACTTCATCATCAACGTCGCCAACCTGCTGGGGTTGACGATCCAGAACGTCTCGTTATTCGAGAAGGCCGCCACGGCGCAGCAGCAGTGGGCTTACACGTTTGATTCGATTCAGGACCCGATTTTGGTTCACGACTGCTCGGGCAAAATCCTGCGCGTCAATCAACGCCTGGCCAAGTACTTGGACCGCGGCCCTAAGTCTCTGGTTGGGCGGCCGGTCGCTGAGATTTTGGATCGTAAAGGGCTTTCCTGGCACACCTGTCCTTATTGCGAAGGTATTGCGGGCCAAGGAGATGAGCCCGATCCATGGCTCAAAGGGTTTTTCTTGCCTTCGAATTCCGACTTCAGCGATCCTTCCGGAAATCGTCTCGGGACGGTACATGTGCTGAAGGATATTACCGACCGAAAGCGCGCCGAAGAAAAATACCGAACGCTGGTCGGCAACCTCCAGGAAGGCGTGTTCATCTCCACACCGAGTGGTCGCTTTGTGGATTTTAACGACGCCTTCATGCGCATGTTTGGCTACGATAACCGCGAAGAGCTGCTTTCCGTGGACATCCCCGCCGCCTTTTACGTCAATCCATCGGACCGCGACCGTATGCAAAAACTGATTCAGGAACACGGAGCTCTGGAGGACTTCGAGGTACAGCTCCGCCGAAAAGACGGGGAAATCCTGACCGTGCTGGAGTCCAGCGTGGGAGCACGGGACGCCTCGGGAGCGGTTACTGCCTACCAAGGCTTCATGTTGGACATCACGGAGCGTAAGCGGGCCGAGCAGGAAGTGAGGCGCCGCAACCGCGAGTTGATGGTGTTGAACTCCATAGGCCAGATTTTGAGCCAGGCATTGGAGCTCCCCGATTTGTTGTCGCGGTCGCTGCGGCAGATCACCGACCTGTTTGGCCTGGATCAGGCAGCCGTTTATTTGCTTGATGAAGAGACCTGTGTGATCCGGCGCGCGGCCGCCGTCGGGCATCGCTCGGAGTACGTCCGCCACTTCCCGCAGACAGAGATCCACCGGGAGCTGATTAATCACATCCGCGCAGTGCATGCCTCGGTTCTTCCGGTCCAGAGTCTGCCGCTTCCAGCGGTCTTCCGGGATGTCCACCAAAAGGAAGGAATTCAAGTCGCTCACGTCGTGGTCCTGTGGTCCAAGGGCCGCATCCTCGGATGCCTGGTGGTGGGAAGCCGGACGCTCATTGAATTCACTCCCGCCGATTTGAACCTGCTGGCCGCGACAGGCACGCAGTTTGCCGCCGCCATCGAGAAATCGCTCTTGTACCAAGAAGCGCGGCAGGCCTATGAAAATCTCCGCCGGGCGCAGGAACAACTGGTCCAGAGCGAGAAGATGGCTGCCATCGGACAACTGATTTCGGGCGTAGCGCATGAGTTGAATAACCCGCTCACGGCTATCCTCGGCTATAGCCAATTGCTGGCCTCGAGTGACGACATCGGCCCGACCGGCATCGAGTACGTCGAGAAGCTTCACAAGCAGGCCCAGCGCACGCATCGAATTGTGCAAAACCTTCTGAGCTTCTCCCGCCAGCAGAAACCGGAACGCCTGACCATCAATCTGAACCAGATTCTGGAGGACACACTGGCGCTGCGCGAGTACGACCTTCGCGTGAACAACATTCAGATTCACCGGGACTTTGCGCCCGATCTCCCGCCGACGGGCGCAGACCCTTATCAACTCCAGCAGGTCTTCCTGAATATTCTCAATAACGCCGTGGACGCAATTCTAGACAAAGGTCAGCGCGGAGAGATCTGGTTGCGATCCTGGATAGAAAGCAGTCAGCTTCTGGTGGAATTCACCGACAGCGGGCCGGGCGTGCAGGATCCTTCAAAGGTTTTCGACCCATTTTACACGACGAAGCCTGTAGGGAAAGGAACTGGGCTGGGCCTGAGCATCTGCTACGGAATCGTTACCGAGCATGGCGGAACAGTTCAGGTGCGGAATTCTCCGCCGCGGGGCGCCACATTTACGGTAACTCTGCCGCTGCAGCCCGCAACGGTGGAGCCGGGAACGAAACCAACGGAAGTTACACAAACGGCCTCCGGGGGCCGCGTGCTGCTGGTGGACGATGAAGAAGCCGTGCTAGAGCTGGAACGAGAGATTCTCGAAGCGCGCGGCTTTTCCGTGCGAATGGCCCGGAATGGACGCGACGCCCAGCAGATTCTGTCTCGGGAAGCGGTGGACCTCGTTGTGACCGACCTAAAGATGCCCGGCGAGGTCACCGGGCGAGAACTTTATGAGTGGATTTCCAAGCGCGACCCGGATCTGGCAAGTCGCGTGGTGTTTACAACGTCCGACGCGAGGAGCGATGAAGTCAAAGCCCTGGCCGAGGAAAAAGGGCGCCAGGTGGTCCAGAAGCCCTTCGATATGGAGAGTTTCTCAAAAGCAATCCAGCAGGCGCTACGCCAGGTGAGTGCCCCCGCCCTGCGTCGTTGACCCGAATCCACCGGCCTGCGCGGAGATCTGCTCCAATCCAGCGGCCACCGCATCCGCACGCGATGCCAGGTAGGCAACAACATTCGTGAGGCGCTCCAAGGACTCCCGGCAGTTCAGCCCCGTTTGGAGCCGCAGCCACGCGAGCCCGTAGAGACTCCGAAATTGCAGCCCGAGCCAAACCCTTTCCCACTCAAGACTGCGGCTGACTTTAGGAGATAAGGCCGCCAAGGTTCGCGACAGCCGTTCCACATGGACAAAGTCTTCCCGGAGCCCTGCGAGGTACTCGCGCGTCACATGGTGCCGCTCGGCGCGGGCGCGCCTGCGACTCGCCGGCCCGACTTTTCTGGACAGATACGCCACATCGTCCTCCGATATCGCCCGGCGGATCGGCGCGAAATACCGGGCATGCCGGGGAAACCATTCTTCAACTGGAAGGAGCGACTTCTGCGGGGCCGTCTCCAGAGGCTCGCGGTGTTCACGAGCAAGAAAAAGGAGCGCGATAAGAAGCGCCACGCCGATGCCAACAAAGATAATCATTTCGATCATGATTTCAGCATTCCCATGAGTCTATCGTTTAACAAGCGCAGGCGATAGTTGAACCGGGGAGCGAGCTCTTGGTACAGGGTCTGTGGAATTAGGACCGGAACAGGGGACTGGACCGGAACGAGTTTATAAAACGCCTGCAACCACGCAACGAGAACAACCAAATAGGCGGACATCTGTATTCCATTCCATACAGCAGCGTACCGCTTAAGAAACACCGAAAGGATCGTGTCGTTCAGAACAAATACGCAGGAAAAGAAGCAGAAGCCGACGGCGAGCGCTTTGTGCGTGCGGTTCAGCGCAACCCCGTAGTAGCGGACAAAAATCAGAAGCGAGAGAAGAACGGCAACCAGGGCTAGTTCGAGCCCACGGTCTGCGGCTAATACCATCGCGGCCACGCCCACCCAGAAAGTCTTCTTGCTGACCGCCAGAGGCGCGAGAGCAGCATACAGCACTACCACGGCGCCCACGCCCGCGAGGATGCGCCATCCGAGAGCCCAGATCCCCTCATATGCCAGCAAGCAGTTCTTACAGAGTTCGGCGACAGCCAGCCCCCGGGCCACCACTACGACCGCTTGAGTGGACCAGACAACGATGTAACTTGTCCACGAAGCGAAGCCCCAGAGACGGTAACTCTCAAATATCATCCCGGACCTTGCAAGATCCGAAACCAGATAGATGATAAAGAAATGTAGGTGTTTGTACGCACTGCGGCGGATAATGAGATAGCAAAGACTAATCTGAACGCAAATCTGCAGCGCCCACAGCCACTGTTGCCAGTTTGCCAAGCCTGACATGACTAGGCGCATCTTAGCAGTTTATTACGTACCGTGTAAATGACTAAGATGCGCCCAGTCTCGGCAACCTAAGAGAGACTCTGTTCCGACCTAGCAGCAACCGGGGGGCAAGGGCGGCATCGGTCCGCCGTCGGTCCTCGGGCTCGACGACTGAATGTTACTTCGTTGGGTGTTGACTTGGGAACTAACTGGTTGTAGAGTGAGCCCCGCCAAAACAAAAAGGAGCAGCAGCGTACAAAGCTTTTTCACCGGGTGATACCTCCTGACCGTGATTCTGCGCAGACGAGAGTCAGAGGCTTCGCTCGAGACGAGAACGTTCCGGAAACAGAACGAGGGAAACCCGTGGAGACTCTGGACCGATTTCAACAAAACCGCCGAATCATCGAGGACTTCACATCCAACACGTTGGCGGCAATGCCGAGCGAATTCGGCAAACTGGTTTACTTGGCTTCTTTGCGGGATCTATCGGCGGGTAGTTATGAGCACGCGGGATTAGAGGCGCTTTATCCGAGGGAGGCCGTGCAGCAGGCTCTTTCCCGCTGCCACGAAGAAATCTTCATTCGCATCCTCGAAATGCCTCTCGAAAAGCAGGACGAGGACCTCCGCATCTGCCTGGAGGCCCAATCGAGAACTCCCGGCGAAGCCGCACAGCGTTGGCAAATCCTTCAAGCGTATCGTACGCTGCTTCCGACAGACGTTCCGGCGTATTTGCGGGATCTCTTCTGTTCAAATCTGCGCGTTCTTCTGGAAATGATTGTTTCTGGCGAAGTTATGGTTCCGTCAGGCGCATCGCAACGCCCACGACCTGGCCAATGACTTCCGCGTGTTCCGGGGTCCGCCAGACCTCCGGCAAGCACTGGGAAAGCGGATGGGGCTGTAGGATGAGGCGATCCGCATCCGTCTGAAACCAACCGCACCGATAGCCAAAACGGACGTCCACAAAGTAGATGGGGCGCTCGAATTCATTGTTCCAGCCCGAGTTGTGCACGATGTGCAAAGCCGGGTCAACCTGGACTACGCTCCCCGGCCGCAGGAACGGTGCCATACGGCGGTCGTCGAGCCCGATGTAGCCGTACCTATACCGGCTCTGGCTGTTGAAGAGGGATCCCTCCAATTGTCCCCATTGTTCGACCATTCGAGAGAGGTAGGCGGTCCGACGCGGGTCAAATCCCGGATCAAACCGAACGGGAAGCCGGAAAGAAGTTGGAGATGCCGCGAGGTGCGTCCTTGGCGCGCTTACGGGTCCGCCATCACTGAAATGACTTTGGAACGGGACGTCATACCAGGAGCACACCTCGAGAGGGTCCAGATGATAGATTGCGGCCAGGGAGTAGAGTTTGTGCAAGGTCGGCGTGACGCCGCGGTTTTCGAAATCCGCAAGCCGACTGATGTGTATGACGAATTCGGAGCGGCCGCGATGAGCAGCCAAATCGTAACTGGCGCGCTCGACGTCGCGGTAGGTCAGTCCGAGACGGTCGCGCGCCTGACGAAGCCGCAGGCCGGCTGGTAAAGATGATTTTACGAGCGGCAGCATGAAAAGGAGTGTTTAATATTTATAGTATAGCAGAATCACTTTCTGTTAAGCATTCGGAACAGGTTTCCCGCCGAAGGGCTTAACTTCCGGCGAAACCTGCGCCGTTCCGCTGCTCTATTACACACAGAATTAACATCATAGTACTGCTCCCGCGTGCCCCTGGGAACGCTGATTGCAGTTCCGCCTCCCGGAGATTACAGTAGGCATCTTTATGAGATGCGAATCAAGGTCTGTAAGCCTGACTCGCAGCCAGGCGCTTCGCGCTTATATCCTACCCCTGTTTGTGCTCGCCGCCTTGTGTGCAGCGCGGCTGGCGGCCGGCGTCCCAGCCGTTAAGCCCCTCACAAGCTCGACAGAAAACAAGCGGGCCGAAGAGTTCTCGCGGCTGGCAGCGCAACTTACGCTGAATAGACAGCGGGGAGCAGAAGAAAGCGAGAAGCAACAAGAGCAAGCCCTGGGCATGCTCGATGCGGTTGTGCTGGACGGCTTGAATGCCGGCAGCCGTCCGAATCCTGCATTGCTGAACGAGCAACTCGCGGAATTTGTCTCCCAGGCGCCTCTTGTGGGAGAGAACTACCGGATCTTACCTCTCGATTCTGGTTCCACTGTGTATGCGCTCGTGGCAAATCTGGGGGTCGGCGGCCCTTCCGCCGTGCGGCTTTATTCCAGACGGGGTGCCGCGGCTCGATACCAGCTCGCGGCGCGAATTGACCGCTATACGCAAAAGGACTTTTTCGACGAATACCTCGACCTGGTCCCGGTGGCCACACCCGCGGTTGTCTTTGTCACCGTTTCTGGACGAACCGACGAATTACAGACAGGCTCCTTTAATGCCTGGCAGTTCGACAGAGAGAAAGTCCGGCTGCTCTGGGCGTCGGACCTTCTTGCACTCTCGAGCTACGAAAACCGCCCGGATGGATTCTCGCTCAGCTTTTGCGCCGAGCCGGACGAAGAAAAGCCGCGGGAGTGCCGGAAAATGTCCCAGGATCGTTACCAGTGGGATGGCGCGGCCTGGAAACTCGTCGAGCACAAAGCCATTCCGGTTGCGGGTCATTGACGCGAAATCGCAGTTCTCTTGACTTCGTTAGGGGGCGATGAAAATATACGAGGCCGAATTGGTTGATTGCCCGGGCGGCCCCAGACAAGATGACCACATCCTACACCGTGCGTGACTTCATGACGGCCCCCGCAGTTTTCCTTCCGCACACGGCGCGCTTGGTGGATGCGGCTCTGGCCCTGCGAAGCTCTTCCATCCGTCATTTGCCCATTGTGGAAGGGAACCGCCTCGTGGGAATTATCACCGATCGTGACATCCAACGATGTGCGCCTTCGCGCCTGGTGCCGATCACCGAAGAACAATACAACACCATCTTCGAAACCACCCCTTTGGCCCGCGTCATGACGCGCGATCCCCAAACCATTTCTCCGGACGCGCCGCTTTCCGAGGCCGCCTCTATTCTCCAGGGCGGAAAATTCGGCTGCCTGCCTGTCGTGGAGAAGGGCGAACTCGTGGGAATCCTCACGCGCGCAGATCTGATGGCCGTGCTGCTTCGTCTGTTGTCAGGCGAATCGCCGCTTCCAGGATCACGAACCGGACGGTAGCGTTCCCGCAGCTATGCAGGTTACGCGGCGCGCTGAAGTACGAGAATGGTCAAATCGTCGGTGCGCGCCGCGCCGGCAGAAAATCCCCGGGCATCGGCTAAATAACCAGCGAGAAGCTTTTCAGGCCCGAGTTGGTAATTCTTTCCGAGAAGCCCGTTGATCCGCTGCAGACCGTATTCCTCGCCTGCAGAATTACGCGACTCCGACAAACCATCGGTGTAAAGAACCAGACGATTGCCAGGCTCGAGCCGGGTCCTATGCGAGCAATAATGGCTGTTGCAAAACATTCCCAGCGGCACGCCCGTGGCATCAAGCTGTTCGACCGCTTGCCCGCGAGCCACCAGGACCGGGCAATGCCCCGCGCTGACCAACTCCACTTCGCCGGAAGCGCCTGCGCGTCCGAACACCAACGTTGCGTACTGCCCTGCCATGGTGCTTTCGCAGAAGACGCGATTGGCGGCGTCGAGCATTTTATCAAGCGAGAGACCTACGCCGATCAGGCTGCGAAACGTTGCGTGGAGATGGCTCATCAGCATGGAAGCGGCGACGCCTTTGCCGGCGACATCTCCCACGACAAAATTGAGCGCTCCGTCGGCTTCGATCAAATCGCAATAGTCGCCGCTGACCAGGCCGAGCGGCTCGTAGTGATACCGCGCTTCCCACCCCGCTGCGCGAATTTCTTGCCGAGGAAGCAAGCCGCGCTGGATGCGTGCCGCAAGCCCCAGGTCGCCTTCGAGCGCGCGCCGTTGTTCGCTGGTCAAATGGTCCAGGCAAAAGCGCACCAGGGGATCGGCCAGCAGCCGGTCGGCCTCGATAGTTTCGTGACACTCCTCGCACAGGCCGTAGGTCCCGTGGTCCATTTGATGCAGCGCCGAATCGACTTCACTCAAGAGCTGGGTGAGAGATGCATCCGCACCCGGCGAGGCTAGCGCCGACTGGAGCCTTTCAAGGCGTTTCACCAATTCGGAACGGAGATAGGTCTGCTCAACAGTGGCCATGATGTCTCCTTGTTCCTCCAGCTTCGTGTAAACACGTTCTGGAGACCATCCGCTTCTTGCGGGCAAATGCGGCGCGTTTGAGTCGCTGCTCATCCGGGACCCGGTTTCTGATTAGATTCAGTAGCCGCCGAGGAAGGTGCAGGAGAATTGGCGGACCGCAGAGGCTTGTGATTCCTGTGCATTTGGCGTGTCTCCAGACGCTCGAGACGCGTCAGGCGGCGGCGGAAGCGCGCTTCCAGGTTGTTGGCGCGCGACTTGTCGAAAGCGGCCCACCGGGAGCCTCTCGCACGAGCCAGAGACGCAAGGGCTTTGCGCGTCAACTCGGCGGCGCGATGCGGCTCTTTTTCGCGGTGTTCGAAATACATGGCCAGTTGCTCGTAGGCCCGGAAGGCTTCCTGCAGGTCCCCCTGGGGATTCTCGGCGAGTTCGCTCCAGAGCGTATTGGCGCGTTCGAAATCGCCTGCGCGTTTGGCCAGCAGGGCGAGTTCGCGGCGCGCGGCGCGGCCTGCATCCCGGGGCAGACCCGCGCCCAGAGCGGATTCGTAGAGGTGGCGCGCGCGGGAGGCCTCGCCGCGCCGTTGCACCAGGCGGGACAATCCGAAAATATCCAGCGGATCATCTGCAAGGCCCAGCGGTTCAGCGCTTTCCAGCAGCGCCAGGATTTTTCCGGCGAGTGCGGCGAGACCTCGCAAATCCATCTGATTGTGGCGGAACACACCCGCCAATGGTTCGGATGGGCCTCCGCGCAAATAGTCAAAATAGATTTGCGGGATGAGCGCGGAATCAATGTCGTGGTCCCGCCGCCAGCCCATCCGCGGCGCGTCAAGGACATGCCGCTCGAGCTCGGTGAGGCGCACCGAGCCCAGCCGCATCTTCCACAGGGCGCGCGCGGTGTGCAATAAATCCAGGTGCGTTTCCGGAAGATGCGGCCTCACGCTGCGCGTCATCGCATAGCGTGTTTCAAGCAGCGGCCAATCAAACGACTTCCCGTTGAAGGTGACCAGCACGCGCCGCGAGGCCATGCGCGCGGCCAACTCCACCAGCAGCGAATGCTCTTCGCCATAGTCGCGCATGAAAAGCTGCTCGACCTGCAATCCCCCGGACTCCCACCAGGCGAGGCCGATCAGAAACGCGTATGTTCCCGTGCCACCGGCCAGCCCGGTGGTTTCCGTGTCCAGGAAGAGCCATTGCGATGGGTCGGAGAGACGTTCGTTGAGCGAAGGCGGAACCCTCGGTGTCCTGGGTTTGACGGGAAGCAACAGCCGGAGCGCTTCCGGATTCAGGCCGCAGGGCTCCGGCGAAGAAAACCACTGCTGCACGACAAGATGTTCGCCGAAACGATTTTTCCCGACAGCGGCGCCCAGCCGCCGCGCCAAAGCATCGGACTCATCCACAGGGCGCGCCGCGAAGTCCTCTTCTGCAGCGGGCCGCCGCTTTGCCGGGCGGAGCGCCGCGACCCGCGACACTCGCTCATCGAAAGTGCGCATCTCTAGCCGAGCAGCCTTTCCAGAATCGCCAGCGCCGCATCTTTGGCGTGCTCGCCGCGTTCTCCGGCGGGGCCCACGCACGATGGGCAGCCCTTCTCGCACGGACATGCAGCAATCAGCTCGCGAGTCTTCCGCACCAGCAAATCGTGAACGTGAAAGAGCGGCTCGGAGAAGCCGATTCCTCCGGGGTAAGCGTCGTAAAGATAAAGGCTCGGTTCGAAAAATTCTTTTTCCTGTTGCCCCGAGCGCGCGCCGGAAAAGTCTGCGGAGGAAAATCCTTCCCCTTCATCGCCCACATCGGGAGAAGAGGGGCGCTCGCCGATGGCAGTGCTCAGGTCGCGGCGGTCGCACATCAGGAGCAGCGTCGCGACCGACTCGAGCGCGTGCAGCAGACCGAACATGCCGCTCTGCCGGTCGCTGATGGAAAAGGGAAGCGATTCGACCAGCGGCCGCTCGAGCGTGAGCCAATAGGCCGTGGTGTGCATTTCATTTTCGGGGAGTTCGAGGTTGCCGGCGCCGACGTTTTCGTTGGTGAAGAATTTGATCTTCTTAAAACCGACCACCTGCGAGCGGACCAGGACGTCGCCATGCGAGCGCGCTGCGGGGATTTGCGGCCGCTGGTCCGAAGCGCGCGCCTGCTCCGCAATTTCCAATATGCGCACCTGCGTGTAGCGGACCGCATCGGTGTAATAATCGGCGTCCACGCGCTTGACGTAGGCCTTGCGCTCCGCGAAGTCGAGCTGCTCGACGTGATATTGCTGGCCGCCGTGCAAATAAATGGCCTTGGGATGGACCGTGGCAAGCGCGCTGGGAAAATCCACTTCGCCGATCACCTCCGGCCCCGCGGTGATGTCCACGATCACAAAATTGTCCGAAGAGACCGACCGGAGGCTCACCGTGTCCGCGGGATATGCTTCCTGCGTCCAGTGCCAGCGGCCGCCGGTTTCGTGGAGGAATCCCGCTTCAGCAAGCCGGGCGCACAGGGGAGGTAAATCCGCGCCGCCGAATTTTTCTTCCCGCGAAAGCGGAAGCTCGAACGCGGCGCACTTCAGGTGATTCACCAGAATTTCGAGATTGTCGGGCTGAATAAACGCATGCTCGGGAGAATTGCCGAAAAAGTAGTCCGGATGTTTGACAATGAATTGGTCAAGCGGCGCGGAAGAGGCCACCAGCACGGCGCAGGAGCTTCCGGCACGGCGCCCGGCTCGTCCGGCGCGCTGCCACGTGGAGGCAATCGTGCCGGGATAGCCCGCCATCACGGCGGCGTCAAGAGAACCCACATCGATGCCCAGTTCGAGGGCGCTCGTTGAGACGACGCCGCGGATCCGGCCGTCGCGCAATCCGCGCTCAATCTCGCGCCGTTCGCCGGGGAGATAACCGCCGCGGTAACCGCGGATGGCATCGGGCTGCCCGGGCTTCGCCGGGTTGGCCTGCTGCAAATACGTGAGCAAGACTTCCGTGTGCAGGCGGCTGTTGGCGAAGACGATGGTTTGCAAATTGCGAGTCAAGAATTCCTGCGCGACGCGCGAGGCTTCGTTGATGTAGCTGCGGCGGATGCCCAGAGCGCGATTGACAACGGGAGGGTTGTAGAAAACAAATGTCTTCTCCGCCGCGGGTGCGCCGTTCAAATCCAGGACGAGGGCTTCCTCTTCGATCAGGCGCGTGGCGAGCTCGCCCGGGTTTGCAATGGTTGCCGAAGAGCAGATGAACTGCAGCTTGCTGCCGTAGAAGCTCGCGATGCGCCGCAGCCTGCGCAAAACGTTGCACAAGTGGCTGCCGAAAACGCCGCGGTAGGTGTGCAATTCATCGAGCACGACGTACCGCAAATTCTCGAACAACCGCGTCCACCGCGTGTGGTGCGGCAGGATGCCGGTGTGCAGCATGTCTGGATTGGTCAGGACAATGTGGCCCTGCTCGCGAATCGCTTTGCGGGCGTCCGAGGGCGTGTCCCCGTCGTAGGTGTAGACGCCGAAGCGGTTATCGAGCCGCTGGCAGAGATCGTGGAGTTCGGCAAGCTGGTCTTGCGCGAGCGCTTTGGTGGGGAACAGATACAAGGCGCGCGTGTCTGGGTTTTCAAGAATCGCGTTTACAACCGGCAGGTTGTAGCAGACCGTCTTGCCCGAGGCGGTTGGCGTGACCACAACAAGGTTGCGTCCGCCGCGCACAGCTTCGGCCGCCGCGGCCTGATGCGAATAAAGTTTGCCGACGCCTTTAGCCTGATACGCAGCGGCCAGGTTGGGATGGATCCAGTCCGGCATAGCCGCCCACTGCGCTTCGCGCGCCGGGATGTGGCGCACGGCCGTCAGGATTTCGCCGGAAGTGTCTCGCGCGGCAAACCCGTCGAGGATTTCCTGCACGCGCGCCAGCGAAGATGCCGCGGCTGCGCGAACCGCCAGTGCATTGGGCATGCCAGAGCCTCCATTCGGCCAGCTTGTCGCTTTCGCCTTTTATTCGCTGGAAGGTAACACGCCGCGTACAGCGGCGCAAGAGTCTTTTTTGAGCGATCCGTTGCGATCAAAAACTCTGCTGCCTGGAAATACGCTCTCTACTTTTCCTGGAAGTTGGCCTCGAAAGGTCTGAATATGCCCTTGTCCGGTCAGCGTTTTGCTGATTTGCCAGGCGCGCCGGCCTTGGCGCTGCCGAAGCGGACTTCGTGTGCTTCCAAAGTATCGCCCACGGGCTTGGCGTGAATCGCCACGCGCTCGCCCACTTTCAAGTCCTTCCATGTGGCATCCTCGCCGCTCTTCACAAACTTCGTCTCAGCGACAATCTTCACTGTGACCGCCTCTTTGGTCTTCGTTTCGACAGTGATTTCCGTGGCCGAGATCTTTGTGACCGTACCGAGGACGTGCTTCTCATTTCCGTGGGCCAAAAGCAATGGCGCGAGCGAAACGATGAACGACAACGCTA
>Ga0209283_10000683_pt1 | contig 17318 bp, 18 predicted proteins | sample CZO8metaG_2_FD_188354 | JGI IMG/M metagenome (GOLD analysis project Ga0209283, IMG submission 188354) | Vadose zone soil microbial communities from the Eel River Critical Zone Observatory, Northern California, USA - CZOApr15con2H1.8 metaG... | ecosystem: Environmental > Terrestrial > Soil >...
GCTCGGCAACTACGCGATGGAGCGGGTGATGGATCGTCTCGCGCTCGCCCTCGACATTCAGCCCGCCGAGCTCCGTCGCCGCAACCTCGTTCAGCCGGAGCAGATTCCGTTCACCACCGGCTATCCGGCCGGACGGCATGGCCTCGTCTACGACAGCGGCGACTATCCGCGCCTGCTCGACATGGCGATGCAGAAGCTGGGCGATGTTTCAGGCGACGGATCGCCGGACGGCCGGCTGATCGGGATGGGGATCGCGTGCTGCGTCGAGTCGACCGGGTTCGGCCGGGGCGAGCCGGCGCGCCTGCGGGTCAACAAAGACGGCTCGGCCGAGCTGTTCGTGGGCTCGACTCCGCAGGGACAGGGCCATCAGACGATGGCCGCGCAGGTGGCGGCTGACCGCCTCGGTTGGCCGTTCGAGAAGATCTCCGTCACGGTCGGGGACACCAGTCATGTTCCGTTTGCGCTGCTCACCGCCGGCAGCCGCAGCGCGATCCAGGTCGGCAACGCGACCTCCAAAGCCGCCGCGTCGCTGCGCAGGCAGCTGCTGGAGCGCGCGGGTGAGGTCCTCGAGGCCGACGCAGCGGACCTTTTGCTCGAAGACGGGGTCATCAGCGTGCGCGGCGCTCCCGCAAAGCGCATCCCTGCAACAGACGTCGTGCCTGACGACGGGCTCGAGGTGCTCGAGAAGTTCGACCCCAAACGAGGCACCGCCTACTCGAGCGGCTGCCACGCCGCGATCGTGGCGGTCGATCCCGACACCGGCCAGGTCGAGGTGTTGCGCTACGTCATCGCGCACGACACCGGCAAGCCGATCAACGAGCTGATGATCGAGGGACAGATGCACGGCGGCTACGCGCACGGATTGGGCTACGCGCTGTTCGAGGCGGCGATCTACGACCCCGACGGCAATTACCGCACCGCCACCTTTGTCGATTACACGATCGTCAGCGCGGGTGAGGTCGGCGTCGTGCCGGAGCTGGTGCACATCGAGACCCCAACGGACGCCAATCCCGAAGGTTTCAAGGGTGCGGGCGAAAGCGGCACGATCCCGGTGCCCGCCGCGATCTCCAACGCAGTTGAGGACGCGCTCCGCAAGCGCCAACCCGACGCGGTGATCGACCACCTTCCGATCACGCCAGACCGGATCGTTGCAATTCTTGGCCACTAGCGCTGGCGACTTCTGACCCGCGGGCGACGACGCCTCCGCTCAACCCTGGAGGCATCAACTGGCGGCGCAACCTCGCCGCCCTGTGGTTCGCCGAGTTCACTGCGATCTTCGGCTTCAGTTTCGCGTTCCCGTTCCTTTCGATCTTCATCTCGCACGACCTCGGCGTGCACCCGGGTCGCGACCTCGACCTGTGGACCGCTGCCTCGGCGAGCGCGTCTGGTCTCTCGATGGCCGTGGCGAGCCCGATCTGGGGTGTGCTGGGCGACCGGTTCGGCCGCAAACCGATGCTTATTCGGTCGATGGTCGGCGGGGCGCTGACGGTCGGCTTGATCTACTTCGCGCAGAACCCGACCGAGCTGGTCATCTTGCGATTCCTACAGGGCGCGACCAGCGGCACCGTGGCCGCCGCAACAGCCCTTGTCGCGGCTGAGACGCCGCGCTCCAGGGTGGGCTGGGCGCTTGGGGTGGTGACGTCGGCGGTCGCTCTCGGTGGCGCGATCGGACCGGTCGTCGGTGGATTGGCAGGCAGCCTCTTTGGTTTGCGGTTGGTGTTCCTCGGCGGCGGAATCCTGCTCCTGCTCTCGCTCGTCCCCGTCCTCTGGATAGTGCGAGAGAGCCCGATGACGAGGCGCTCGGGTGCGCGGCTCGGCACCCTGGCGATGATCAACCAGCGGCCGGGGCTGAGGCGCGCGCTGGCGGTGCTCATCGGCTCGCAGGGACTGATCAATGTTTGCAACTCGGCGACGCAGCAGCTGGTCGTGCTCCGGCTGATCGAGATGCTCACGACCGGTGTGGCAGCTGTGAGCGGACTTGGATTCGGCCTGGCCGGGCTGGCGAGCAGCGCCGCGGCCGTTGGCTACACGCGAGTGACGAAGCGGCTCGGCTACGTCCGCACCGCGGCCGCCGCGTCACTGCTCGTGGCGGTTGCGGTGGCGCTGATCGGCGTCGCCCCCTGGCCGGCCCTAGTCGTCGCGGCGATCGGGTTGAACGGGCTGTTCAGCGGCGTCGTGATCCCGGCGACTGCGAGCATGATCGGACTTGAAGCACCGGTGGAGGCGCAAAGCACGATCTTCGGCCTGAACGCGAGCTCGGTGGCTTTCGGCTTTTTCCTCGGCCCGCTCATAGCGGGCACCGTCGCGGCAACGTCCAGCGTGCCGGCCGCGCTCTTTGTCATCGCCGCCCTGTCCCTGGTGCTGGCGGGTGTGCTGGCCACCGGGGCGCGCGAGCCCACGCGATGACAGCCAAACGAGTGGCCTACGGAGCCCTGGGCTTCGCGACCGCGGGTCTGGCCATTGCGGTGGTCGTCACGCAGCACGCGAGCTGGTGGCAGCCCGTGGTGTTCGCGATCGCGCCGGACATCACCCTGTTTTTCGGTTCGCGCCCCGGTCTGGCGCGCGGCCAGCTCGATCCTCGCGCGGTCCCCTTCTACAACGCGGTGCACCGCTTCTGGGCGCCGGCGGTCCTCATCCTGTCCGCGTTCCTGCTGCACGGGGACGCCTGGGTTGCGGCCGGGCTCGCCTGGTCCGCGCACATCGGCTTTGACCGCAGCCTGGGATTCGGCCTCCGCAACCCGGAAGGCTTTCAGCGGGGGCAGGAGTCCTAGGGTTCGAAGGGCGTCAGGTGCTCGAGGTCGGACTCGTCCAGCTCCGCGAACAGCGCCGCGTCGTCGCTCCGGCCGAGGAACCGGCGCGGGAGGATCACCTCTTTCTTGAACAGACCCTCCGGCCGCAGCACCACGCCGACGAGCTCGCCGCCGTCGAACAGGACGTCCTTCACCGTGCCGAGCCTCCTGCCCGTGTGCCCGAGCATCACGTTTTCGCCGCCGTCGATCTCCAGCTCGCCCGCCGGCTTGTTGGCCACCTGTTCCATCCAGCTGGGAATCTCTGGACTTGTGCCGAGCACGCCGGCCAGGTCCACCGCCTCTTCCTCGAGCGATTCGCCTTTTTCGCGGTAAGACAGGTAGGGCTGCAGGCGCCGCGCCTGGTCAGACGCCAGGGCCAGGTCGATGCGCTCATGCCTGACCGATTTGACAGCGTCGCGCGGCACGATGAACTCGTCGCCGACCATCATCGAACCGGGCGCCAGGCCGCGGCCGGAGAACGCCCGGCTCTCCTTGACCACGATCCCTCGCAAGCTGTATTCGGGATCGACAAGGACGTGGACTAGCTCCCCGATCTCGCGGCCATCGCTCGAAAACACAGCGGCGCCGAGATGAAAGTCCCCGCCTTTCCAGCTGGCCACAGGTAGAAGCGTAGTCACCCTCATCGAACGGCACTGCGCTCGCGCGATCCTTTAATGTGGAGCGTCGCCCGCAATGGAACAGCGCACCACGCCTCCGCCCAACATGATCGACGCGAGCAAGAAATACTCGGTCACCGTGCACACCTCGCGCGGCGACTTCGTGATCGCTCTCGTCGATCCGAAGGTCGCGCCGCAGACGGTCAACAACTTCGTCTACCTCTCGCAGAACCACTTCTATGAGGGGCTGACGTTCCATCGCGTCGTGCCGGGCTTCGTCGTCCAGGGCGGCGATCCCCTCGGCAACGGCACCGGCGGGCCTGCCTACAAGCTGCCCGACGAATCGAACCCGTCGAAGTGGCCGCGAGGCACGGTGGGAATGGCCTCCAGCGCGGCGGGCGTGAGCGGGTCCCAGTTTTTCATCACCATCGGCGACGCCCCATTCCTGGCCACGAACGGCGTGTACAACCGGTTCGGCCAGGTGTCGTCCGGCATGGAGGTCATCGACAAGATCCAGGTCGGCGACACGATGAAGTCCCTCGACGTCACCGGCTCGTGAGGAGGGCGCTCCTAGCCCTCATCGCCCTCACCGCCTTCGCGGCGGCGGCGTGCGGCTACCCGGACCCCTACGCCGGCTCGGGTCCCGTGGCCAACGAAAGCCCCGGCCCTTCGACTGGACCGAGCCCGTCCCCCGGAGCCGATGACTTCAACGCTTGCAACACCCTGAGCATGGTGACCTACCCCGACGGGCTGAAGGTCGGCGACCTCAAGGTTGGCACCGGCGACGCCGCCAAGTCAGGCGAGAACGCCGAGGTGCAGTACACGGGATGGCTGGACAACGGCCACCCCTTCGACTCCAGCCGCCAGCCCGGGCGAACGACCTTCACCTTCCAGCTCGGCGCGCAGCAGGTCATCGGGGGCTGGGACGAGGGCCTGGTCGGGATCAAGGTCGGTGGCAAGCGGTGTTTGAGGATTCCCCCGGCCCTCGGCTACGGGGCGTCTGGCCAGACCGACCAGACAACCGGCGCGGTGATCATCCCGCCGAACGCGGTGTTGATCTTCGAGGTCGAGCTGATCAGCCTCAAGCCGGGGCCGAGCCCATCGCCGAGCCCATCTCCCTCCCCCTCGCCGTCCCCCTCCCCCAGTAAGTAGATGGTCTTCCCCGCTTGCGGGGAAGTACCGCCGAAGGCGGGGATGGGGCTAAGTAACCGTCAGCGTCCCCTTCATGCCCGAGGACTCATGGCCTTGCTGGGTGCAGAAGATCGTGTAGGTCCCGGCCGCGATGTCGCTGACGTCGAACTCCTTCGTGTCGCCGGCGGAAACGAGCTCGCTCGTGGCTATGCGGTTGTTGGAGCTGTCGCGGATCGCCAGGTCATGTTGCGTGGTGCCGGAGTTGATGAGCCAGAAGATCAACTTGCCGTGCTGCGCGTTGATGCTCGAAGGGTCGAACTTGAACTCCGTCATTGTCACCTGGATCGCGCCGGAAGGCGCGCCGGAGCTGTTTCCGCCGCCCCCTCCACCGCAGCCGGCAAGCAGGGCCACCGCCGCCAATCCCACCGCAATCGCTCTCATTTGAAGGCTGTCACTCCAAGGTAGAGGATTCCGAACAGGAAGACCCATACCACGTCGACGAAGTGCCAGTACAGCGTCACCGCCGCGGGGCCGACGTGGTTGCGCGATGAAAACTGTCCGCGCGCAGCGCGATAAAGAATCAGCAACAGAAGGATGAGGCCGCCGAGCACGTGCGCGCCGTGGAAGCCGGTCATGGTGAAGAACGCGCTGGCGAAGGTGTTGGACGTCAGGTTGAGATGCCGCTGGAAGGCTGCTATGAACTCAATAAGTTGCCCGGCCTCAAATCCGAATCCGAGCACGATGGTCGCGATCTGCAGCACAAAGAACCGAGTCCGGTTGTCACGCGAGAGCGCCTCGAGAGCGAAGTGGCACGTCACACCGCTGGAGAGCAGCACGATCGTGTTAACAAATGGGATCGGCCACCAGCTCACGTAGTACTCGGGGCGGCTGGTGGGCGGAATCGGCGGCCAGGTCGGATGCGAGCCGACCAGGTAGAAGTACATCGCGAACAGGCTCCCGAAGAACATCACCTCGGAGGCGAGGAAGATGTACATCCCCATCATCCCGGGCTTGATCGCCGGGTACTGCGGGGCCGGCTCGCGCTGCAGGCTGGCGACGGCCATCAGTGATGCACCTCGCCGTGCGACTCAGGAGCGTCGCTGGGAAACATGCGGACGTCCTCCACCAGGACCCAACCTACTACGCCGTAGAGAAAGATCAAACCCCCGATCACGGCGAGCACGATCCGAAATGTGCCCGACGGAAACGGGATGGCGGCGAGGGCCAGGAACAACGCCCCGGCGCAGATGACGAACGGATAGTTGCTGTTGGGAAAGATGTGGATGCCGAGCTCATGCGCGCGGGCGGCGTAGTCGATCGTCAGGTCGGCGGGCGGAAGCGGCAGTTCGAGGTCGAAACGCGACGCGACGGCGCGAGAAGGGTCGGCGTCGCGCCAGGCCTGGAAGGCGGCGGACGCCACCTCGCTCGACGGCCAGAGCTTGTAGCCGCAGTTGCGACAGTGGTCGACGAAGCGTGCCGTCCGCAGCCCGCAGCGGGGACAATCGACGGACAGGCTGGGATTAGATACGTCGACGTATCGAGGCTTTCGGGCTACGGCCACAATCGCCTCTGGATTCTATCCGGTCGCCCGGTTGCGAATCGGGCCGCCGATATACTTTCGGAAGTGACCAGTCGCGTCATTCGCGCGCTCATCACATGTGCCGGTCTCGTGGCGCTCGCCGTCGCCCTCAGCTCGTGCGACATCGGCGGCCTGCACCCGATCTTTCCCAACCCCGTCTCGCCGAACGGGCAGGACATCTACAACACCTACCTCGGTATCTCGATCCCCGCGATCATCATCTTCCTTGGGGTCGAGCTGGCGCTGCTGTGGGTGGTGATCCGCTACCGGCGCTCAGCACAGCCCGAGGGCTACGTGCCGCCGCAGCTTCACGGCAACACGAGGCTCGAGATCGTGTGGACGGCCATCCCGCTGCTGATCGTCCTCGCGATCGCGGGCTACAGCTTCGCCGAGCTGCAAAAGGACTTCCAGCCGATCAGCAACGAGCAGATGGACGTGACCATCAGCGGGCACCAGTTTGGCTGGGACTATGACTACCAGAACGGCGTCGTGGTCCACCAGGAGGGCACGCTGGCCGGCGACGTGACTCCCTTCGTCGTCCCGACTCACACCCTGGTCAAGCTTCGCTTCCGCGGCAACGACGTCATCCATTCATGGTGGGTGCCCGCCATCTCCGGCAAGACCGATGCGGTTCCCGGGTACGACAACTTCTCGTGGTTGAAGATCGACCAGGTCGGGACGTGGCGAGGCGAGTGCGCCGAGCTGTGCGGGGTCGGCCACTCGACGATGCAAATCATCGTGCAGTCGATGGACCAGGCCGACTTCGACCGCTGGATGAACCAACAAAAAGCGGCAGCAAAGTAGGATAGGGATCGGATGGCTACCACTGTCCTCCCGAGGCCGAAGGCTTACGACGACACCTTCTTCAAGCCGATCAGCCTGTGGCTGACGACCACCGATCACAAGCTGATCGGGATCATGTACATGGTTACCGGGATCCTCAGCTTCTTGATCGGAGGCGTGTTCGCGCTGGTGATCCGGCTGCAGCTGTCCCAGCCCAACCTCAAGGTCGTCGACCCGGAGACCTACAACCAGCTGATCTCCGCGCACGGCGTGACGATGATCTTCTTCTTCGTCACGATCTTTCTGACCGGCATCGCGAACTACATGGTGCCGATCATGATCGGCGCCCGCGACATGGCTTTTCCTCGGGTCAACCTGCTCGGCTTCTGGCTGGTCCCGGTCTCGATCCTCCTCTACTATTCGGGATTCTTCACCGGTGGGGCGCTCAACGCGGGCTGGACCGCCTACGCGCCCCTGACGGAGAAGGCGTACCAGAGCCACTCCCTCGGGGTCGACTTCTGGGCCCTCAGCATCATCGTCTGGGCGATCAGCGGCATCATGGCCTCGACCAACTTCCTGACCACGATCGTCGCCCTCCGCGCGCCCGGCATGAAGTTCTCCCGCCTGCCGCTGTTCGTGTGGGCGCAGATCTCCACTTCGATCCTGCTCCTGGTGGTCGGTGCGCCGCTGGCCGCGGCGATGATCCTGCTCGAGTTCGACCGCCAGCTCGGCACTCAGTTCTTCACGACAGCCGGACGGCCGGTCCTCTACCAGCACCTCTTCTGGTTCTTCGGCCACCCCGAGGTCTACATCATGATTCTGCCCGGGTTCGGCATGATCTCCGAGATCATGCCGGTCTTCGCGCGCAAGCCGATCTTCGGCTACATGTCGATGGTCGCCGCGCTGTTCGGCATCGTCTTCCTGTCGATGACCGTGTGGGCGCACCACATGTTCACCGTCGGCATGAACACGTGGGTCGAAGGCTTCTTCATGTTGATGACTATGCTCATCGCGGTGCCCACGGGGATCAAGTTCTTCAACTGGATCGCAACCGCGTGGTGGGGCTCGATCGAATTCACGGTGCCGATGAAGTTCGTCTTCGGCTTCCTGGCCACCTTCCTCATCGGAGGTCTCACGGGAATCTACCTCGCCTCAGTCCCGGTCGACACGCAGCTGCACCAGTCGTACTACGTGGTGGCCCATCTCCACTACGTGCTGTTTGGCGGCAGCGTGTTCACGATCATGGCGGGCATCTATTACTGGTTCCCGAAGATCACCGGGCGTCTGCTTGACAAAAAGCTCGGCGAGTGGAACTTCTGGACGTTGTTCATCGGCTTCAACGGCACCTTCCTCATCATGCACACGCTCGGACTCGAGGGCATGCCGCGCCGCATCGCCACCTACGCCAACGAATCATGGGCGGCGACGAACCTGATCATCACCCTCTCGTCTTTCCTGATCGCCTTCTCCGTGCTGCTCCTGATGATCAACATCGTGCGCAGCTGGGCCAATGGCGAGATCGCCGGCAACGACCCGTGGAAGGCCAACACCCTCGAGTGGGCGACGACCTCTCCGCCGCCGCCTTACAACTTCGAGCGCGTCCCGCCGGTCCGCAGCTTCATGCCCCTGCGTGACCTGCGTGAATCGGGCGAGCTCGTCGACGAACCGGAGCCGGTTCCGGTCTAGGTTTCGTCCTTCGCGGCATCGGGATGCCGCAAGACCTCGATCCCCGTTTCCCGCGACCAGCGCAGGAGCTTCTGGTTCTTGCCGAAGCTGATGTAGCCGGCGCGGGCGATGTCGACCGAGAACAGGTGATAAGGTTCGGTCGGCCGCCACTTGATCGTGGAGAACAGGGTGTCGGCGTACGCCTGCCGGCGAGCGGCGTCTGGAACGTCGACCGCGAATCCGTACAGCTTCAGGTCACCGTATTTGGGCTCACGGTCGGCCTGCACCGTCGCCACCGTGATCCGGGGATTGCGCTCCAGGTCGAGGGCTTTTTTCGACTGCCACATCATGCCGAGCAGGAGTTCGCCGTCCACGATGTAGGCCTCGCACGGGCTGATCCGCGGCCAACCGTCGGAGCGAAGAGTGCCGAGCAGAACCAGTCGGGTCGCTTCGATCCGATCCTGCCCGAACTCGGCCAGCTCAGGCGCGGCGGCTGAAAAATCCGCCCAGCTGCTCAGTGGTGTTCGGTGCCCTCGGCTGCCGGCGCCTCTTCAGCCGCGCGGTTGCGCGCGTCGCCGCGCAGCACCCACCAACCCAGGCCGACCACACCAAGGGCCGCGACCAATAATGCGAGGCTCATCCACAGCCACGCGGGCACCCATTCACCGACAAGGAAAACCACGGCCCCAATTATCGCCAAGCCACGACGTTCGGGCGGTCGGGGTCGGTAGGGTGTTACCAGTTGCCTGTGATCAACCTCATCGATGTCGTGATCCTCGTCGCCACGCTGGTCGGGCTCGCGAACGGGTACAGGCGTGGATTCTGGCTCTCGCTGACTCAATACGTCGGCTTGCTCGTCGGCGTCATGCTGGGTGCGGCGTCCGCCAGGTACGTGCTCGATTACCTGCAGGTCAGCAATGCCACGGCGCGGCCGCTTGGCGCCGTGCTGGTCCTGGTCATCGGCGGCAGCCTCGGATCGAGCATCGGTTTCGCCGTCGGCGAGCCGATCCGGCGAAACATCCTCCGCACCGGCATCCACACCTCGACCGACTCCGTCGCGGGCGCGGCGCTCTCCGCGTTTGCGGTGCTGTTAATGTGCTGGTTCCTCGGTCTGAGCTTTTCGCGCGGGCCGAGCCCCGACATCGCACAACAGATCCAGCGGTCCACGCTCCTGCGCGGCCTCGACTCGATCGCGCCCCGTCCGCCTCCCTTTCTCGCGAGCGTGGAGCAGGTCCTGGCCGGCGTGCAGTTCCCACCGGTCTTCGCCGGTCTCGAACCGACTCTTCCAACCGCGCTGCCCGTCCCCGCGTCGGTCGACACGCCCGGCGTCAATCACGCGGCGCAAGAGGTGGTCAAGGTGTCGAGCCTGGGATGCGGAGGCATCGTGACCGGAAGCGGCATCCCCCTCGGCCATGGCTATGTCGTGACCAACGCACACGTCGTTTCCGGCACGTCGTCGCACACGATCCAGAAACCCGACGGGACGACGCTGCGAGCCGAGGTCGTCTACTTCGACCCGGAGCGCGACGTCGCCGTGCTCTATGCGCCGGGCTTCTCGGCGCAAGGCCTTGCTTTCGGATCAGCGCAGCGCGGCACCGAGGGGGCGGTCATCGGCTTTCCGGGCGGGCAGGCGGAGAAGATCGTCCCCGCCGTGGTCGACGGATCGGTGTCCGCCGAAGGGCGGGACATCTACAACGAGAGCCTCGTGACGCGGCAGATCCTCGTCCTGCAGGCGAGCGTCCGTCCGGGCAACTCGGGCGGTCCGCTGGTCGACCTGCAGGGTCGCGTGCTGGGGATGGTTTTCGCGACCTCGGCCAGCGATCCGAACCAGGCCTACGCGCTCACCAACGAGGAGATGGCGTCGGACATACGGGACGCGCAGGCCAACCCGTCAACCAAAGACACAAGCCACTATCAGTGCGCGGCGTGATATAGGGCTCGCAGGCGCTGGCGAAACGCATCGCTGGCGTCAGACGTGCGGAATTCAGTCACCCGAAGCGCACGCGTGGCGTCAGACGTGCGGAATCCGGGTCCCGCTACTCTTTCTCGGGTTTCCCCTCTTCGATGAGCATCACCGGGATGCCGTCGACGATTGGGTAGAGCACACGGCACGACGGGCAGCGCAGCTGGTCGGGCTCCTTGAGCTCCACCTTGGTGTGGCATTTCGGGCACGCCAGGATTTCGAGCAGTTCTTGAGAGATCACGCGCGCATGGTAGTACGGTTTCGCCTGTGATTTTGAGGCGGCTCTACCTCTACCTGGTAAGCGCCGCCGCGCTGGCGTTGCTTACAACCGGTCTCATTTTCCTCGGCGCCACCATCCTGCTGTTCGTCTTCAACGACCCGTCAGCCGAGTCGAGCCGCGGTCAGCTCGCCGGCTTCACCGCGATGACTGTGGTCGCTCTCCCGGTCTGGGCCGTGCACTTCTGGTTCGCGCGGCGCTTCGCTCTGCGCGACCCGTACGAGCGCGCCTCGGCGCTGCGGCGCCTCTACCTCTACTGGGCATGTTTCGTCACGTCGGTCGCCGCGATGCTCGTGCTCGCCTTTGTGCTGGGCCAGCTGCTGCAGCCGGTCATGGATTTGCAGCCATTCAACGCGCTGACCACTTCGCAACTGGGATGGGCAGCCTTCGTCCTGGTCGCAGTCTTCGCATTTCATTTCCGTGTCGCGTCGACCGACCGCGCAGCCGCGGGGGAGGAGGGCGCGTCCTCCACACTGCGCCGCTGGTACATGTACGCGGCTCTCCTCATCGGCCTGCTTGTAATGCTTGCCGGCGCGGCGATGCTGCTGCAGCTCGGCTGGACCAGGCTCGTGGGCTCGCTCCCCCAGTACACATACTTGTCGCCCTCGGCCGGTGCGGTCCTGGCCGGCGCTGTGATGTGGGGATTCCACGCCCGGGCCATCGCCCTGAGCCATATCGCCGAAGATCGCCACTCGACACTCCGCGCGCTCCAGGGCTTCATCGCGGTGGCGATCAGCATCGCGACCGCACTGTTCGGCGCGAGCCAGATCCTCTATTACGTCCTGGCGCGGCTGCTGGGGGTCACCAACCCAGGGGGCGCGGGCGACAACGTCCTGGCCGCCACGGCCGCCCCCGGTTCGCTCCTGCTGGTCTACGGAACCGCGTGGTTCCTCATCCAGCGCCGTCTCACGCGCGACGGTGGAACACAGGAGGCGGATCGCCAGGCGGGCCTGCGTCGCCTGTACACAAACCTCGCCGCACTCGTCTCGCTCGCGGTGTGGACGATCGGCGCTGGCGGCCTGTTGTGGACGCTCGCCGAACAGGCCGAGGCGCCGATCATCGGCGTGCAGGCGCACGGCTGGAAGGATCCCGTCAGCCTGTCGGTCACCCTGCTGGTCGTTGGCGCAGCGGTGTGGGTCGCGAACTGGCGTCACGCACCGTGGGCGGCCGACCGCCAGGCACTGAGCCGCAAGCTCTACGTCTGGGCCACGCTGCTGGGCAGCATCCTCGTCGTGCTCGGCGGCGGTGTCGGCATGATCAACGCGCTGCTCCAGCAGGTTTTCAGCGCGCACCCGACCCTGAACGACCAGCAGAACCTCGACTTCGGCCGTTACCTGGCCGTCATCGTGGTGGCGGCCGGTGTCGGGATCTACCACTGGCGCGTGCTGCGCGCCGATGCCGCGTCTCGGCCGCCGAAGGCTGCGGCTGGTCTGGTCGCGAAGCCTATCGCGGTCGCTGCCACCCTTTCGGTCGCCGAGGCGGTGGCTGCCCATGACGCGGTCGGTGACCGCGCACGCCATTACACACTCGTCGTCACCGATGCGACCGACGATGACGTGCACCAGGCGCTGGCGGCGCTCCCCCCGCAGGCGAGCTACAAGCTGACCCCGACCGAGCAGAAGGTTGACGGGCGCTGACCCGCAGGCCTATCTCGACCTCGTCGACTGGCGGCGACGCGTCGGCGACCTCTATCGAATCTCCGGCTCGAACGCGCTGACCCGATTCCGCGCTGGCCGTGACGAGCTCTTTCGGTCTCACCCGCAGTCACCCATCGAGATCGAGGAACGGGGAACGTTTCAGGGATGCCGCTACTTCGACCACGACCCCGCCTATCGCGTGAAGGCGCGGGTCGAGGCCGCTGACGGCAGCGAGCTCGTCATCGACACCGGGGGCGAGGACGGTGCGGTCAGGTATCGGCGTATCGGAAAACTTGTCTTCAACCTCGGCGGTCAGGAATGCACGCTGACCGTGCTGAGCCTGGTCCAGTACGCCGGCGGGCTCTTTGTCCCGTTTCGCGACAGGACATCAGGCCACGAGACGTACGGCGGCGGCCGCTACCTGTTCGACACCGCCAAGGACACCGACGGCCTTGTTCTCGAGGTCAAGGCGGGGTTGAGCGAGGTGACGATCGATTTCAACTTCGCCTACAACGCGTCGTGCGCCTACAGCCCACGCTGGGCGTGCCCGCTGGCGCCGCCGGAGAACCACCTCCCCGTCGCGGTGCGAGCCGGGGAGCAGGTCTACAAGACGTACTAAGCCGGGACCGAGCTCCCGCGCACTGCCTTGATCAGCTCTCCCGCCCGACCAATGGCCTCCAGCGTGGGCAGCGTGGGGTTGTTGAATGTGAAGCCGCCGAAACCGGCGTCGAGGTAGGGGCGCAGGAACTCCGCAGCCTGTTCTACGTTCAGGGCCCGTATCATCGGGCGACGCTCTGGCGGAATCTTGTCCAGAAGCGGCTTCGCCTCGGCCTCGTCCTTCACAAGGATGATGCCAATGCCGACCGTCAGGGTTACGTCCGACGGGTTGCGGCCGACAGCCGCGCAGTGCTCTTCGAACACTCCCTTCTTGCGCTTCAGGTCCTCGAGGGGCCCGCCGAACCAATGGCCCATGTCGCCGTGCTGAGCGAGAATGCGCAGCGTGCGCTTCTCCCCTCCACCGCCGATCAGGATCTTCGGGCCACCCGGCTGCACCGGACGCGGCACGTTCAGTGCGCGATCGATCCGGTAGTACTTGCCCTCGAACGACGGCCGGTCAGTGGTGAACATCAGCTTGGCGATGGTCACTGCCTCCTCGAGGCGGTCCATGCGCCGGGCGATGGGCGGGAACTCGAAGCCGTAACCGAGGTGCTCGTCCTCGTTCCACGCCGCGCCGATGCCCAGGATCGCGCGTCCTTTGGAGATTACGTCGAGAGTCGTGACCTCCTTCGCGAGAAGCGCGGGGTTGCGGTATGTGACGCCGGTGACCAGCGTCCCGAGCTTGACGCGCGTCGTTCGTGCGGCGATGCCTGCAAGCGTCGCGTACGCCTCCAGCATCGGAGCGGTCTCGGGACCAACACCTCGGATCTGATAGAGGTGATCCATCACCGTCACGAGGTCGAAGCCCGCGACCTCGGCCGCGTGCGCTTGCTCCACGACGTGATCAAACAACTGGTCGTCGGGCATCCCGGGAAACGTGTAGTTGGGCATGTGAAAACCGAAAAGAACAGCCATGTCTAGGACAATCCCGGCGTCGGGACTACCATTCCGTCAGTGAGCTGGAAAAGGCTGGTGGGCCTCGGCGTCGCGTTCGCGGTCTTGCTCTTGGGCACGGTCCTCGTCTTCGAGGCCTTCGACCGCAACTCGCAGTCGGCCAGCGACACGATTCGGCCCTTTGTGATCACCATGGCGCCGGTCTGGGCGGTCGCCGTCGCAGCCGCCAGGGTTCTCCTGCGGAGGGACAGAAGCTAGGACAGCAGCCGGCACGCTATAGATAAAATTTGTAGCGTCGCGCCGTGGCCATAGACGAATCGCGTAACGGGAAGCCGAGCGGGATCCAGCTCGTGCAGGTCGAGGGCTTCCTCGAGGTCGCCCGCCGCGGCAGCGTAAGCCGCGCCGCCGAGGCGCTCTTCATCACCCAACCGACCCTGACCGCCCGGCTGCAGGGCCTCGAGCGAGAGCTGGGGACGGCGCTGTTTCTGCGCACTTCGCACGGTATGCGTCTGACCGACGCCGGCCGGGCCTGGATTCCTTTCGCCGAGCGTGCGCTGCGCGCGCTGGTCGACGGCCGGGACGCGCTCGAGCAGGTGATGACCGCCTCGGCCGGCCACCTGATGATCGCGGCGGCGCCGGCGGTGAGCACGTACGTGCTGCCCGAGCTGCTCGAGCGGTTCGTCGCCGCGCACCCCAGGGTGGAGGTCTCGGTCAGAACCGGCCATTCGGAGGACGTCGTCCAGCTGGTCCTGCGTGACGAGGTGCAGATCGGGCTCGGCCGCGCCATCCGCCATCCGGACCTCGAGCTGCGGCCTTTTCACACCGAAGACCTGGTCCTCGTGGCCGCGCCCGACCATCCATTCGCCGAACGGCCGGCGGTCGCCATGGCCGAGGTCGCGGGGCAGAAGCTGATCATGTTCGACCGAACCTCCAGCTACTACGAGATCACGCAGGGCGCGTTTCTATCCGCGGGCGTGAGCCTGCGCGGTTTGATGGAGCTGGACTCGATCGAGGCGGCCAAAAAGATGGTCGAGCGTGGCCTGGGCATCGCTCTGCTTCCAGGCACCGCGGTGGTTCGAGAGGTCGCCGGCCGGACCCTATGCACCGTCAAGATCAAAGATGCACCTCCCATGCAGAACACGATCGTGGTCTTCCGTCGCCGCGATGCGGGGCATCCCGAAGGGATCGTCGCGGCCTTCCTCGCGCTGCTCGAAGCCAGATAGATCGCGCAGTCGGAGGAAATTCCACATCGGTCTTTTCGATGGGACTCATCACATCAATCAATTGGACTTATGGCGAGTCCCTTGCTAATTTGGCCCGCATGGATGCAGAACCAACGACCCACGAGTGCGAGTGCCCCGAGCCGTGCAACTGCGACCACGAAAACGAGTAAGGCGCTGATGGACCTCGTCTCCACGCCGCTCCTGCCGGACGGCTACAAGGTGCCGGCGTCGCGCAACGAATCTCCGAGCAAGCGGTTGCGCCGCATGCTGACCGAAACGCCTTACGTCTTCGCGCCGGGCGTCTACGACCCGATGGGCGCCGAGCTCGTGATGTACCACGGTTTCGATGCCGTCTACTTCAGTGGCTACTCGTTTGCCATCGGCCACCTCGGCACGACCGACATGGACCTCTATTCGTCAGTCGAGATCGCCGACGGCGCCCGCCGCACCGTCAGCGCGCTCCGCAAATTCCAGCTGACGATGGCAATGGGCGACCCCGAGAAAAAAGTCGCTCCCATCCACCTCGAGACTCCGCCAGTTGTCGTCGACATGGACGCCGGCTACGGAAATCTGTTCAACGTTCAGCGCACCGTCGAGCTGTACGTGAACGCCGGCGTCGCTGCGGCGCACCTCGAGGACCAGGTGATGCCCAAGCGGTGCGGACACATCGCCGGCAAGGCGCTGATCTCAGCCGGCGAGTTCGTCGGCAAGTTGAAGATGATGCGCAGCGCGGCCGACGACCTGGGCCACAAAGACTTCATCATCATCGCCCGCACCGACGGGGTCTCGGCGACGGAGGCTCCCGAGTCGAAGCGCGGCCTTGGGCTCGCCATCGAGCGGGGGCTGCGCTACCTGGACAGCGGGGTGCCGGACCTTCTGTGGTGTGAGTTCCCCACCGCGGAGCGTGGACCGACGGAGACGTTCTGCACCGAGATCCGCAAGCGATTCCCGAAGGCACGATTTGCGTTCAACTACTCGTCCTCGTTCAAGTGGTTCAACGAGAAGGACCCGATCACCTGGGACGAGCTCGGGCTGCTCGGTGTGGGTTTCATCTTCATCACGCTTGCGTTGCAGCACGCTGCCGGGCATGGCATGTCGACGCTGCTGCGCGACCTCAAGCAGAGCAAGGAAGACGGATACATGGCGCTGCAGCGCAAAGAGTGGGTGGAGGGCGCCGACATTCCGACACGATCGCACCACCTCTTCTCCGGCGTTCCGTACCACCAGCACGTCGGCCATCAGTACGGCGCCTCGAGGCTGAGCGAGGAGATGGACGAGCATCTCGAGATTTCGAAGGTCGTCTAGAGACATCTAGACTTCGCCCCTAGAGGGCGAGGGGTTGCTGCTCTTTCCGTTCCGCTATCTGTGGTGGCTCATCTCGAGCATTCGCCGCTCGATCGGCAGGCCGCCTGAATTTGTCGTCTTCGTGCTCGAGGACAACCTGCCCGTCCTGCCGGATCCCCCGCGCCCTTTCTGGCAGCGCATCGCGGCACGTCCTCGTCTGAGCGTCAAAGAGTTGGGCGAGCGCTTCGACGCGATCGCGCGCGACCGGCGGATCAAGGGCGTGGTGCTGCACCTTCGCTCACCAGGGATGCCGATGTCCACGCTCCAGGACCTTCGTGAGCTGGTGGCCAACCTCCGTCAAGCGGGCAAGCGCGTGGTGGCATGGGCGCCGTCCTACACGACTGGCACGTACTACCTGGCGTGCTCATGCGACGAAGTCCTGCTCATGCCATCCGGCATGATCGGCGGGCTCGGCTTCGCGACCACCGGGATGTTTCTCGCGGACGGACTGGCCCGATTCGGCCTGGGCGCGGATTTCGTCCAGGTTTCGCCGTACAAGTCGGCGGCGGATCCCCTCACCAAATCGAAGATGTCTGACGAGCTGCGGGAGCAGGTCACGTGGTTGCTCGAGTCGCATCACGGCGAGCTGGTGAGCGCCGTCGCGGACGCGAGGTCGTTGGACCTGGCAGGCGCGAAGGAGCTGATCGACTGTTCCCCGTACAGCGACGACGTGGCGGTCGAAAAACGCGCGGTCGATCGTGTGCTGGCCGAGGAAGACCTGCCCGCGCACCTGGGTCGTGGCGCCGGCCGGCCGGCGAT
>Ga0209283_10000685_pt1 | contig 17315 bp, 18 predicted proteins | sample CZO8metaG_2_FD_188354 | JGI IMG/M metagenome (GOLD analysis project Ga0209283, IMG submission 188354) | Vadose zone soil microbial communities from the Eel River Critical Zone Observatory, Northern California, USA - CZOApr15con2H1.8 metaG... | ecosystem: Environmental > Terrestrial > Soil >...
TGCTCATTTCAATATTACAATGGTTGTTCTGTCTGCTTGCGAAAATGGTTTTCATTTCTGGATCATGGTCTATTTACTAATTGCATGTATCTGGTTATCTTACTTGAAGTGCTTGTAATCGCAGTATCTTATCCTGTATCTAGCTTACCTTTCACAAACGATGAAAAAGCAACCAGGAAGGAGTAGACATCATGCCAGAGAACATCAGTGATCTTGCCACTCTGATGCGACAAATCGAATTGGAAAACGAAGCAGCCCAACGTGGTCTCTTGGGCCTGGCCTCTGGCACCGCCCGGCACGATTTCATCACTGCCCGCGACCATCGCATCCACGTCATGCATCAAAAACTGATCGAACTGGTGGGGCCGGATCAAGCTATTAAGATGGTCGCCGAAACGCTCTGGTCAGCGGCTGATCGGGAGGTGTCGTGATGCACCAGCAGCAGAGACCTGCATCGAAGACTTCAGAGCAAGCCACGCAGCCCCTTGACATTGATGCCGCCAGGAGCGCCGCGGTGTTCCGCGCCTACGTGCAGCAGTATGAACTGCATCCCCTGGATGTGTCGATCACCTCCAAGGTGAGATATCTGAGCGTGTGGAACCTCTTCAAAGGGAAACCGATCACTGCTGACCATGCAGCGCGTGTGCGCCTTGGATTGTACACCATGACTAGCGTCCCGTACATCGCTCCCATCCTGCTACTGGCAGAGCAGACAACCCCTAACCATGAAGATGGCGGCAAAAGAGGAAGCAGCCGCAGGAGGGTACCGTGAACCAGCCGGAGCCAATCATGACTGTGTATGCACAGCCTTGTGAGTTACCCGCTGTGGATGCGGCGGTGGTGAGTTATCTCAGTTTGATCGAGGCCACCGTTCCCGACACCGCCGTGCGTGCCCATGTGATGAGCAAGCTGCGCTCCTTGCAGCAGCGCTATCAAGCACTATTGCAACCAACCCACAATTCCAGGCAGCCGGCAAACTTGATTCCACTGCGCGTCACCGCCTATGAATTGATGGCTTTTGGCACAGCGGTGCTGGGCTATCGCCGCATGTTGGAAGTTGCTGTTCCGCCTGAGGAGTATATGGAAGTCATGGCGCACCTGCACCGCTTTCAGCAGCGATATGTCGATGCTTTACCGTCTTCGTCTACTCTGCATGATTGAAGAACCTTATCCATCTCCAGGGGTACTCAAAAGTGGTCTGAGTGAGCGTGTTGTGGCTGGCTTCGCCAGCCACAACACGCTCACTCAGACCACTTTTGAGTACCCTTATCTTCATCTCAGCAGCATCTTGTTTGCCTGCCCTCTGTCATGTATACTGTGTTTCATAGTTGTCCAAATACTGTTAGTAGAGGTTGTACTGGTATGATGAGTTCTTCGTTATTTCAATCCACATCTGATTTTAATCCGATTCCTATCATGGACAGTTATCATGACAATCATGTCGTAACTCTTCATCATGGAGATTCGAAAAGCTTTTTGCCCACTATACCTGACGGCGCGATATCTCTTGTTGTCACTTCTCCTCCTTACAACATTGGCAAATCTTATGAACGTAAACAGGATATTGCCGCATATCTTGCTGAGCAGGAAGTGGTTATCTGCGAATTAGTCCGGATATTGGTCGATACAGGGAGTATCTGTTGGCAAACTGGAAACTTTGTCGACGAGGGAGAAGTATTCCCCCTTGATGTCTTCTACTACCATATTTTTAAGAAGCATGGGCTGAAACTCCGAAACAGGATTGTTTGGCATTTTGAGCATGGCTTACACGCATCAAAAAGATTTTCTGGCCGTTATGAAACCCTTTTATGGTTTACGAAAGGTGACGATTATACCTTCAACCTTGATCCTGTTCGTATTCCTGCCAAGTATCCTGGAAAACTACATTTTAAGGGACCGAATAAAGGACAACCTTCTGGAAACCCATTGGGCAAGAACCCATCAGATATATGGGAATTTCTCTACGAAGAATGGGAAACCTGTCTTTGGGACATCCCCAATGTCAAAGCGAATCATATAGAGAAAACAAATCACCCTTGCCAGTTTCCGGTGGAGCTTGTTGAGCGTTGTGTACTGGCTCTTACTAACGAGCATGAACGAGTTTTAGACCCCTACTGTGGTGTAGGGTCAACTCTTCTAGGAGCTTTAATGCATGGCCGGAGAGCAATCGGCGTCGAAAGAGAAAGAGCGTATGTCTCTATTACAGAAGAAAGAATAGATCAACTCTACAATGGGACGTTGAAAACTCGGCCATTGGGGCAACCCGTCCACAAACCATCAGGACGTGAAAAAGTGTCGCAGGTTCCACTTGAGTGGAAACGTCATCGCAACGAAGAAGGTTAGTAATGCGTATTGCAGGATTATATTCGTTCAACCATGGTAAGGAAGTTATTACAAAGCAACATCGCTCTGAGCTAGAAGAGGTATTACAAGTCATCGAGTCGGTAGATGCAGAACGTTGCAAGACCAAGGTAAGCAAAGAGAAGACGATGAGGGACAAGGTACTATACAGTCCGCCAGCCCTTAATGAAGCCTTTAAAGAGTTGTTTTCTGCCAGAGATTGGATGAATCATAAAGTTACTGCGGAGTATTCCAAAGAGTACTATGTTCCAGGCTATACTCCACCCGTCCGAAGCGGTAGAGAGTCAGCACCATATAGGGACATGGATTTCGTTAAGAATAAGTTAGGCGTAGAAGTTCAATTCGGTAAGTATTCGTTCATGGTTTACAATGTGTGTGCTAAAATGACGATTTTTTCCAATCTGGAGGTGATTGATTGCGACGTGGAGATAGTGCCCGTCAAGGCGTTTGCGGAAGAAATGTCTACAGGAGTCTCTTACTTTGAGCAGTTTGTGTGGGACTTAGAACACAGAGGAGTATCAGATATAGACATACCCGTACTTATCCTTGGCATAGATACCGATGGAATCAAGCCAAAAGACTTGAAATTGGCGGAAAAAAAGCAAGCGTACCTGTTTTCGGAAGAATAGTGTTCCCAAAGCCTTTAGACTTTCTAAAAGCGGAAACGGGTATCTCTGTAATCTCGAATCACTATACTGAACAATGTCCCTCACGTCAAGCGGAATACCATCCCCACTCCTTTATGTTATAGTATTACGTATCATACTCAATCACTGAGCACATCCGTACAATCTGACGAACATACCCAAAGGAACGCCGATGAACGCCACAAACATCTACAACGAAATACAGGCATCTTTAAGCCGGGGCGAACGGGTCGCCATTGCCACTGTCGTCAAAACTGTGGGGGCCGCGCCGTGTGGGGTCGGCACCAAAATGTTGGTACGGGCCGACGGCACTAGCAGTGGCAGTTTCTCAGGGCCAAAGATAGATGGGCGGGTAGCGCATGATGTCTTGCAGTCACTCAAGGAAGGACGCAGCTATATTAGCCATTTCCACCTGGATGCCGATCAGGGAGAGGCCGTAGGGAGTTGCGGCGCGACCCTTGAGGTGTTCATCGAGGTGCTGCGCCCCGAACCTCGGCTGATCATCGCAGGTGCCGGCTACGTTGCCCAGGCCCTGGCGCGGCTGGCAACCCAGCTTGACTTTCGTATAGTGGTGATAGATGATCGCCGTGACCTGGCTGACCCGCAGGTCTTTGGCGAGAAAATACAATTGAGCTTCGGTGACATTCCCCAGACCATTCGCGACCTGGAGCCGGACGAGGCAAGCTGGATCGTCATCGTCACACGCGGGCACCATCTCGACAAGGACGCCCTGCGTGCCGCACTCGAAACCAACGCCCGTTATATCGGCATGATTGGCAGCCCCAATAAGGTCAAACATATCTTTAAAGACCTGCTCAAAGAGGGCATCTCGCGTGAGAGGCTGGAGCAGGTACATGCGCCCATCGGCTTAGACCTGGGAGCGGAGACGCCCGACGAAATCGCGCTGAGTATCGCCGCCGAAATGCTCTTGCTGCGCAAGAAGGCCAGTGGTGCCTCGCTCAAGTCGATGCACCAGCTTCTACAAGAGGAAGAAGTGGTTGCCGAAAGTCGTTAAGAGTGCGTAGGGGCCCGATTTATCGCGCCCAAGGGGTGGGGTGGTGCAAATGCTGGAGTGTGATTCATGAGGGAGGCGTTTCCCCCACCCCTTGGGCGCGATAAATCGGGCCCCTACGCACTGGTCATCGCTTCGCTCGACCTGGGCTGTACTTGATTACCTGTTGTACTCTTAATAGGTAGGCGGGAAAATGCGGAAAAACATCGGAAAGGTCGCCGGCTGTGGCAGACATAGGACTCAATTTCTGGCTCACCCAATGGAACTGGGAGCCATCTATAGTTATCGGCACTGCCCTCATTGTAGGCCTCTATCTCTACGCGGTAGGCCCTTTACGCAAACGCTACCAACTGGCAGAACGGGTCAAACGCGGCCAGGTGGTCTCTTTTTTGTTGGGAATGTTCATCATGTTCCTGGCTCTTGTTTCTCCATTGGACGAGCTGGGGGATAGCTATCTGTTCAGCGCACACATGCTACAGCATCTCTGCCTGACCATGGTGGGACCGCCGCTCCTGTTGATAGGTACACCCGCCTGGATGGTGAAACCATTGCTTCACAAGCGCGCGCCACTTCTTATAGCCCGAGGACTAACGTACCCCGCGGTGGCATTCTTCCTGTATAATGCGGATTTCTGGCTCTGGCACGCGCCGCCGCTCTACAATGCAACCTTAGAGAATCAGGGCATTCATATCCTGGAACACCTCACCTTCATCGCCTTTGGCGTGTTGAACTGGTGGCCAATTTTTAGCCCACTGGAGGAGGGGTTGCCGCGCCTCTCTCTTGGAGGGCAGATACTCTATCTCTTCTTGAGTGGAATGCCAATGGTGGCCCTTGGCGCGGGCCTCACCTTCTCTTCACCTCTGTACGCTCCCTACCTGGCTGCGCCTCGTATCTGGGGAATTTCCGCCGCCACAGACCAGCAGCTGGGCGGGCTCATCATGTGGATTCCAGGTAATATCGCCTATATCATCATCGTCAGCATTATTTTCATACGCTGGATGCAGAAGCAGGATGCGAAACAACGGGCCAGGGAAGCGGAAGAATTTCAGGATGTGGTTGTGTAATAGTTCCATTCAGTTCACTGTAAGGTAGCACGAAACAACTGCAAGCCGCCTGACAGGAAGGATAACTACAATACAGCCATAAAATGGAAAAAGTGTCGCATACTCGGCGAGATAGCTACCATTTCCATGCCATCGTTAAAGATATTTTAGGAGATGAGAAGTGAGGATGCCTTATTTTCGCGGGATGAAACGCTGGATAATCCCAGTCGTGCTTTTATCCTCGCTCCTTTTTGCAGCCTGTGGCGGCAATTCCCCCACCATATTAAATCCGACGGGGCCTGTCTCTAGCCAGGAGGCAAATCTGTTCTGGTTTACCCTGTGGGTGGCCACATTTGTCTTTGTGGTTGTTGAAGCAGTATTAATCTGGTCTATCATCCGCTACCGTGAACGTCCAAACATGCCCCAACCGAAGCAGATTCATGGTAATAACACCATCGAACTTATTTGGACCGTTGCGCCATCCCTGTTCTTGTTTGCCGTCCTGGCGGGCACTATCTACACCATGTTTAACCTGCAGAATATTAGCGGTACAGGGCAGCGTATCGAGGTGAAAGCGGTTGGGCACCAGTGGTGGTGGGAGTTTGACTATCCCAACCAGAATAATATCGTCACGGCAGATACGCTCTACATACCCAAGGGTACCGTGATTCAGGTTGACTTGCTGTCGAATAATGTTATCCACAGCTTCTGGATTCCAAGCATCACCGGCAAGACCGATGTTGTCCCAGGCCATGTCAACCGGCAGGTGTTCCGGGCAGATCAAATCGGCGAATATCGCGGCGAATGTGCTGAATACTGCGGTACACAGCATGCACATATGAACTTCAACGTGGTAGTTTTGGATCAAAACGCCTTCAACACCTGGGTAAGCACCGAACAGAAGGCCGCGCAGAACCCAACCGATACGCTTGCGTTGCAGGGCCAGAAGATTTTCAAAACGACTGGTGGCTGTACAGGCTGTCATGGCATTGTAGGCGTTGATCTGAATAGCTTTACTTCAGATAAGACTACGAGCGGCCTCCCTACTACTTCCCTGGTCGGGCCAAATTTGACTCACTTTGGCGAGCGCGACCTGTTGGCAGGTGGTGTGTTACTGAGTAGTAATGGAAAAGATTGGGCTGAAGATCCTGCCTGCCAGCTTGTCAACGGCAAACTGGCGAATAAAGACAGTTGTAGTCTTTACCAGTGGCTGCATGACCCGCAAGCTGTGAAGCCAGGCAACGACATGGTGATTGGGAGCCTTACGGACGATCAGATCTATGCACTGATAGCTTACCTGGAAAGTCTAAAGTAGGCTGTGAATCCTGTAGTTTTCTGTACAGGACTGGATATTTGGAGGAATGCCCATGGCAACCCGCACTATCGTTGAGGCCCCAGGCGTAGCTCGCCGCAGGCGTCTTGACGAAACCTATATTGGCGAATGGCTGATGACCACCGATCATAAGAAGATCGGCGTTATGTATATGCTGACCGGCTTCTTCTTCTTCCTGGCTGGAGGATTGGAAGCTCTACTTATCCGTACACAACTGGCGGTACCGAATGGGAAGGTGCTGAGCGCGGAGATCTATAACCAGATCTTTACCATGCACGGTGTCACCATGATCTTCCTGTTCGTAATGCCTACGCTGACCGGCTTTGGTAACTTTATCGTGCCGCTGATGATCGGGGCGCGCGACATGGCCTTTCCACGCCTGAATGCCTTTGGCTACTGGGTTGTGCTCTTCGCTGGACTCTTCCTGAATTCGAGCTTTATCTTTGGCGCCGCGCCAAACGGTGGATGGTTCAACTATGCACCATTGAACGAACTTACCACAGCCTGTGGCAATGCCGTCATGTGTACCCCAGGCATGAACGAGGATTTCTGGTTACTTGGTATTCTTTTGCTCGGTATCTCGTCGATTGCCGGTTCGCTCAATTTTGTGGTCACGATCCTCAAAATGCGTGCTCCTGGCATGACCATTAACCGCATGCCATTGTTCACCTGGATGACCATGGTGACTGCCTTCTTGCTGCTCTTTGCTCTGCCTAGCCTGACGGCGGCCAGTGTGCTGGAGCTGCTGGATCGTCACCTGGGAACGCATTTCTTCCAGGCCCAATTTGGTGGAGACCCCTTGCTCTGGCAACACCTCTTCTGGTCGTTTGGCCATCCAGAGGTCTACATTCTGATCCTGCCCGCTTTTGGCATGATATCAGAGGTCTTACCGGTCTTCTCACGCAAACCTATCTTCGGCTATACCTTCATTGCCTGGTCTGGGGTCGCGATTGGTTTCCTGAGCTTCACCGTCTGGGCGCATCATATGTTTGCCGTTGGCCTGCCACCGATTGCTCAGGCCTTCTTCGCCACCAGCACCACGCTTATCGCTATTCCGACCGCCGTAAAGATCTTCAACTGGATTGCTACGGTCTATGGAGGCAAGGTGAGTTTAAAGGTACCCATGCTGTTTGCCCTTGGTTTTATCGCGATGTTCTTGATCGGCGGTCTGGACGGTGCAGCGTTGGCAGTCGTGCCCTTCGACTACCAGGTAACGGACACCTACTTTGTGGTTTCTCACCTGCATTATGTGCTCTTTGGCGGTACTGTCTTCGGCATCTTCGCGGGCTTCTTTTACTGGTTCCCCAAGATAAGTGGTAAGTTGCTCGATGAGCGTTTGGGGCAGGTGCAATTCTGGCTGATGTTGATTGGCGTGAACCTCACGTTCTTCTCCATGCACATCCTTGGCCTGCTCGGTATGCCGCGCCGTATCTACACCTATCCTGGCGACCTTGGTTGGAATGAGCTCAATCTCCTGCAAACGGTCGGGGCCTATATGCTTGGTATTGCGATCATGGTCTTCTTCTGGAACTTAACTATCAGCCTGCGCAGTGGCGAGCCTGCTGGCAATGATCCCTGGGATGCCTATACCCTCGAATGGGATACGACGTCACCGCCGCCACACTACAACTTCCCGGTTGTTCCAACTGTGCGCAGCCGCCGCCCGTACTACGACAAGAAGAACCCGGATATTGCTGACTGGAAGACGGCAACACACTAAAGCATGCAGAAAAGAGAGGTAGATCGTGTCTGAAGAGCAAAATCCGAGCCCGCAGCTACCACCAAAGGAGCGACCGGCAAAGGCGGTACAGGTGCAGGTACCTGGACCACAATCGAGTTACTGGCCGTTCGCCCTGGCTCTTGCGCTCGTGATTGCGCTCATCGGAGTAATCACCAATCTGATAGTTATAGGTGTTGGCGTAGTTCTCGCTATTGCTGCCATCATTGGTTGGGGACTTGAAAAAAGGTAATTGTCAGGCTCATGCAAGATTGTTTTCCTGGCAGAGACGGGAAAACAATCTTGCATGAGCCTCCTGGAGATAGGGAGAAATAATTTATGAGTACTGCTCATGGTGAGCCAATCGCAGCAGCCGCTGAGCATCAAGCCGCGGGACGCAGCCTCGAGTGGTGGGGTATGATCTTCTTCATTACCTCCGAGGCTCTGATCTTTGCAAACTTAATCGCGGCATACCTATATCTTGAAATCAGGAATCAAAATGGGACATGGTCATTTAAGCTCCCCGCTGGAGATCACCTGGACTTTCTCTTCCCTTTGGTCAACACCTTTATCCTGCTTGCGAGCAGTATTCCCGTGCGTATCGCGGGAGCCGGTATTGCCAGAGGCAACCGGCGCAACTTGATACTGGGCCTGCTTGGTACGATTGTGCTCGGCTCCACATTCCTGGGTGGCCAGGCGTATGAATATACCAATCTGTTTGGCCAGCATTTCACGCCGCAGTACCAGACCTTTGGTTCAGCTTTCTTTACGCTGACCGGTTTCCACGGCCTGCACGTCACCATCGGCGTGCTTTTCCTGCTGATCTGCTTGATCCGTTCGCTGCGCGGCGACTTCACCGCGAAGAAGCATTTCGCGGTAGAAGCGGGCGAGATGTACTGGCACTTCGTCGACTTTGTGTGGGTAGTGGTCTTTAGCACCGTCTATTTGCTCCCTCTCTTACTTGGATAGGATACATGAGATAGGCCGAATTTTGGTGCCTTTGGTTCCAGGGCGAGCACAAGGCATCGCCCCTACTATGGACGAATACTCCTGGAGAGCCACTTCGTCCATAGTAGGGGCGATGCCTTGTGCTCGCCCTGGGGTGGGGTGCTCACCTCCATACGATTTGGCCATCTCATGTTGTTACTGTCACAAACCTATCACAAAAAATATGGTAGAATATACAGGGTGGAGTGGAAATTATTTTGTCATCCGCAGTGCGTTCGTTCGATAAAGTGATGCCAGGTATTCGGCAGTGATTAGGAAGGACAGACCACTATGAAAGATGCCATGCGTAGCAGCGGCAGCCCTGCCGTGGTCGGTGGTCGAGAGGGTTCACGTAGGGCGAAAAAACGCACGAATGAACGCTGTTCTATTTGTAGCAATCGCACCTGGTTTGACGCGGTTCACCTGATGGAGCCGGAAGGCGTGCCTGAACCTCGCCATGCATGGATGTTGTGCAATGACTGTTACCAGGCCCTCGTTATCGAAATGCGCCGTTCTCCCGTGCGATCTCCCTTGCGCCTGCGTATCGCCATGGGTTTAGTTGCCTCCGAACGCTGGCCTCAGTCCCGCTCCTCATCGCGTTCAGTGCTGAATGACCGCAAACTGATCCTTTTTATTGCCTGGGGATTTGTCGTCGCCATGATATTGCACCTTGTATTGATTATTATGATTGCAGCGATTGCGCGTTGATGATACGCACCATCATAAACCTTGACCTGTTTGCTAGAATATATAAGAGCCAGGCAAACGCAAGCTAGCAGGAGAGGTCACCTATAATATGGATTTCGCCACCGGAAACGGGGCCGATACAAGCGGCTGGTGGGCTGTAGGCAGGGGAAGCGCGTTATCTCCATCACTTATTTCGTCTAAAGACAGCGATAATGTACCGGCGGGGCTGCTACAGGAATATAGCGTACTCGCGGGCGTCGCTGCCAACATGAGTAGCGGCTTTCTTCTCTTAAACTCACGCGAGCGTGTCACGTACTTTAACGCGAGCGCGGTACGCTTACTTGGCATAAACAGCCGCGAATTGATCGATCAGCCCATCTTCGACGTTCGCAGGCAACTTCTCACCCTCGCGGCTGAGCCTGAACAGGTCAAGGGTGAACTCGATCGTGCCTGGTTCTCGCTTGAGCAAGAGTACACCACAGACCTGGCACTGGCAGATGCGGCCGTGCGCTGGCTGCGCGTGCGCTGCTTCCCCATGTGGGATGTTCAAGGGCAACTGCTGGGCCGCGGTATACTGCTCGACGATAGCACGCCGGAACATGCGCCAATAGAGTCTCGCAATCAGACGCTTGCTCTTGCCGCGCACCAGTTGAAAACGCCACTGGCGGTCATCAAAGGCTGTGCCACCACGCTGCTGGGTAACTCCATGCGCTGGGACCCGACTATGCAACGCGAAATGTTGCAGATGATCGATACGCACGCCGACCGCTTATATGATGTACTCAACACCCTGCTAGATGTCTGGCGGCTTGACGCGGGAGTGCAGACTTTACGGTTATCCCAGGTCAATACTGCCGGGCTATTGCGCCAACTCGTCGAACGCTGGCAGGGCATTGCGCCGCACCACGCTTTTATACTCAATCTTCCATCTCCGCCGACCGAAATAGTGGTAGTCTGCGACCCTGTCCGGCTTGAGCAGGCTTTGCATTCCCTGCTCAGCAACGCCGTAACCTATTCTCCCGACGGGGGAAACATCACCATGCAATTGGAGAGCAATGATGTCGGAATACGCCTGAGTATTACCGATGAAGGGGTAGGCATTGCTCCAGAACATCTCGACCGTATTTTTGACCGCTTTTACCGTATTCAGCAAAGGGAAGAGCGTTCTTCTAGTAGCAGGAGTGGGCTGGGACTGGCTGTTGCACGAGCGACGCTTGAGGCTCACGGTGGCAAAATCTGGGCCGATTCGGCGGGGCCGGGGCAGGGAGCCACCTTTTACTGCACATTGCCATTTACCCCACGCATATCTATTGTACCTGTGGTGCCACAAAGCCAGGCACAGTCCCAGGGCGTCCCTACAAGCCCTGCAACGTCATCAGTGCCTGCAACGCGCTCCAGTGGCGCGCTCAAACACAGCCCGCGTGCATATGTACTGGTTGCCGAGAGCGATACACGTTTGACGCGCTACTTACGCGCCAACCTGGAGGAGCATTCCTATCGCGTGCAGGCGGTCAACTCTGGCGTTCAGTTGCTGCGCCAGCTCGATCTCGAAGAGCCAGACCTCGTGCTGTTGTCAACGCACCTGGCCGACATGAACGGTCTGGAACTGCTACAACGGCTGCGCGAATTCTCACAACTACCCGTGATTATGCTCTGTGAAGAGTGCGCCGAAGACGAGCGCGTGGGTTTGTTAGATCTAGGGGCCGATGACCTGGTCATCAAACCATTTGGCATGAAAGAATTGCTGGCCCGAGTCCGCGCTCTGTTGCGCCGCCAGGCCATAGCTGGCCAGCAGCCGAGCACTCAAGCTATCTTCACCACGGGCGATCTCAGCATAGACTATGCCCAGCACCAGGTATTTTTGCAAGGGCGTCCGGTGCAATTGAGCCGCACGGAATACAAGTTGCTCAGCACGCTGGCACATAACGTGGGCATAGTCCTGACGCATGAAGTGCTGTTAGAAAGAGTCTGGGGGCCAGAATATAACCGCGAGGTCGATTTCATCTGGGTCTACATCAGCCGCCTGCGCCGCAAAATAGAGGCCGATCCACGCCACCCAACCTACATTTTGACTGTGCCAGACGTGGGGTATAAGCTGGCAAAATTATAGGCTTGTAATAACTATTCAGGTCATTGTAAGGCCTACAACCCTTTTGTCAAAGCAATCTTAATGTATAATGGATATGCTCTCTGAGAGATAAATATAGTGACACCCCTTGCGGGTGTCAGGTCTTATTGGAGAAGACATGCATGTCGCACGGAGCAAAGCCAACCATCCTCCTCGTTGAACCCGACACAGCACTACGGCGACTGATAGCCCTGGGTTTACAATATGGCGGCATGAACGTCATCGAAGTCAGTTCACCAACCAATCTTCCTGCCAACGAGGCACAGCCCCCAAATATACTGATCCTGGATGTCGATGGTGGCATCAACAGCGACTGGTCTCTCCTGGCCGCAGCAAAGACACATCCCAGCCTCTCCACACTGCCCATGATTGTGCTAACCTGGGAATGTCCGGTACAGGTATGGGCGGCGGGAGCGGCGGGCTTAGCAGATGTACCAGGAGCAGGAGGAGCTAGTGAAGAGGAAGATCCAACACAAGTACGCTGCCTGGCCAAACCTTTTGACGCTCGTACACTGCACGCGACAATCGAGCAATTGCTGGTCGCGGCAAGTACGTCCTCAGACTCATCAAAGGCACAAGAAATCCTCTTGATTGCGCAAACTGCCACCTCGACTCCAAGCATCTGGCCGCTTGTTACCGCCGCTGGCTTGTTGCTTGCCTTCATCGGCCTGATGGGGCTATTTGCCATCAGTGTTTTAGGTCTGCTGATTGTCTTCGTATCCCTGCTCTGGTGGACATTGGGCACTGGAACAAAGAAGGAAGCTCGACCTCTGCCCATCGGTGGATGAATGTAAATCCGAGCCATCCCACAAAATGCCCAGATTGATGTGCTTTTTGTGGGATGGCTCGGATTTTTCTACATATCCTGTGATTATTCAGGTTATTGTAAGGTACTTATTTCTGTCTGCAAGGCACAAATCAGTCTCACGCACCATAATCAGTCTGGAATCATCTCTCATAGAGTCGAATAGAAGCGAACGGATTATGGAAGCAAAAGAGACACCACCTGGTGATGATCCACCAGCCGAGAAGATTACACCAGGGCGAAGAAACACTCGCAAGCGCAACATCACTATATTTATCGTCGTCAGCCTGCTGAATGTGGGTCTGCTTGCCTTGCTCTGGTCACAACTGCTGACACCCGCCCAAAGTTCGACAAGTACCGGTAGTGATGGGCCCGGTGCGTCCTCACCCCTGAAGGGGCATGCTGCACCGAACTTCTCTCTGGCTTCGCTCAGTACGCACTCGTCCACAGCACTGAACCTGGCAAACTTTAAGGGTAAAGCCATTGTGCTCAATTTCTGGTCGTCATCGTGTGGTCCCTGCCAGGAAGAAGCTCCTATGTTGCAAGCCAACTGGCAGCGTGCGCAATCCAAAGGCGTCGTCTTTATTGGGGTCGATTTTCAAGACGTGCAGAGCGACGGTTTGAGCTTCTTGCAAAAGTACAGTATTACCTATCCAAACGTACTTGACCCCAATGGAGCCACCGCCATCAATTACGGCGTAACATACACTCCGACCACATTCTTCATTAACAGCCGGGGGGTAGTCGTCAGCGTCATAAACCGAGAAATGACCGCCAAAGAGTTGCAAAGTAACCTGCAGTTGCTGATTAAATAAGCATATTTAATTGATGCTGCGGGTTGTGCAGCCTACGGCTGCACAACCCGCAGCATCAATTAAAACTCTTACGAGGGCAGCAAAGCTCGCAGTAACAATAAAACTGGAATAGCATGTTAGAGATTCGCCTGATAGTTCGAGCAGCCCATACACTGGCTGCGGCAGCCTGGGTAGGGGGCAGCATCCTTTATCTCGTGGCAGTCTTACCTGCTCTGCGCAGTGGCGGGCCTGCTCCAGCAATAGCTGGCCAGATTGCATCACTATTCCGGCGTATGGTAAATATCTGTATAGGGGTATTACTCCTCACTGGAGCCTACCTCACGTTTGATCGCTTAACGCAGACAATGCTGGGCTGGCCCTACTTGATCGTCTTAGGCATAAAGATTGTGGCAGCCATTGGCATGTTTGTGTTAGCCTTATATCTAGGGCAGAGTAATATACGGCGGCTGGCAAAGCGTTCGACGCGACTCTCAAAAGCCGCGCCACAACTGATGTTAGCTCTTGGCATCGTCATATTTATCCTGGGTGCGCTCCTCAACGGCTTATTTGAGGGAACTATCGCACCCCACTAACATTGGAGTTCTATTTAGGAGTCATAGTATGCAGACAGCTTGGGCAGCACCAACCGAAGAGAAAAAGCCATTGCGACCGCGCAAACGCCTCCCCCTCAGTTTCATAGTGGGTGGAGTGGCTATTTTAGCGGCGGTACTCTACCTCGTCTTTGCCAATACACAGGCCAACGCCGTCTATTATATGACCGTGAACGAACTCAAAACCTGTAGCACCTGTACTACCCAATCCGTGCGTGTGGCCGGCGTCGTCCAGCCAGGTTCAGTTGTGCGCAATGACCAGAGCCAGCTCGTCACCTTTGTAATTGCAGCGGGTGGACAATCGCTTCCCGTCACCTACAGCGGCATTGTACCGGACATTTTCCGTCCCGGCATCGAAGTGGTCGTAGAAGGCTACTATACCGGCCAGGGGCCATTCCAGGCCCGGGCTCTGCTTGCTAAGTGTCCATCGAAATTTCAAGCCGCCACCCCGACTCCGTAGCTGTGGGGTTTTCGGTGAGAGGAACCGGACGAGGGCGACGCAAGCGTCCCCGCCACCCATCCACACCGCTCCCGCCCCTACGAGAAACGATCAGGTTGCAGGCTAAACTATTAAGGAATAACCGTGCATTTTTCTGATCTCGGATTTATCGCTCTTTTACTTGCTTCAGGCTTTGCCATCTACAGCGGTGTCGTAGCCGTACTGGGGGCGACCGGCAAGAGAACGCTCCTCGTCGCCAGTGCGAAACGGGGCGTCCTGGTTGTGTTCTTCTTCCTGCTGCTTGCCTCGGCCTCCCTGATCGCCTCCTTTCTCGCGCATGATTTTGGGGTAAGTTATGTTGCCCAACACTCAAGCTTGAACATGCCGTGGTATTTCACCACCGCGGCGTTTTATGGCGGTCAGGAGGGGTCGCTGCTCTACTGGGCCTTGATGCTCTCCGTGTTCTCTGCCATATTTGTATTGACCGCACGCAACACGCAGCCCGTACTGGTGCCTTACGTCGTGATGACGCTGATGGCTATCCAGGCCTTTCTGTTGATTGTGCTGACTACCGTCTCCAATCCTTTTGTGCGTCTGCCAGTTGCCCCGCCTGATGGGAACGGCCTGAATCCATTGCTGATGGATCCCGGTATGCTGGTGCATCCGCCTATGCTGCTGATGGGTTATATGAGTTTCGCGCTCCCCTTCGCCTTTGCCGTCGCCGCCATGATTACCGGCAGGCTGGATAGCGATTGGCTGCGCTCCATCCGCCGTTGGACGCTGGCCTCGTGGTCGATTCAGACAACAGGTTTGATCCTGGGTGCGTGGTGGGCCTATCATGTGCTGGGCTGGGGCGGCTATTGGGGCTGGGACCCGGTGGAGAATGCTGCTCTCTTGCCCTGGCTAACGTCAACCGCCTTTCTGCATTCAACCATGGTGCAGGAGCGGCGCGGTATGCTCAAAGCCTGGAACCTGGTTTTAGTTATAGCCTCTTTTGCCCTCTCGATCTTTGGCACCTTTGAGGTGCGCAGCGGCATCATCAGTTCAGTCCATTCGTTCGCCTACTCGGATATTGGCGTGTATTTCCTGGCCTTTCTGGCAATCATCATCGTGTTCAGTACGGTATTGTTCGTGTATCGCCTGCCCAAATTGCATCCCGAACAAGCATTTGACTCGGTAATCTCGCGTGAAGGTATCTTCCTGCTCAATAACCTGTTGCTGGTCGGCATCGCCTTCGCCACGCTCTGGGGCACGATTTTCCCGCTGATTTCGCTTGCCATACGGCAACAGACTATGACCGTAGGGCCGCCGTTCTACAACTCCGTCAATGGTCCGCTCTTTGTGGTACTGATACTCGCCATGGGTGTGGGGCCGCTGCTGGCATGGAGGCGCACCTCTATGCGTACACTCTGGCGCAACCTGGGTATTCCCGCCCTGGCCGCAGCAGCCTGTGCCGCCATTTTGCCGCTGGCGGGCATTCGCGACATCTGGGCGAATATCGCTTTCGCCGTCTGCTCATTCACCGCCGTAGCTATCCTCTATGAACTCTGGCGCGGTATGCGCGTGCGGCACCGCCACGGAGAGCAGTACCACATGGCCCTGTACATGCTCATCAAACGCTATCGGCAACGTTACGGTGGCTACCTTGTCCACCTGGGGCTGGTAATGCTGGCCGTTGGCGTAATTGGCTCCCAATTCTTCCAGGTACAGCAGGATAGCACGCTCAAGGTCGGGCAGGAAATGCATGTTGCGAATTACACACTGAGGTTCTCTGGCAATATTGAGGAAATCTATCCAGGAACCGATACCGTCAAGTCTATCATGCAGATATGGCGCGATGACCAGTGGCAGGGCTTTATCTACCCTGGCCGTGTGTTTTATCGCAACTTTGACAACCAGCCGGCCAGCCTGATCTCCATCACTACTTTTGGCCTGACCGATGTCTACGTCTTTCTGGCTAACTGGAATGGTAATACTGAGGCGACCATTCGCGTCTTCGTCAATCCACTGACGCCCCTGGTCTGGTACGGGGGGGCCTTGATGCTCATCGGCGGCATCGTTTGCTGGTGGCCGGAATGTCGCAGGAAAATGAAGCAGGGGAGTGCAGCTATAGCACGCGGAGTTAGCAGCGTTGCCCAACCAGCCCCAAAAGTGGTTGACCGGGCACAAACCTCAAAACCAGTGGGTCGAGATGATGAAGAGGTTGTGGTATGAAGCAGAAACGTCCATTGTTGATTGTGCTGGCGGTGGTGGCCATTGTTGCTGCCACCTGGTCGTATGTCCTGCTCCAGAACCCGCCGCAGCAGACGCTTGATCAACGCGTGCAACAGGTAGCCGCACAGTTGAAGTGTCCCGTCTGCCAGGGTGAGTCGGTGGCTGACTCTCCTTCGCTAATTTCACAACAGATGCGCGGCGTCATTCGCCAGCAACTGCAATCCGGTAAGTCGGAACAAGAAGTGATTGCCTATTTCCAGGCTCGCTACGGGGACCAGATCGTCTGGTCGCCGCCCTGGCAAGGCTTTTCGCTGCTGGCATGGCTTGTGCCGATTGCCTTGCTGCTCGGCGGCCTACTCTTGATGGCATTTGTCTTGCGCGACTGGCGCAGTGTCCCTTCTTCTGAAACTAGCTCGCATGATGCTGAACTAACGAATATAGACGAGGCCGATTTAGCGGGCTTGCGCGCCCTGCTGGAACAAGAGCTTGCCGCCGACGATCCTATCTTCGCTCGCCATACAGGAACGGAGGCAAGTT
>Ga0209283_10000686_pt1 | contig 17293 bp, 15 predicted proteins | sample CZO8metaG_2_FD_188354 | JGI IMG/M metagenome (GOLD analysis project Ga0209283, IMG submission 188354) | Vadose zone soil microbial communities from the Eel River Critical Zone Observatory, Northern California, USA - CZOApr15con2H1.8 metaG... | ecosystem: Environmental > Terrestrial > Soil >...
CGAGGGTAAGAAGCACCGTGAAATTCAAAATCGTATCGATTGCGCTGACGCTCGGAATCGCGGCGTGTGCCGCGTTGTCTCTTGCGGCTCAGAAGAAGGCCGCGGAAACGTCCGGCCCCGTTGTCTTCGCTCTGGATAAGGGCAAGCTCACCATCAAACTCGACGGACAGACCGTCGGCCACGAGGAATTTGAAATCGCGCCGGCCGGCGGCGGCTGGCTTGCCAAAGGCACCGCGGAGATCAAGCCGCCCGAGGGTGGCTCCAGCAAAGTCTCTGGCTCACTGACGCTGCAGGCCAATGGTGCGCCCATCAGCTATGACTGGAGCGCTCAGGCGGAAAAAACGAACGGCGCGCACATCCTCTTCGCCAACGGCGTGGCGAGTATCACGCTGCAGATGGAAGGCGCGCGCCCGTTCCAGCAGGACCTCACTTTCAATTCGCCGCTCATCGCCGTTCTGGACAACAATCTCTACCATCAATACGGCGTCCTCGCCCGTATCTACGATTGGTCCAAGCGCGGCGTGCAGACTTTTCCCGTAATCATTCCTCAGGAATTGACGCCTGGTTCGATCACCGTGCAATCCACCGGCTCTGCCAGCGCCGACGGCAAGTCCTACGAAGGCCTCAAGGTCAACACTTCCGACCTCGAGATTCTTCTTTTGCTTGACAGCAATCACCGTTTGATGCGCCTGGAAGTTCCTGAAGCGAAAGTCTCCGTCATCCGCGATTAGTGGTCTCCCGAGCGAGATCATTCCCATAAAAAAAGTGGGACAGACATTCCTGTCTGTCCCACGATGGTGCCCAGCTTAAGGAAACTTAGCGCGCGAGCGGGCGTTGAAAAACGGGCTTGCCCTGAGCTCCGAAGGGCGCGCCCGGACGCCGCAGCGGATAGCCCTGCGGATTTCCATGGACATGCGTGTGCGCAAGCCCATTCGAATGGCCGATGCCGATGTGGCCGTTGCCATTCGCCGACGCGGGCTGCGGCAGCCGCGCCGGATTACCGATAGGGCGTAGAATGACCGGCGCTCCATGAACATGGTCGCTGATGGCCTGCAGCCTCTTCAGGATGGACTGCCACTGTTCCCAATCCAGTTGCCGCAGGAACGGACGCAATCCCTGGATGAACGCATCTTCCAGCAGCGCTTCGCCGTCGGATTCGGGGATGAAGAAGCGGTTCAAGCCGACACTGAGCGCCTCGGAGATCTTCTCCAGTGTGCCGAGGCTCGGCGTCATCTGCCCGCTTTCGATGCGGGAGAGGTAGGAGCGCGAGACCTTCGAGCGCGACTGCAACTGGCTCTGGGTCATGCTGCGCGATTCGCGCAACTGGCGAATGCGCTGGCCGATATTCTCGACCGTCTCCTGGTTGACGAGTTTTTCTTCCGTAGGTTCAGCCGCTGCTTCCTCCGGAGGAGCCGGTGGAGGAATCAGGAACTCCAGACGCTGAGGCAAGGCGCGCACGCAACGGCGGCAATTCCCGGTGCGCGTCCGGTATTGAACGAGACCACAAGTCTTACAGCGAATAACTTCCCGATCCATTTCTAACGAGCTCAACTCTTTTTCTAATTGTGCGGACACCGGCACTCCTTGTTGACTGTTTTTCCGGCGTGCGGATAGGAGGTGGAACGCTGGAATGTTCGCTGGGAAGGCAGTTGCTGGCGCAGAGGGAGTATCTTGCGAACGGTCATTTTGTGTCAAGAGTATTTTTGAACTATTTTTACTGCTGCTATCCGCGCTTCGCCATGCTACGCCCGGTTTTCGCCTGTCCGTCCGGCCAGCCGCGCGTCTTCTTTCCACGATTTCCGCGAACACTGGTGTAGTTTCTCGCCACCCACGCCAGCGCTTGTGGTGCATTCGCAGCTTCGGCAGTATTTGTGGCACAGCCATTCCTGGCTGTGTTCTTTCTGTTGAAATGGGAAACAACCCGGCTGAGAATGGTCCGGCTGCTTCATGACCTTCTATCGCCGCAATCTTCCGCACTGGCATCCGGAAGACCGTGCCGTCTTCCTGACGTGGAGACTCTATGGTTCCTTGCCGGCCGCCGTGGTGCGGGCGGCGCGCACAGCCAGGAATGGCTGTGCCACTGAAGAGCAAGACTCTCCTGGCAAGAGATTCAAACTCCTCGACGCAGCTCTCGATTCTGCGACCTTCGGCCCGCGCTGGCTGGCCGATCGCGAAATAGCTGATTACACCGAATACCCAATCCTGCGCGGCGCCGAGCTTGGCCGCTACGAACTGCACGCCTTTGTGATCATGCCCAACCACGTTCATGTCTTGTTGGAGCCTCGCCTGGCCCTTGCGAAAATCACTGGAGTCATGAAGGGAGTGGCCGCGCGCGACGGCAACGCCACCTTGGACCGCATCGGCAAACCCTTTTGGCAGGATGAGTCCTTCGACCACTGGGTCAGAAATTCCGCTGAATTCGATCGCATCCGCTACTACATCGAGTGGAATCCCGTCAGTGCTAATCTCGTCGCCAAACCGGAGGACTGGCATTGGTCAAGTGCCAGCAGAAAATTCTTCAGTGCCGCGCCCATTTCCGGCTGTCCCTTTACCTCGCATGCAAGACGAGAAGACCAAAATGCCTAGCAGATTCCAGTGGCACAGTCCTTCCTGTCCTTGAGGTTTTGTGGCACAGCCATTCCTGGCTGTGCGCCTAATTCTGCGGCGCACGCTCCTGCTCGAACTGTTTGTCATGACGGTTTCTTCTTGGGGTCGGGCTCGGGGATGGAGAGATCCCAGGTGTTGGTGGAGGCGAGAGGTGTGTCTGGCGCCGTTTCCGTTTCTGTTTCTGTCTCTGTGTCCGAGTCCTCGTCTGCGTCTGCGTCCTCGTCCGCTTCGGAGTCTTCGTCGTCGTCGTCGGTGTCGGTGTCGGCGTCTTCGTCCCGGACAGAGACTCTTACTGATGGTTTAGTGGGGTCGGTGATTCCGGCCTCCTGATCGGCGTCGATTTGCGGCAGCGTGCGCAGGAGCAAGCTGCTGATGTAGGAAAGCACGGCGGCACGACGAGGCGAGATGCGGTTCTGGGCCAGGAGTTGGTAGAGGTTCATGAGGGAATAGTTGATGCCCTGCGCGGTCTGGAAAAATTGGAAATTTGTGGTCAGGTGCTGGTAGTAATCGGCGGTCCCCACCTGTTTCTGTTCCGCGCGGTGTTGCGGGCAGAGACCGGAGCGCGCGTCGGAGGCGGAGAGACGGCATTGGCGGCCACCGGCAGTGCGATGGGTGCAACGAAGGGAGACGGAATGAGCAGTTGGTGGTTTCATTTTGTTCCTCGTGGAGAGGGAGGGGGGTACCCCACCCCCGGTAGTTTTCGACAAAGAGTGCGGAAGCGCTTGAAAACAAAAGGGTTGAGTTTTTGATGCGTGCAAAAGAGTGCGCAAGAATGTGAAAAGAAACGACTTAGTGATTCGTGACTGGTGACTCGTGATTCCTGACCACGACAAGGCTGGGGCAGGCCGGTGAGTCGTCACGTTGACGCAAGTGGAGGAGACGACCGGCGCGGCGAGGGCTGCTTTGGCGATGGTGGAGTCGAGAATTCACGACTCACGGTACCATAGAATATTAGATTTGTCAAGTAAAAATAAAGTATTTATATTGAGCAAGTTACAGAATCGTTCGAATGGGCGTACAAAGTGAAGAAAACAAAGGGGTAGAGTTCACTGGGGGCAGTGGACAAGTAAAAATAAGGTATTTATATTGAGCAAGTTACGGAATCGTTCGAATGCTCGCGCAAAGTGAAGAAAACAAAGGGGTAGAGCTCACTGGGGGCGGGGGAAATGCTGGAAGGCGGCCGGAGGGCGCGAGCGGGAGGTGATTTTCAGATTGTGAAAATTGGACTACTGGCCGGTGGGAGAGTCAAAACCCCAGGTTCAAAACCAGCACCCGGGGCGTTGGGCACCCGCGCACACTAATCGCCTTCGGGCCTGACGGCCGGGATTTTTGAGATGCAAGCTTCCTTCAACTGTGAATAGCGCGAAAGGTAGGAATCAAATTGAGAGCCATTTTTTGTGTAGTGCCAACGCCCCCAGGCATGCGCGGCAGCATCAATGACGTGGATGGTTAGTGCGGCTACTGCCCTAAGTTCTTCAAGCGGAGTTCCTTCGGCGATCTCCGTGCCGTCCAGCATATTCGCTGCGCGGAACGACTTGTGCCGACCATTGATAGCGAGTTCCCTTCGTTCGGCTCGCACCTCAGCCTCTTCGTCATTCTCGCCCATTTCCCAGTCGATCTGCGGTCTGAGTTGGATACCTGAAGGATAGGCCGCGGCCCCGGAGATGACGTCTTCCAAGAGGCCGGTATTTTTGGGGGGCTGTGGGTTTTCGCGCGAAATGTTTTCCTTCCGGCGAATGTTGGTGCTTCCACAGCCGGGCTTGTTGGTTGGTTTTCCATCGCGACTCACCGAGAATTGCCGACAAAACGTAGGTACGGTTTCCCGTGGTGCCTTCCAGGAATCCTGGCAGTCCAAGCACTCCCAGTGAGCATTGCGAATCTCTAAAGTATGGTCAGGTCTCAGAATTGTCGTGCGGATTTTCTTATCTTCCGCTTGTACTGCTGCACGGTATTCTTCGCTGCGTATTTCGTTCAGGCCTGCTGTCAAAGGCTGCAGTGCTTTCTTGTACCGCTCCTGGGTCTGGGCGCGCTCCTCGCGGAGTTCTTCCATTCTTACCAACTCGGAGAGCTGGCTGACTCTGGCCTTCAGATATTCCACTAAGGCAAAGTAGTGGTCGTCTTCGACCAAACCTTCTCGACTAGTTGTGTCGCGAAGCGTTGGATTCGAATCTTTCGTAATGTGTACACTTCCTTCTAGATAGTGGGGCTTAAGACGAAAGCGGCTCCCGCCGACATACCTAGCGCGATAAATCTGGAGCCAGTCGCCTTCGGGTCCAGGTTCGCCAAAAGGTCTAACGCGACAGCCATCTCGGAAGAGCCTTACTCCCATGTTCCAATCAACGTCAGGATCGCCTCCGCGACCGCGTTCTGAAGTTCTGAGTCCCCGACCAAAATATCTGAGCCTTCCTCTTATGGGGCCAAAACCAGGTGTGATTGCCGATCTTTTCTCAATTCGTTCTTCGTTTTCGTCGCGGAAGATAATCGTTTCTTCGCCCAACGGACTGATGTCGAATTCAACGCTGTGTGTCTCATTTCCTTTTAGCGGATTTTCCAGGAAGCCATTCAACTCTTGCCACGGTGTTACAAATCTGACTTTAAAGTCCGTCGAGGTGGTCTCGGGATCGATTAGCGTGGCGAGTTGGTTTCGGAGTTTCTCGACTTTGGACTTCTTCCATTCAGTCCTCAGTCCGCGAATTTCCACGGTGGTTCCGTGAGTAGGCTCATATGCATCGGCTCTTTTCATTCTAAGGGGAAATGCGTACTCTCCGAGTTCTCGCTCCCCTCTAAGTTCGTCCCATTCGAACGAAACCTGGTATACGGAATCTTGGCCTTCTGTTCGGGTTCGGAGTACTAACTTTCTGCCAAGTTTCTCTGTTGCGAACCGGCCGACACCTTTCTGCCCAAGTCGTTTGCGGCGATAGAGTAGACTTCTATCCTCACTAAGCTTGTTTTCCGTGGCTAGGAACGCCCACTTGGAATGGAGATCGTTCCGACTCATGCCGGTCCCGTTGTCCTGGATAATGAGTCGCTGCCCGTCACTAGCATTTCGCAATTCTAGAAGTACATAGTTGGCATCCGCATCGTAGGAGTTTTTTACAAGCTCGATGACAGCTGTAATCTCGTCTTTAAGTTGCTCAGAACCAAGACGCGTGAGCATTGCAGCGCCTGTGCGAAATCGCAGGCTGTCTTCGATAGGTGCAATGCCTGACGCAATGTTAATTCCCATGCTTCCTCCCGTTCCTTACGTTGCGTTCCGACGCGCCGGTATCAACGAGACTCGATCTGCCGTCGACGCAGTAGAGCGTGCTCTACCATCACGTTCAGGTCGTTCTTAGAACACACGACGGCTTGATTCGATGACGCGTATGCACCGGTTACATATTTTCGGTATGGCTCAATCTTGAGATTCCTATATTCTCCAGGTACGGTTTCGCCGGGCCTCAACCTCTTGCCATTCCTACGCTTCACGAGGCTGACCATCTTGTGCGATTTGTCAAAGTCGTCAGCTCCGACGAATTCAACCATTGGTCGCCCGTCGACAAAGACAACCGCACGGTTGCGGAGTCGGCCAGCGCTTGGTCTTTCGGTGAAGCCAATAAGCAGGGACCTGACAGCACCATCTATTTCCGCGCTTCCTGCGTAGGCCTCGCTGTAGCGTTCTTTCTGGCTATTCGGCCATGTGTGTTCGAATGCTTTCCCGTGATCAAGGTTGACTTCGGGCACTCTTTCCTCTAATGGGCGAGTTGTACTGTCCGCCCTGGTGCGAGCAGTCGCAGATGATCCTGTTTTCGCGAGCTCGAGATACCTTGTTAAGTCTGTTTTGAGGATTCGGACTTCATCCGCAATCTTTAGGGTCTGCAGTTTGCCGCTGGCCACGTCAGGTAGGAGCTTTTCTATAGGAATTCTGAGAAACCCACTAATTTCTTCAAGGGTAAGCACCTCGTGGTTGAGGTTGCGGCTATTTTCTGTGTTTTTCATGTCTTATCTGTCCTTTATGTTAGATACGTTATTTGTGTTAATACAGCCAGAGCGGGGACCTTGTCAAGCGAAACCTTTCGCAGCTTGGTCGACCGGCGAACCGTGGGGGGAAGAGGGAACGGCAGTGCTGCAACCGAACGAGTGGGTCACTTGTCGGCGTGGATGCGGTCGGCGGGGACTTCGACTTCGGTAACGCCACGGAAGGAGAACAAAAGCTTTACGAGGTACTTGGGTGGCTCCTCCGAAGTCTGTTTCACAATGTGGGCAACGGCGTCGGTGACCGCGGCCTGGAACATCACGCCTTCGGCCTGCAGGCCGGCAAGGTTCACACGCACGAGTTGGCCCGGTTGGAACATGACTTGCAGTGCTCCTCTAATTTAGACAGTCAGGACCTCGTTTTTTAGTACCTCTGTGAAAGCCAAGAAAGCCTCGCGTTTGAATCGGTCGAGGTCTTCGCACACGCTTTTCGCCGTCACGGCCCTCGATTCTACATTCCAAGCCAAGCAGCACAGCGGCGCTTCCCTACCATCGCGCCCATCAACTTGAGGATCCACTGACCACCTGGTACAGCATAACAATAGTGAAAATCATCGTCATAACCCCGGGAATCATTCTCAAATACAGGTGATACTTCACAACCCTGTCGATCAGTTCCGTGGACTTCGCCTCATTTAACTTCATGTGGATCGGGATGACCATCATAGACGTGACAACGGAGATGAAGACCTGTAGAGCGGCCGTGATCACGATCCACGGCGTGGAGATCGCCGGAGGGTGGAACCAGATCAGTACGATGTTGACCACGACACTCAAGAAAACGAAAGGGACGTAAAGTATGCTGGTCCGCTTGAAATAAGAGCGGTGGAAACCCGGAAATTCTTCTGCGCCGATAAGTTTCCAGTCGGGATAACCCAGAACGCCCAGCAATACACCGCCGCTGAACGCGTAGATCACTAGGAAAAAAAACGCCACGGCCAGAATCTCTCGTGCGGCCATAAATCACACTCCTCACGAAGATCCTCCCGCTGCGGGTCGTCAAATGCAAGCCGTTTCCGGCACTTCATCACTGGACAACCGGCTAGGCCGGCGCTATCATGCGCGTCGCGCCCATCATCTTGACTTAGGAATGTCCGACCTCGCTCACTGGCATTTCGCGTGGCAGGGTCTACAGAAGAAAGCAACTCGCCCCACTAACCCAGGAGCGTAAATCATGCGTCACCGTGCCGCTTCCACCTTTTCTGCCGTCTTTGCTCTCGTCTCCTTTTTGTTGACCGCAGCGCCCGGTCTTCTCAAAGCCCAAGCGCCCGTTCCGCCGATTCCCGCGGGCCACGTGCGCATTCATTACTTTCGTCCGGACGGCAATTATCTGGGCTGGACTGTCTATGCCTTCGGCGACACGACCGAGGACACGTCGAACTTTAACGGCGGGCCCGTGAAGGTGGCGGGGCAAGACAGTTTCGGCGCGTTCTTCGATGTGGGCGTCACCTCGACGGCCCAGAACGTCGGCATCATCATTCACAATGGCAACGTCAAAGACCCCGGGCCCAATGAGTTCATCGATCCGGCGACGCAGGGCAACGAGTACTGGCAGCTCTCCGGCAGCAACGTCCTGCACACCACGCAGCCTCCCACCATCCAGCAGAGTGATCCGCCGATTCCCGCGGGCAAGGCGCGCATTCATTATCATCGCCCCGACAATAATTACGCGAACTGGAATCTCTTTCCCTTTTTCGCGACCACCGATCCGAACAGCGACTTCTGCAACACCAATGACTTCGTGACCGCCTACGACACCTACGGCGCTTACTTCGATGTAGGAGTGGATCCCACAAAGTTCAATGGCCAGCTGGGTTTTATCATTCACAACTGCAACATCAAGGACCCTGGGCCGGACATGCACCTGCAACTGACGCAGAACATCGAGGCGTGGGTGCTCTCCGGCAGCGCGACAGTCTATCTGACCCAGCCGACGACCGAATTCACCACGGAACCACCGATTCCCGCGAACAAGGCGCGCATCCACTATTTCCGTCCCGATTCGAATTATGCTTCCTGGACGGTCTACGCCTTCGGCGACACCACCGAAGACACTTCCAATTTCAACGGCGGTCCGGTCTTTGTGACCGGGTATGACACCTATGGCGCGTTTTATGACGTGGGACTCACCGTAAATCCGCATGACCTGGGGTTTATCGTTCACAATATTTCGACCGGCATCAAAGACCCGGGGCCGGACATGCACCTCAACGTCGCGCAATTCAATGAGGCCTGGGTGATCTCCGGCGATGCCCAGGTTTTCACCACGCAGCCGACTGCGGCACAACTGCTGGGCGCGGTATTTTTCAAGCTGCAGGCGTTTTGGATCGATCGAACGACGGTGACGATCCAGGGCCAATTCTTGCAGTCTGGTTTCACTTATTTTATCAACTATGACCCCAATGCGAATTTGCAATTGACCTCGACCGGCGTGACGGGAGGCTCTCGCATTGCACTCACTCCGTTTGCGGCTGGCTTCTCTTCCGACGAGCAAGCACGCTTCCCGCAGCTCTCCGGCTACGCCGTCCTGCACCTGCCGGACAATACCAGCACCTCGCTGCTTGCGGCTGCGCTGAAGGGTGAAATCGCGGTGTCCGCCATCGCGAGCGATGGCACGCTTAAGTACGTCACCAGCGTTCAGACGGCGGGTGTGCTCGATGATCTATTCTTTTTTCCCGGCAGGCTTGGTGTCGTCTTCCACAACAGGGAGGAGGACGATTCGAACGATGCAAGCGGCTGCGATTCGAATGGAGCGATCCTGTCCCGCGTGTGGGCCCCGACAGCGCAATCCTTGAATCTTGAGCTATTCGAACACGCTGCCGACACCACACCGGCCAAAATCCTTGCGGCAACGGAGAACAACGGAGTGTGGAGCGCTTGCGTCGACGACAGCTGGAAGGGCAAATACTATTTGTTCGACCTGCGCGTCTACGTGCCCAGCCAGCGCGCGATCGTGGAGAACATCGTCACCGATCCGTACTCCGTGGACCTGGCCTTGAACGGAGTGAAAAGCCGCTTCACCGATCTGAACGATCCCAACACCGAGCCCGATGGTTGGGAAGAGTCGCGCTCGCCTTCCCTCGCCAGCGCAAACGATCTCAGCATCTACGAACTGCACATCCGCGATTTCAGCGCCAATGACATGACCGTGCCGCTACTCCATCGCGGAACATACCTGGCCTTCGCCGACCACGGGACCAATGGGATGAAGCACCTCGAAGCGCTTGGCGATGCCGGCCTCAAAGCCGTGCACCTGCTGCCCAGCTTTCATATCGCCAGCATTAACGAGGACAAGACCACCTGGCTGACTACTCCGGACCTGAGCGTCTTCCCTCCCGACGGCACACAGCAACAGGCCGCTGTCGCCGCGATTCAAAACAAAGACGCGTTCAACTGGGGCTACGACCCGGTGCACTTTTTGGCGCCGGAAGGCGGCTATGCCGTCAACCCGGACAATCGCGTGCTGGAGTATCGCGAGATGGTCAAAGGCCTCCACCGCGCAGGCCTTCGCGTCATTCAGGATGTCGTCTTCAATCACACCAACGCGATCGGCGAGAATCCCAACGCCGTGCTCGACGAGGTTGTGCCGGACTACTACAACCGCCTGGATGCCGACGGCAACCAGCTAACGGGTAGCTGCTGCCCGGACACCGCGGCTGAACACAAGATGATGGGCAAGCTCATCGTTGACGCGGTGGCGCTGAATGCGAAGAAGTACAAGATCGACGGTTTTCGATTCGATCTGATGAGCTTTCTGTTCGTCTCCAACATGCAGCAAATTAAAGATGCACTCGCAAAGCTCACGCTTGAAAAAGATGGCGTGGACGGCAGCAAGGTTTATCTCTACGGCGAGGGTTTCGATTTCGGCGAGGTGGCCAACAACGCCCTGGGAATCAACGCCAGCCAGAAAAATCTCTTCGGCAATGGCATCGGCACATTCAACGACCGCATTCGCGACGGCATCCGCGGCGGCAGCCCATTCACGGATCAGCGCGTGCAAGGCTTCGCCACCGGCCTCTTCACCGACTCCAGCAGCTTCACGAATCAAAGCGCGGCGCCTTCCGTTCAATTAGGCACGCTGCTGGAGTACACGGACTGGATCGAAGTCGGCCTTGCGGGCAATCTCCGCGATTGGACTTTCACGGACCACACTGGCGCAACGGTCACTGGCGCGCAGGTGAATTACAACGGCCAGCCTGCTGGCTACACCGCCAGCCCCGTCGAGGACATCGACTATTGCTCCGTGCACGATAACCAAACGCTCTTCGACGCCGTGCAACTCAAGTCGTCCGCGGCCGACGATGTCCACTCCCGCGAGCGCCACCAGGTCCTCGCGATGAGCTTGATAGCGCTGGGCCAGGGCGTTCCCTTTTTCCTCGCCGGGGACGACCTGCTTCGCTCCAAGGACATGGACAACAACAGCTTCGACTCCGGAGACTGGTTCAACAAGCTGGACTTCAGCTATCAGTCCGACAACTGGGGCACCGGTTTGCCCATCGCCAGCCAGAACCAGGGCAACTGGCCCATCATGCAGCCGCTGCTCGCCAATCCCGCGCTCACTCCGCAGCCCTCGGACATCGCGCATTCCCACGACGCCTTCCGCGAATTCCTGGAGATCCGCGGCACTTCCGGCCTTTTCCACATGCACACCCTCGCCGAAGTGCAAGCCAACCTGCACTTCTTGAACGCGGGCCCCAGCCAGACGCCCGGCCTCATCGTCATGAAGCTCGATGCCAACGGCGGCGACTTTGGCCGCTATCAGCACATCGTCGTGGTCTTCAACGCCACCAACGCTCAGGTGTCATTTCAGAATCCCGCGTTAGCTGGCTTGGGATTGCACCTGCATCCCGTTCAACTGCATTCCTCCGACGCGCTCGTCGGCCAATCCTCCTTCAACCCCCAGACTGGCACCCTCGTCGTCCCGGCGCTGACAACGGCAGTCTTCGTATCAGAGCAGCCGTAGCCGGGTAGCGTCCTAGTTTGATCTTCGTTGAGTTTTCGAAGTTCCATGGGGCATGCAAGCTGCTAAGCCTTCCGCGTATTTTTTGGAGGGGCAAATGATTTTTGGCGCTCACGTAATTGTCTACAGCAAAGACGCCGAAGCGGACCGCGCATTTTCCCCCGATGTCCTCGGCTTCAAATCCGTTGATGCCGGCCATGGCTGGCTGATCTTCGCTCTGCCGCCGGGAGAAGCTGCGTTCCACCCGTCCGTTGAAAATGGTCCGCATGAACTCTATTTCATGTGCGATGGCCTGGAAGCAGAGATGGCTTCGCTTGCGAAGAAGGGCGTTAAGTGCTCCAAGGTTGAGGAAGCACGGTGGGGTTCCATTACCAAGATGCGGCTTCCCGGTGGCGGCAAGGTTGGCCTCTATCAGCCGAAGCATCCCACGGCCTTAGGCCTCGCCTTAAAATAAAGCACCCGTCAATTCACCCAATCATTTCTGTGCGCGTGACATCGCGTGGCTGATCGAGCAGGGAGTCCATGCGTTCGAGGAATCGCAAGGTATGGGGCAATTCCGCGTGGACTTGAAATGCCGCTTCGTCCACCCACCGCGAATGAATGTAAAAGAGCCGCCGGTCGCGCATCGAGCAGAAGATGTGGAAACTCAGGCAGCCGGCCTCTTCCCGCGAAGGCCCGGTCACTTCGCGCAAGGCCTGCTCCACTGCATTTTCTTCCCCCTCGCGCGCATGCAGCCGCACAAAGACGTATTGCTCCACGGTTTCCTCCACCTCCCAACTTCATTACGAGATGCCTCCCACGCTACACTAGCTGCTCATTTTGGGGGAGAGTCGAAGAGAGGGCAGGAACTGTCGTGCCCCTACGGGGCAGAAGAACCGAAGAACCGGGCTCCCGACTGGGTCCCCGACATGGTTCTCGACATGGTCGGGACGGGCGGGGCAGGCGGGATGAATTCCGCCCGGCCACTACACTTGGAGAACCGCATGCCGACACGCGAGGACGCCTGGAAACTGCTGTGCGAGTACACTGCATCGGAAAGCCTGCGCAAACATATGCTGGCGGTCGAGGCGTGTGTGCGCGCCTATGCGCGCAAGTCCGGCGCCGACGAAGAAACCTGGAGCCTCGCGGCGCTGCTCCACGATTTCGATTACGAGCGCTGGCCCAATCACGAGCACTCGCCCGAGCAGGGCCATCCTTCGGAGGGCGCAAAGATATTGCGCGAGCAGGACTACTCCGAAGAGGTCGTCCGCGCCGTCCTTTCCCATGCGGATTATTGCAACGTGCCGCGCCAATCCGCGCTGGAGCACACCCTGTTTGCCTGCGACGAGATCGCCGGCTTCCTGACCGCCTGCGCCTACGTGCGCCCGTCAAAAAGCATTTTGGATCTGGAAGTGGATTCCGTGAAGCGCCGCATGAAAGACAAACTCTTCGCCAAGGGCGTGTCGCGCGAGGACCTGCGCAAAGGCGCCGAAGAACTTGGCGTGCCGCTGGAAGAGCACATTGCCTTCTGCATCGCCGCTTTGCGGGAACACGCCGACGCGTTGGGGCTGCGCGGCACCCTGTGAGCAAATGATGGTTTAGCGGAACGTCGCGTGCTGCCTCCCTTGATTTCGTGCAAGGGCAAAAGCACGTTAGAATTGAAGAGCAATGTTTACACAGATTGAAGGATTTGACGCTGCCGCTAGCCGGCATCCGCGCCGGAAGACCTATGGCGTGAAGGTTGGGAATGTGCGCGTGGGCGGAGGCGCGCCCATCGTCGTGCAGTCCATGACGAATACGGACACCGCCGACATCGAAACGACATTGAAGCAGACTCTGGAGCTGGCCGAGGCAGGCTCGGAGATTGTACGTTGGACAGTGAACGTGCCGGAAGCGGCGGCGGCGATGCCGGAGATCAAGAAGCGGCTGCTGGATGCCGGATGCAGGACGCCGATTATTGGCGACTTTCATTACAACGGGCACGTGCTGCTGACGAAGTTCCCCGCATGCGCCAAGGCGCTGGATAAATACCGCATCAATCCGGGCAACGTGGGCGCGGGCCAGCGCCGCGACGAGCAGTTCTCCACCATCTGCAAAATCGCCGTGGATAACGGCAAGCCCGTGCGCATCGGCGTGAATGGCGGCTCGCTGAATCAAGAGCTGGTGATGCGCAAGATGCAGGAGAACACGGACAAGAATCTCGGCAAAGCGTCCGAAGAGATCATCAACGATTGCATGGTGATTTCGGCATTGGAATCGACGGAACTAGCCCTCGAATGCGGGCTGCGGCACGACCAGATTATTATCTCTTGCAAGACTTCGCGGCCGCGCGACCTCATCACGGTGTACCGCGACCTTTCCGCGAAGACCGAACAGCCATTGCACTTGGGCCTCACCGAAGCGGGAATGGGAATGAAGGGGCAGATTTGGTCGGCGGCTTCGCTGGGCGTGCTGCTGTACGAAGGCATCGGCGATACGATTCGCATTTCGCTTACGCCCAAACCCGGCGGCGACCGCTGCGAAGAAGTTTACGCCGCGTGCGAACTGCTGCAAGCGCTGGGGCTGCGCTCGTTTGCGCCCAGCGTGACGGCCTGCCCCGGCTGCGGCCGCACCACGAGCACCACGTTTCAAGAATTAGCCGAAGCGATCCAAGGCTATATTCGCGACAGCATGCCCATCTGGAAGACGCAATACGAAGGCGTGGAGAGCATGACGCTGGCGGTGATGGGGTGCATCGTGAACGGTCCGGGCGAATCGAAGGCCGCCAACATCGGCATCAGCCTGCCGGGAACTGGCGAGGTGCCGCGATGCCCGGTATACATCGACGGCAAAAAAGAGGTCACGCTTGAAGGGACATACGACGAGCTCGCCGTGGCGTTCCAAGCGCTCGTTGACAACTACATCGCGAAGAAGTACCCCCGCAAGACGGCGGAAGTTGTGCCGACGGGTCGCTGAGGAACCCCAAGTGAAAATCAGCCGGGAAGATGTGTTGCGGGTGGCGGAACTGGCTTACCTCGACTTGGGAGAGGCGGAGCTGGAGACGTACCGCGCGCAAATTGACGAGATTCTGGAATACATCGGGAAACTAAACGAGCTGGACGCGGCCAAAATCGAGCCGATGGCACAGGTGTTGAGCGACGACCAGACGGCGGACGCTACGCTTCGAGAGGACCTGATTGTGCCGTGCGCGGTGGCCGAGGACGTTTTGAAGCACGCGCCGGATCCGGAACCACCGTATTTCCGGGTGCCGAAAGTCATCGAGAGGTAGTGGATGTAAAGGAAGTAAAGGAAGAGAGAACCGGGGCGAGGGTCGATGTAGAAATGACGACGAACTGGAGCATTGACGGCGTCAAAGAGGCGCTAGCGGCGAAGAAGATTTCGGCGCGTGAGTTGGCGGCGGATTTCTACAAGCGGATCGAAGCGCGGAATCCGGAGCTGAACGCTTACCTGACGCTGTCGCCGGAGCGGGCGCGGAGGCAGACCGACAGAATCGACGAGCTGGTGGCGGAAGGAAAGCCGCTGCCGCCTTTGGCGGGCGTGCCGGTGGCCGTCAAGGACGTCATCAGCACGCGCGGGATAAAGACGACGTGCGGGTCGAAGATTTTGCAGAACTATGTTCCGCCGTACGATGCGACGGCGGTGGAGCGGCTGGAGGCGGCCGGTGCGGTCATCCTGGGCAAGACCAACTGCGACGAGTTCGCGATGGGCAGCTCGAATGAGAATTCGGCTTACGGGCCGGTGAAGAATCCTCTGTCGCCGGACCGCGTGCCGGGTGGTTCGAGCGGAGGGTCCGCAGCGGTGGTGGCGGCGGGACTGGCGGTGGCGTCTCTCGGAACGGATACGGGCGGTTCCATCCGGCAGCCGGGTTCGTTTTGTGGAATCCCCGCGATGATGGGGAGTTATGGCCGCGTTTCGCGTTATGGACTCATCGCGTTTGCGTCCTCACTGGACCGGATCGGGCCGTTGGCGACGAAAGTCAAGGACGTTGCGGCAGTCCTGCAAGTCATCGCCGGGCGCGACCCGCACGATTCGACTTCGACGACGGCGCCGGTTCCCGATTACCGGGCGGAACTTGAGAAACCCGTGAAGGGGCTGCGGCTGGGCATCCCCAAAGAGTATTTCGGCGAAGGCATGGATGCGGGAGTGCGGAAGAAGATCGAGGCCGGCATAGAAGTTTTCAAAAGATTGGGATGCGAACTAGTCGAAATTCGCATGCCGCATACGGACTATGCGATCGCGGCCTACTACATCATCGCGACGGCGGAAGCGAGTTCAAACCTGGCGCGGTACGACGGAGTGCGCTACGGATTGCGCGTGGATGACGATTCCCTGCTCGCGATGTATCGAAGGACGCGGGGTGCGGGATTTGGCGCGGAGGTAAAACGGCGCATCGTGCTCGGCACGTATGTGCTTTCGGCTGGTTACTACGACGCTTACTACTTGAAGGGGCAGAAGGTGCGTTCGCTGATCGCCCAGGATTTCCGCGATGCGTTCACCAAAGTGGATGCGATTCTGACGCCGACTTCTCCTGTTCCACCGTTCAAATTGGGGGAGCGCACCGGCGACCCACTTCAGATGTATCTTGCTGATATATATACAGTTACAGGGTCGCTGGCGGGAGTTCCTGGGATTTCCGTACCGTGCGGCAAGATCGACGGAAAGCTGCCGGTGGGCCTGCAAATCTTTGGAGCGGCATTTGGAGAGGCGCGCGTCCTGCAACTGGCCCATGCTTTCGAGCAAGCCGGCGGAGCCGCCGTCTGAGTTCTGTTCGAGTGTGTAGTTGAAACCGTGCCATCACTTGCGACCATCATCGAGAACTTGGCACGTGCGCAAAGTGAACTTTTGCGCGCGGCGGATGCCGTCCCCGCGGAGCAATGGAAAACGAGGCCCGCAGAAGGGCGCTGGTCAGCTGGCGAACTGATCGGCCACCTTAGCGCGATCGAAAGAGCTATCGTTAGCCGCGCCGATAAGCTGCTGCAACAGCCCCCCAAGTCGGTGCCGTTTTGCAAACGGTTTCATGTCCCAAAGATGATCGTCGAAGCCCGCGTGATACGGCGCAAGGCACCCACACCGCTCGAACCGCTGAGTGTCCGCGAAAAGGAAGAAATGCTGGCGGAATTGCGTGGGGTGCGGGAACGAACGGTGGCGCTTATCGAAGAGACCAGAGGCCGTGACCTCAGTAAGTACAACTATGCGCACCCGTTTCTGGGGACACTGAACGCGTATGAGTGGCTTCAATTCATCGCCTCGCATGAGAGACGGCACATGAAACAGATGCGGGAGATTGTTGGAACTCTACCGAAAACCGTAACAAGTTTGCAAAAGTGAACATTTTTACCACTTCTTTGGTCTTTGCTTTCCGTTCGTACCAACCGCCTGAGCTGCGAAATAGTGTGGAAAAATGTCTGTTTTACTGGGCTTCGGTGAGAAAGTACTAGACGGATGGTTTTGCCTGGCAGAACGGAACGACTATTGCTCAGGAATTGGTACAGCGGATACGATGCCTACAGCATCTAAGTAAACGTAGGGCAGTTTGCGGCGGAGAAGAGGAACCCGGCCATGGTTACCGTGAAGTCGAGCCAAAAGATCTTCACCGATTCAGAGGTCGCCAGCTTGACGGGTATTTGTGTCGAGCACGTGCACAACTTTGCGAAAAGCCGTCATTTGGGCTTCATCGCGCGGGCAGCGGAAGCGGCCGGCATAAGCGCCGATCAATGGCTGTTCTCACTTTCG
>Ga0209283_10000692_pt1 | contig 17231 bp, 11 predicted proteins | sample CZO8metaG_2_FD_188354 | JGI IMG/M metagenome (GOLD analysis project Ga0209283, IMG submission 188354) | Vadose zone soil microbial communities from the Eel River Critical Zone Observatory, Northern California, USA - CZOApr15con2H1.8 metaG... | ecosystem: Environmental > Terrestrial > Soil >...
AAAAGCGCCGCCTGCACCGTCTCTACTGGGAAGGTGAACCGTTCCTGGAGCGCGTCGAGGACCCATGCGCGTCCATCGAACCCGAAACCCGTCGCGAGCGCGCCGTCGCCTCCGAACCAGCGCTTTTCGATCGTGCCACTCGCGCCGACAATCCATACATAGCCGTCTACCGCCGTGCCTCCGAACGATTTCGCCGCGACACCAACACGCGTGCCGTCGCGAGCGCGCGCCGCCTCGAACTTCACACCTCGAGGCAGCGATACCAAGTCTTGCGGAACGCCCCAGCCGGTATCGGTCCGGGTGACGACCCTGATCGTCGTCTGCGTCAGATCGGCCGAATCGGCACCGTAGACGACCGTGACCCGGCCGGCGCCCGCGAACATTCGCCAGTCGGTAATCGATCCGACTGTGGGTACCGATTCCGTCGTCCAGCCACTTACCGCACGCGTGAGGTGAAGCAGTCCCGCATCTCCCCTGATGAGGACGTGCGGCGCGCCGGCATCGTCGCCCGACAGTTGATCGCCCCCGCCGTTCGCAACGCTTGCCGACACGCTGTCGAACTGCCACGAGCCACCGATCAGCGATCCCACGATCAAGGCGCCCAAGCCGCTGCGCCATGACGCGCGCAGCGTCCCGTCCGTACCGAGGTCCAATCGAACCGGGAGGTACGAGGCGCCGCGTCCGATTTCCTCCGTTTGCCACGCATTGCCGTCGTGCCAGGCGTGCACGACGGGATCTGCCAGGTTGGTCCCAAAGGCGGGGCCGGCGACGTAGATCGCATGGGGAAGTCCCGCAGCGTCCGTGACGACGCCCGGCCGGTAACCAACGGTTCCAGGGGACGTGCGCAATGCGTTCGACGCCCCGTCGCCGGGTGCGAGGTAATACGGGGGCGAGCTGGAAGCGGTGTCGATGAGAAGCCCCGCGGTGGCGAAACTCCGGCCCATCCCGCGCGCCGCTACCCCAGCCGGACCGATGTCGACGACCCCGCCGACCAACCCCCACGCCTGCGGGAGCACGGTCATGCCGATGCCGACCGCGGGCGGACTCTTCAACGGGAGCGGCAGCTTCGCATCGTCCCTGCGCGCAGCCACCAGATAGATGTACCTGCCCGGCGGCACGAGGTCGTCATGGGTCGTGGCGGCAGCCGGCACGACCCCGACGTCGGTCGAGGCGAGGGCCAGATTTGAGGTGAGACGCGTGATGGCGAGGCTGGTCGCGTAACGGCTCCGGTTGGCGAACGCGAGCCGCACGCCGTTGGAGAGCGGCGTCGGCGTCAGGATCCGCGGAGGAAGGAGATCGGCGTAGCCAGTCACCGAATTCACGGTCGCGCTCCTCTCCGCGCCCTTGCTCGCCACCATCCTGTATTCGAGCCTTGCGCCATCCACCCATGCCGCTACGTCCGCGTCGCGGTACTCGGTGAACCCCGTGGAGAACGGGATCGGGATGGGGATCCAGGGCCCGGCGGTGTCATCGAATTGAAGCGCGCGCCGCTCGAGCACCAGCGCGTCAGCCACGAGCGAGCTGTTCGTCCAGTGCACGAAAGCGGGGCCGCCGCCTGTAGAAAAGGCCGCGAAGAATGCCTGCGGCGGGCGAATCCCGCGGTGCAACTGGATGGTGTTGCTGACGCGACCCATGTCATACGAGTCCACGATGCGAAACTCGAGGTCTACCATCTCGGGAAATGCGGCGAGCTGCACTATCGTCGTCTTCTGGTCGGCATTGATATGCCCTACCAACTCGAACGGACCGGGCACGAGCCGCCGCTCGAGCGCGAAACCCTGCGTACTCTCCGGAGGACTCCAACTGAGCTCAGCGAACTCGAAGCTCTTTTCGGGAGCGTAGGAGATCGATAGAACCAGTCCGGGCGATCCCGACCCGGAGCAAGACATGGCGAACGCTGTGGCGACGATCGTGAGCCTGAGGATCATGTATCCGCTCTCACGACGCAGGGTATCCGAGGTGTCTTGGCGCAAGTCAATGGCGCGAACAGGATGCTAACCGCTTAACGGAAGGGTTACCCCGAAGCCGAGTCCCGTGAGGGCGGCGGCCGGATCGTCCGCCGTCGACCCTCCGGTGACGAGCGCTATGGTTTGCGCAGCACCTCGTCCGCGAATGGCTTCCATACCGGGTGTCCCCGGCTGTCCAGCGGCGCGGCTGCGAGCAGCGCGGCGAGCAGCAATGCAGGTCATCGACGACCTCCCGGGAAGATCAGGGCCGGGCGGCGTGAGATCCGCCGCCCGGCCCCGGCACTGCGCCCTCCCCCTCGGAACAGCTACTGGGAGATCTGGACCTTGACGTTCTGGAGCGGGATGCGCGAGCAGCTCCCGGTGGGGCGCACCTTGGACAGGTTCGCGTAAGCCTGGTCCACCACGCAGGAGTCGATCGGCGCCGTGTTCGCGCCAGCCACGATGGTGCAGGCAGCGCCGGCGCGCACGCCGTGGTTGGTGCCCGCCGAGACGGTCAGCATGCAGCCACCGGCGGTGGCCTTCTCCAGCATCTCCGCGCTGATGAAGTTCGCCGGCTGCCAGATGGTCTGCAGGGCGTACTTGGCCTGCACGCCCGGCTCGGGGGCGGTGACCTGGATGAAGTAGTCGCCGGGCGCGTCGACGTCCTTGGTGACCGAGGTGCCGGTGATGCGGTCGCCCTCGTCGTCCGGATTCTTCTTGAACAGCGCCTGCACCTTGGACCCGCGCGTAGGCTGCAGCACCTTGAAGACGATGGTGAGCCGGCCCTTCTCCTTCAGGCTCGCCTTGTAGAAGTGGTGCGCCTTGGCCTTGTTGAAGTCGACGTCGGAGGTCTTCGAGTCCTGGGGAAGCTTCAGCTCCTCGGCGCCGGCGATCTCGCAGGCGGGCCCGCCGTTCTCGCAGATGTCGCCCTGCACGAAGGTGCTGGACAGCTCGTACTTGCCCGCGTCGCCCGGCTCGTTCGCGTAGACCTTCACGAAGTAGTCGCCGCCCGGCAGCTTCTCCTTCTTGAGACCGACGGTGGGATCGATCTTCTCCGGCGCGCCCGAGGGCGGAAGCAGCTCGGCGGTCAGGTTCGCGCCGCCCGGGTTGAACTTGAGGTTCAGCCCGCCCGCGGCGATCGCCACCTTCCAGAACTGCGTCCGCTTCATGTTCGAGTAGTCCACCACGTCCGAGACGGCGCCGGTGGGCGAGAGGTCGCGCGCTCCCGCCTGCGTCTTGTACGGCCCGTTGGCCAGCTCGGGATCCTGCGGCTTGAACACCGTGGTCACCGCCACGCGCGTCTTCACCGCCTCCTTCCACGGCTCCGAAACCACCACGAAGTAGGTGCCGGGCGTGATGTCGGTCGCCTCCATCTTCTTGCCGGGCTCGCCCTTGGCGATGGGCTCGTTGCCGCCCCCGTCGGTGTACAGGCTGATGGTGATGGGCACCGACGTGTTCACCGGCTTGGCGGTGGCGATCAGCCCGCCGTTGGCGGGCACCTCGTAGCGGATGCCGCCCGCGTAGAACTCGCCGTCGTCGGAGAGCTGCACGTCCACCTTCTTCCCCAGCACGCCCTCCTGGGACTGCTGCCGGAAATGGTAGGTCGGGGCGGTGCCGATGAGGGGGACGCGGGCGTGGCAGCCGCAGAGCCCCGCGAGGGCGAGCGCGGTCAGTGCTCGAACAGCGGCGGTCTTCATCGGCGGGAGTCCTTTCGGGTTGGCTATTCCAGGCCGTACTTCTGCGGGTTGTTGCTGATGATGGCGGCCGCGAGGATCTGCGGGACGTATTCCATCGTCTCCTCCGGCAGCTTCTTGAGCCGGTACAGGTGCCAGAAGTCGCGCTTCTCCTTGCGCCAGCCTCCGGGTTGCTTCGTGAGCTCGGTGAGCAGGCGCATCATGCCGTACTCGCCCTTGTTGTAGCTCGCTATGGCGAGCATGAACGAGTCGCCGCCGAACTTTCCGAGCAGCGCCGCCAGATAGCGGGCGGCGGCCCGCGTCGACTTCACCACGTCGGTGCGCTCGTCGACCTTCTCGTCGACGCGCAGGCCGTACTGCCGCGCCGAGCTGGCGATGAACTGCCACATGCCCTTGGCGTGGGCGGCACTCTCGGCGTAGGGGTCGAACTGCGACTCGGTCCAGGCCACGAACCCCATCTCCTCGGGCAGGCCGAGCGCCGAGAACTCCTTCACGATGATGGGCCAGTACTGCTTCTTGCGCTTGTAGACGACCGACTTGGTGTTGCTGCGATGGAGCGTCTGCTCGATATGGAACTTCAGCCGCTCCTTGAAGATGGGCGGCACGATGTACGTTTCGGCGTCGAACTTCCGCAGGATTCGGCGGATCTCCCGGTCCAGCTCGTCGCCTCCGGCGGCCATCTCCGCCGCGCGCGACTTGTCCTTCTGCTCCATCTCGCCAATCGCGGCCCGCGCCTTGCCGGTGAGCATCTGCAGCCGCTCCTCCAGGCCCTGCAGGCGCTCCGCGTCCGTCTCCAGCTGCATCTGCAGCTGGATCTTCTGGATCTCCTTGTCGGCGCTCTCCTTCTTGTGGGTGATCTTCTCGATCTGCTGCTTCTGCTGCCAGATCACCGCGCCCATCACGCCGAACCCGACGAAGGCGGCGACGAGCACCCAGCTCACGATGTTCTTCCAGTGCTTGCCGGTCTTGCGCTCGGTGGTGGCCTCCACCTGCTTGAGCGTGTCGGCCATGATGAACATGGTCTGGCCGCTCGACTGCGCGCCGCTCATCGCGCGAGCCATGGCGATCTTCTGCTGCGCCTCCTGCGCGAGCGTGGCCGCATTCTTGTCCGGCCCCGCCGGCCGGGCGGCCATGGGCGGCGGCGGCATCGGCGGCTTCGCGCGCGGGATCGGCGCCGCCATCGAGGCCGCGAACGCGGCCGGCACCGCCATCCCGCCGTTCGAATAGGCTTGCACCGCCGCCATCGAGTCGTCGATGTCGAATCGCACCTCCGGCCCGCCCTGCGCGCCGAACCGCAGCTTGTCACCGGAGCGCAGGCGGTGTTCCCTCACCACCTTGCCGTTGAGCAGCGTGCCGTTCGAGGAGCCCACGTCGACGATGACGTAGTGCCCTTTCGAGAAGCGAATCTCGGCGTGGTAGGCGGAGACGCGCGTGTCGACCTGCGGATCGAACCGGACGTCGCAGGCCACCCCGCGCCCGATGCGGATCACCGCCTTGGGCGACATCGACGAGGTGCCCTGAAGACTGCCGGAGAGGTGCGTCAGGCGAACCATGTCACGCTACGTGCCGCTCTTCTGGGTGATCCCGGTCGTGTCGAGCGGCTCCTGGTAGTACTCCGCTGTGTGCTCGCGCGCCTTCACCTTGCCCAGCGACTCCTCGATCGCCGCCGAGACTTGCTCGCACGACGGCCCGGGCACGCACAGCACCTTGATGGACACCTCCCCGTTGGGAAGGATGGTGATCTCCATCTTCTGCTTCTCCGCCATCAGGGCCTCACCACTTGGAGACGCCGAGCTTGATGGTGCCGTCCGCCTGGACCTGCTCCTCGTCCATGGTGAAGCCCTGCGCGGCTACTTCCTTCTTCACCTTGTGGTACGCGTACCGCTGGACGATGCGCTGGGTGATCTTCTCCTGCGTCTCGTTCGTCTCTTCCTCGATGCCCCACCAGTCGGCGACCAGCTTGTAGGTGCCTTCCTCGGTGAGCTGCAGGCCGATGTCGTAGCTCTTCGACGCCTTGATCTTCGCCTCGGCGGTGAGCGTCGACCCCTTCCACCCGCGCACCTTGACCAGCTGGTCCTCGGTGGCCTCTTCGAACTCGACGTTCAAGTCCGCGAGCGCGAGCTTCAGGCAGGCGAGATCGTTGATCTTCGTCTCGACCTGGGTGAAGTGGCTCACGGCGCCTTCCCCCCGGCAGCGTCGAGGTCCAGCTTTCGCGACCCGGCCTGCTCCTCGCGGTGGTAGTCGGAAGAGGCGGCGCGCGCGCGCGTGCGGCACCAGGTCCGCAGCGTCGCGACCTTCTCCTTCATCGTGCGCGAGAGCGGCACCGTCTCGGAGATCGAGTGGAGCACACCCTCGGTGGTGAGGACGCCGGCGGAGCCGTGGCGGTCGTACTCGTCGAACAGAGCGCTCACCACGGCCTGCTCGATCTCCGCTCCGGTGAATCCCTCGGACTTCTCCGCGATCTTGTCCAGGTCGAACTGCGAGGCGTCGCGCCCGCGGCGCTTCACGTGGATGGCGCCGATCTCCCTGCGCTCCGGCAGGGTGGGCAAGTCGACGAAGAAGATCTCGTCGAAGCGGCCCTTGCGCATCATCTCGGGCGGCAGCTCGTCCACGTTGTTGGCGGTGGCGATGACGAACACCGGGCTGGTCTTCTCCTGCAGCCAGGTGATGAAGCTGCCGAACACGCGCGCGGCGGTGCCGGCGTCGGACTGGTTGGAGGAGCCGGTGCCGGAGAAGCCCTTCTCCAGCTCGTCCACCCACAGGATCGAGGGCGCGACCGCCTCGGCCATCTGGATGGCCCGGCGCATGTTCTCTTCCGAGGAGCCGACGATCCCGGCGAACACCTTGCCCACGTCGAGGCGCAGGAGAGGCAGCCGCCAGGAGGCGCCCACCGCCTTGGCGGTGAGCGACTTGCCGCCGCCCGGGATGCCGATCATGAGGATGCCCTTGGGGCGCGGCAGCCCGAACTTGCGCGCCTCCTCGCTGAACGCGGCCTGGCGCTTCTTCAGCCAGGTCTTCAGCTGATCGAGGCCGCCGATGTCGTCCATCTTCTGCTGCGTGCGGAAGAACTCGAGCACGCCGCTCTTGCGGACGATGCGCTCCTTCTCGCTGAGGATCACGTCGATGTCGAAGGTCCCGGTCTGCACCAGCGACTTGGCGAAGACGTTCTCCGCCTCGTCGGCGGTGAGCCCCAGCGCCGCCTCGATCACGTGCTCCCGCTCCTGCCCGCCGGGGGGCGCCTTGTTGGGCACCATGCTGAGGACGCGGTCGAGGATGGTCCCGATCTCGGCCAGCTCGGGCAGCGGGTAGTCGACGACCGCGATCTCCTTGTCGCACTCGGGCGGGATGACCAGCACCGGCGAGATGAGGAAGACCGTCTTCAGCGTCTCCTTCAGGTTGCGGCCCAGGTCGCGCAGCAGCCGCACCACCTCGGGGTTCTTGGTGAAGGCGTGCAGGTCGCGCAGGATGAAGACCGCGCGCTCGTCCTTCTTCGCCTCCAGCACGAAGCGCAGCGCCTTGAGCGGGTCCTTCGAGTCGCCCTGGGCCTCCGTACCCAGGCGCACGCCCTCGGTGACGCTCCAGGTGTAGACCTTGGTCTTGACGCCCTTGTCGCGCTCGCGGCTCTGCAGGACCCGCTTGATCGACTCCTCGACCCGCTTCTCCTCGGAGCTGAGGATGTAGATGAGCGGGTAGCGGGCCCGCATCAGGTGCTCGAGGTCCTTGTCGACGCGGCGCAGCTGGGCGGCGCGCGCGACCTCCTCGGCCACTTCCTTCGGCTGGCTGGAGAGCGCCATCGCAGGGGCACCCGCGAGCGACACGGGGGCCGGCTTCTTGGCGCCGAAAGGGTCGGCCTCGAAGGGAGTCATGGGGACGGGGATGGTACCATCCGCCCGGAAGGTCGATCAAACGGCGGCCGGGCGCCGCCTTGCCGCCCCCCCGCACGTGCGCTACCGTCGAGCTCGTGGAGTTCACCGCGCACCAGGACCAGATGGCGTTGCAGAGGCTGCGCGACCAGGGCGGCTTCAACGGCGACCGCATCGCGGACTGCGCGCTCGCCACGGTCTACGCGAGCGGGAGCGACTGGCTCAAGGTGGTGGTGGAGAAGACGGACCTCTCGCAGTCCAACCTGGCCGGCACCCGCATCCGCGAAGCGACGTTCGCGCACACCGCGCTGCGCAAGGCGCGGCTTCGCGGGGCGCGCATGGAGCGCGTCGAGCTGTACTTCTGCGACCTGAACGAGGTGGACGCCAGCGAGGTCTCGGTGCGGCGCGCGAAAGTGCACGGCTCGGAGGCGATGAACGCCGTCTTCAGCGGCGCGCAGCTCGCCGTGACGCGCTTCGAGGACACCAAGCTGTACCGCGCGCGGTTCGACCAGGCCCTCCTGATCCGGGTCGTCTTCCTCGACTCGCGCCTGGGCGGCGCTTCCTTGGAGAAGGCCGACTTCTCCGGCGCGCGGCTGGTGGACGTGTCGCTGCGCGCGGCGAACCTCCAGGGCGCGTCGTTCGCCGGCGCGACGCTGGTGGGCGTGGACTTCACCGACGCGTCGCTGGACGGAGCGGATTTCCGCGGCGCGGTGGCGATCGGCTGCCGGTTCCCGGCGGGGTTCTCCCCATGAGCGAGGACGCGAAGCCCCGGACGGACCTCGACCCCGCGGCACAGGTGGCGCAGGAGCTGCGCGCCCGGCTGCGCGGTCTGCCGCCCGACCAGCTCGTCGAGCTCTGCGCGCAGCTCTTGAACACCTACGTGGTGGAGGGCGTCCTGCCGCTGGCGCGCGCCGGCGAGTCGGCGGACCTCGCCTCGGACAGCGCGGGCGAGGAGTCGTTCGCGCAGATGCTCAAGCGCCTCAAGGCATCGCGCAAGGACCCGGTGCTGGAGCGGTTCCTGATCGACGGCGAGAACATCTCGGTCCGCGTGGACGGCTACGGCGTGCTGCCCATCACCGAGTACCGCCGCCCCACCGCCCCTCCCGGAGCACCGCCGCAACCCCGGCGCGAGGCCGTCCCCGGCGCAGCGGCGAGCATCTACAACCGCGCTCTCTACCAGCCGGACCAGGCCCCGACCCGGGGGCCGCAGCCCACTCCGCCCCCGCCGGCGCAACAGCAGCGCCCGCCGCAGCCGTCCGCGCAGACCGCGCAGCCGGGCCAGCCGGCGAAGAAGGACGAGCCACAGAAGGACCGCTTCACCTTGATCGAGTTGGAGTAGGCTCGACGAGGGCGCCGGAGAGGATCACTTCATCTCGTCGTCGGTAGGTTTGCGCCAGGCTGGAAGCACGGCTTTCGCGATCTGCGCGCCCTCGAGCGCGGGGTAGAGCTTGCGCAGCTTGGCCAGGTCTTGGTCATAGGAGTCGCGGATCGCGACCTCGAAGGTGCCGCCCGAAAATCCCGAGATGGATTGGTCGAGGAGCGGGATGACGGGTCCTGCCCGCAACTCGTCGTCGTTCTTCCGCTCCCGCCGCGTCGCCTCTGCCCTTCCCAGGTACACGACCTGACCCGGCTTGATCTCGAAGCGGGAGTAGATCGGCACGGTCCCGTTTCCAGGCGCGAGAAGGCTCGGGCTCGTCACCCAGATGAAGCGGAGCTGATACCGGCCGGGGCGCAGCGGAAAGCTCAACGCCGCTTCCTCGAACTGGTTGGTCTCGTCTTCGCTCTGGGCGAGGATCTCGGCGATCTCGTAGTTCAAATCCTCCCCGGTGCCGTCGTCGCGCCGTACCTGGACGTACTTGAAATGGGGTTGACGGCTCAGCTTGAAGGTGTTTCCCAGGCGGACGGTCATGAGCGCGACCGATTCCTGGCCGACGTCGATCTTTTGCGTCTTGCTCGAAAGCGCCATCGGCCTGGTGCTGACGCAACCGCTGAGGAGCACGAGCGCACACGCCGTGCCGAATGCCTGCAATGGCCTGTTCATTTGCCTCCCCCGTTCAGCCATCACTACGGCTTTCAGCGGGGAGGAGTCAATGCGAGCCGGTCACCTTTCCGGGCTCGTGCGGGTCTTCTGCGCCTGCGCCACCGCGGGCTGCTTGCGGTGGATGACCAGGGTCCGCTGCGCCTGGAGATCGTCGTCCTCGCGGGCGATCAGGTAGACGGTGCTGTTGCCCGGCTTCAGCGGAAGCTCCGCCGAGAAGTCCAGCATGCTCGGGCCCGACACGCTCTGCGCCTGCCCGGCCTTCTTCGCGGTGCGGAAGAAGACCTTGCGGTAGTCGTTCTCGTGCTGCACGAAGATCTGCAGGTCGCGCATGCCGCTGGGATCGCTGGCGACGCCGGTGAGCGTCAGGCGATCGGAGTCGACCTCCACGCCGCCGCGGCTGGTGTCCACGTTGGTCAGCTTGATGGAGGGCGGCTCGCGCTGGGTGAGCGCGACCACCCTGGCGAGCGTCGGCTTCGAGGAGCGAGGCGCGTCCTTCGCCGCCGCCGCGGGGAGGAAGCCGAAGCGGCCCTTCTGCCACTCGACCCGGTAGAACGAGCCCACCTTGCCCTTGGTCGCGAGCACCGCGCCCTTCTTCACCGAGGCCAGCTTGTCCGATGCCTCCAGGGCGGCCGAGAGGATGTTGGTGTCCACCTGCACGCGCACCGCCGCGACGCTCGGGGACGAGGGCACCGGCGCGCCGACGGGGAGGAGCAGCTTCTCCTTCTCGATCTCCCAGGTCTCCTTGTCGCCCAGCTCCAGGCGCACCGTCACCGGCGCCTCGTCGAGGCCCTTCTTCGGCTCGAGGATGAAGGTGGCCGTGCGGGTCTCGCCCGGCGCGATGGGGCCCAGCTTGGTGCGGCCCTTCTTCACGTTGATCTTCTCCTCGGAGAGGTTCTTCAGCGCGGCGAACGCGTCGTACGCCTTGCCCTGGCCGATGTTCTTCACGTCGAGCACCAGCTCGACCTGCTCGCCCTTGTGGAGCAGGCCGTCGGAGCTGCCCGGCCCGGTGAGCTGCCAGCTCCACGCGAAGGAGGGCCGCGGCAGCTCCTGGATGTCGCTCTCGCCCCGCACGTCCTCGATCGCGTCGCCCTGCTCGTCCTCGAACTTCACCGTCACGTCGTCCTTGCGGGACGGCATGTAGCGCGGGACCTTCACCGGCACCGTCCAGGTCCGCTTCTCGTGCGGCTGGAGCTGGCCGAAGACGAACTCGCGCCGATCGAGGATGCTGTTGTCGCTCTTGGTGTACGCGCGCAGCCGGTAGACCGGCGCGGTGCCGTTGTTGTGCGCCGTCACCGCCAGCTCCATGGTGTCGCCCGACTGGGTCCGCGGCGCGCGCAGCTCGGCGGTCACGCGCACCGGCGCGGGCTGCACCGCCTGCGTCGCCTGCGCGGTTGCGGGCGCGGCCGGCTGCGCCGGCGCCTTGGCCCAGTTGAGGCCCATCGCCTCGAGCGTCTTGCGCACCTTCTCCTGCTCCGCGGCGCGGCGCTGCTCCACGAACGGCTTCATCTGCCGCAACTGGTCCTGCCGGTTGGTGCTGGTGGCCTGGGCGAGCAGGTCGCGGCAGAACTCGATCTGGTAGTCGAGGGTGACGCCGTCGTCGTCGGTCGGATCGTCGGAGTCGTCCTCCTCCGGCGCCTGCCCCGCCTCGATGGCCTCGCGCGCCTTGCGCTCCTTGGCGCTCTCCTCCTTGACGAACCGCAGCGACTCGAGCGGCTTCTGCACCGCGCGCTCGCGGGCCGCCTTGGCCTGCTCCTCGTCGCGCGCGAAGGCGTTGAAGAAATGCTTGTCGTAGTCGGCCTCGCGGAACGTCTTGGGAGGCGCGAACAGGTCGATGCGCTCCTTGAGGATGCGCGCGGGCACCAGCTCGATGTCGGGCGTGATCCCCACCTCCTGGATCGACACGTCGCCCGGGGTCAGGTACTGCGCGATGGTCAGCTTCAGCGCGCTCTCGTCGCCCGACTCCTTCTTGGGGAAGTCGTAGAGGACCTGGACCGATCCCTTTCCGAAGCTCTGCCGGCCGACGATGAGGGCGCGGTTCAGGTTCTTCAGCGCGCCGGCGACGATCTCGGAGGCGCTGGCGCTCTCCGAGCTGATCAGGACCGCCATGGGGTACTCGCGCTCGCCGCCGTCGTTGCGGGCGAGCTTCGGCTCGCGCAGCTGGCCGTTCATCCCGACGGTGGTGACGATGGTGCCTTCCTCGACGAAGGCGTCGCTCACCTGGATGGCCTGCTCGAGCAGGCCGCCGGGGTTGCCGCGCATGTCGAGCACCAGGCCGCGCAGGGTGCCGCCGTTCTGCTGCCGCATGGCGCGGATGGCGGCCTGCATGTCGCGGGTGGTGGTGCCGGAGAACCCGGAGAGGCGCACGTACCCGATGCCGTTGTCGAGCAGCTTGGAGACGACCGTTTCGTAGGTCACGGTGGCGCGGACCAGGTCGAGCTTGCGCGCATCCTGCCCCTTGTGCTGCACCACGATGGAAACGCGCGTGCCCGGCTTGCCGCGCATCCGGTCCACCGCCTCCTGCAGCTCCATGGAGACGGTCGAGTCGGCGTCGATCTGGGTGATGACGTCGCCCTTCTTGATCCCGGCGCGCCAGGCCGGCGTGCTCTTCAGCACCTTCCGCACCGTGAGCCGGTCGTCGATCATCGAGATGACGAACCCGAGGCCGCCGAACTCGCCGCGGGTCTGTACCTTCATCTCCTTGTACAGGTCGGGCTTGAGCAGCCAGCTGTGCGGGTCGAGCGTGGAGAGCATGCCGTTGATGGCGGCGTACTCGATGTCGCGCTGGTCGCTCTGCGTGACCAGGTTGTCGCGGACGAAGGAAAAGACCTCCCGCATCTTGAGCGGGATCTGCCAGATGGTGTCGATGTCGCGGTACTCGAACTCACGGGAAGCGCTGCCGACGGTGACGCGCACCTTTCCCTCGGCCAGGCTGGAGTTCGCGTGGCCGCAATCGGGCGGCGGAGTCGTCGCCGCGGTGCCGGGCTCGCGGCGCGGGCCCTGATCCGAGCAGGCCGGGCCGCCCACCTCGACCATCACTTCGGCCACCTGCCGCTCCACCGCCTCGAGCGCGGAGGTGAACATCTCCTTCGGGTTGATACGGCTCGGATCGACGTAGTTGTCCTTGATCTGGACGATCGAGCGCCGGAAGATGTCCAGGCTCGCCAGGTCGTAGCCGTCCTTCGGCTCGACGGCCGCCACCGCGTCCGGGGTGCGCAGGGCGCGGGGCGCGCGGTCGCTCGGGATGCTGGCGAGCGACAAGAACACTGCAACCGGAAGGACGGCGAGGCGGAACGCGGACTTCGTTCGCATGGGGCGCTATGTCCTGGGAGGCGAGGAGGCGAGTGGGCCGAAGGATATCCAGCGTTCGGGGACCCTACAAGGAATGCTGAACTTTCTGCATGTGATCCTTTGAACGATGATGCCGCACCTGCGATTCCGGCTCACCGCCGGGTGACGGCGTAGCCCTTCGCGGTCAGCGCCGAGACGAGCTGCTCGGCGTGCGACGCGCCCTTCGTCTCCAGGGTAAGCTCGATCACGGTGTCCCCGATCGGACCCGGGACGAAGGCCCGATCGTGGTGCACCTCCAGCACGTTCGCCTTCTCCGCCGCGACCGTTTGCAACACTCCGGCCAGCGCTCCGGGGCGATCCGGGACGCGCAGCTTGAGCACCACCCGGCGGCCCTCCTTCACCAGGCCGCGATCGATGATGCGGGACAGCAGGTTGACGTCGATGTTCCCGCCCGAGATGACGCACACCACCTTGGAGGCGGGCGAGAGCCCCGGGATCTTCTTCTGCAGCAGGGCGGCGGCCGGCGCCGCTCCCGCGCCTTCCGCGATCACCTTCTCGCGCTCGATCAGCACCAGGATGGCGTTCGCGACCTCCTCGTCGTCGACCGTCACGATCTGGTCCACGTACCGTTCGAACAGGGGGAACGTCCGTTCCCCTGCCTTCTTCACCGCGATGCCGTCCGCGAGCGTCGTCGCCGGCGGGATCACCGTTGGTTTTCCGGCCTTTCGCGCCGCGGTCATCTTGGCGAGGGCGGCCGCCTCCACGCCGACCACGCGCACCGACGGCTTGAGCGACTTCACGACCAACGCCATCCCGCCGAGGAAGCCGCCGCCGCCCACCGAGGCGGCCAGAACGTCCACATCGGGCACCTGCTCGAGGATCTCCAGCCCCGCCGTGCCCTGGCCCGCGATGACCTCGTCGTCGTCGAACGCGTGGACGAAGACGTAGCCCTTCTCGCTCTCCAGCCGGCGCGCTTCCTGGTAGGCGTCCTCGAACACCGTCCCGCAGAGGACGACCTGGGCGCCGTAGGCCTTGGTCGCCGCCACCTTGATGAGCGGCGTCGTTTCCGGCATCACGATCACGGACTTCACGCCGAGACGCTGCGCGTTGTAAGCGACGCCCTGCGCGTGGTTGCCGGCGCTCGCGGCCACCACCCCGCGGCGCCGCTCCTCCGGAGTCAGCAGCGCCAGCTTGTTGGCCGCCCCGCGCTCCTTGAAGGAGCCGGTGCGCTGCAGGCTCTCCAGCTTGAAGTAGACGCACGCCCCGCACAGGTCGCTGAACGTCCAAGAGCGGGGGCAGGGGGTGACCTCGACGTCGCCGCGGATGCGCTCGCGGGCGGCGAGGACGTCTTGGAGCGTGACCATTGGCGCGGCAGCGTGGCCGAGGATCCGAAAAGGATCAAGCGTCACACCCGCCGGATAGGGCGGCGGTGCGCTTTTCGGATTTGCGCCGGGAAGAGCCTTTCGTCCTTGGCGGTTCGCCTTGCAGGGTGCCCTTCCGGCCTGCGCGACCTACCGTTGCGTGGGCCGCGGCTCTTGGTTGCGGGGGAAGGCATGGCAGTCCGTTCGGGGAACGGGAAGGCAGGCGAGCGCATCGTGCTGGTCGACGAGACGCAGGCAGACCGCCCCACCATCGAGGCGTACGAGCTGATCACCCGCAAGATGCGCCTGCCGCGCGTGCCGCTCCTCTTCCGGGCGCTCGCCGGGGAGAAGGCCCTCCTCCCGTGCTGGCAGGCACTGCGACCGGCCGTGCGCTTGCGCGCCTTCGAGGAAGGCGCCGACGAGCTGCGCGCCTGCGCCGCCCGCGCCGCGGTCGAGATGGGCTGCCCGCTCATCGAGACCCAGCTGGAGTGGGCCGGATACGACGTCGACGAGATCGACGAGATCCGCAGCCAGGTGAACATCTTCCACTACCAGAACGCCAAGCTGCTGCTGGTGGTGGCGGTGCTCCGGGAGGCGCTGGCGGGCACGGCCGGCGGCGGCAAGGAGACGCCCCGCGCGACGCAGCGCGTTCCTCGCGGCGTCCCGCACGAGATGGACATCGTGGAGCTGGTGCCGGAGGACGCGAACGGATCCCTCTCGCGGGTCTTCAAGTCCATCCGCGCCCACCTCGGGCTCGGGATGGTCGCCGACGAATTCCGCGCCTTCGGCCGCTGGCCGAAGTACCTGGCCATCGCCTGGGACGACGCCCGCAAGCGCGACGGCGCCTGTCGTTGCGCGCTGGACGATCTGTGGATGCAGGCCGAGGCCGCCGCCGCTTCGCTGCCGGTGAAGGTGTGCCTGGCCGACGGCCAGCTCTCGTCGGCCGGCGCCGAGCCCGTCCGCGTCCGCGCGCTGGTCGAGCGCTTCCGCCGCGCCATGTCCGGCCTGACGCTGGATGTGGCCCAGTTCAAGGTGCAACTCGACGGCGCCGAGGACGCGCTCGACTCTCCCTTCCCCGTCCGGTGGAAGTACATCAACCCGGACGACTACATGCCGGTCGGGCTGGACGAGCCGGTCAAGCTGCGCGCAGGCGACCCGGTCGGGCTGGAAGAGGACTGACTCGTCCCGGGCCTGCGACGCATTCCACCACAGCCGCGCGGTGAAAGGCGCAGCGCCGCCGAATACGGCGGCGACTGGTCAGCGGACCTGGCAGACTTTCTGGCCGAAGAGGCGGTCGACGGCGGCGAACAGGTCGTCGTCCGGGGCGATGCGCGTGGACTTGAGCGCGATGCGCGTCTCGGCCAGGCCGGGCTGGACCAGCACCAGTGATGCGCTGCAGGTGCCGGGGTGCTTGCCGAGCAGTGACTTGAGCTCGGTGAGCCGCTCCGGCGTCGCTGCTTCGATCGGCATCTTCAACTCGACCCGGGTCGCCTTGGCGGCGCGCACCTCGGACAGCCGTGAGACCTCGTCCACTTTGATCTCCGGAGTGGGCTCCGCTGCGCTCTCCTGCTGGGCCTCGGCGCCGAACTTCTCAGCGAGGCGCACCACGCCGCGGACGAGGACCGGATCGTCTCCCTTGAGCAGCTCCTCGAAGCGCTGCAGGATGTCCTCGTACAGCACCATGTCACGCGTGCCGGTCAGATCTTCCAGCACGGCGAATCCGATCTTCTTGCCGGTCTTGGTCAGGCGCTCCCGGTAGCCCGTGACGATGCCGGCGACCGCCACCTTCTCGAACCCCTTCGCGGTGGCGAGCGAGGCGCAGGTGTGCGTCGCGTACCGCTTCACGTCGTCGGCGTAGCGGGCCAGCGGATGTCCGGTGATGTAGAAGCCGAGCGCCTCCTTCTCCTTGGCCAGACGCTCGCGCTCCGACCACTCTTCCTTGCCAAAGACGCGCTCGTCGATCACAGGGGCCGCGAGGGCCCCTCCCCCGGCGGCGCGCGCTGGCGGTGTGGAAAAGAGTCCGAACTGGCCCGACTCGCGGTCCTTCTGCGCGGACGAGCCCTGCGCCAGCGCCGGCTCGATTGCGTCCCACAGCGCCTTGCGCGTCTTGCCGGTGAAGTCGAACGCGCCCGCTGCCACCAGCGCATCGAGCGTCTTGCGGTTGATCTTCTTGGTGTCGATCCGCGCGCAGAAATCGAACAGCCCCGCGAACGGCTTGTCTCGCGCGGCGATGATCCCTTCGATGGAGTTCTCCCCCACCCCCTTGATTGCCCCGAGCCCGAACCGGATCAGCTTCTTCCCGGCCTTGTTCGGATCGTGCCCCACGCCGAACGCCAGGTCGGAGTCGTTCACGTCGGGCGGTAGCACCGTAATGCCGTCCCCTCGCGCCTCCGCGATGTGCGCGACCACCTTGTCCGTGTTGTCCTTCTCGGAGGTGAGCAGCGCGGCCATGAACTCGACCGGGTGGTGCGCCTTGAGCCACGCCGTCTGGTAGGTGATCAGGCCATACGCCGCCGAGTGCGAGTTGTGCACGATCAGCCCGTCCGCGACGAAGTTGTGATCATCCTCGACCGTGAGGTCGTACGTCTCTTCCCAACCGCGCGGCTCGATCGAAACGACTGTGTCCCAGAAGACGTCCGAAGTGGCGGCTTGCTTGAGACGCTCCGACCCGAGCATCGCGCCCAAACGCGCTACGGTGCTCCGACGAACTCCCGACGGGCGGTGGCCGTCCGCGCACGAACTGCGGTTCAGCTGAACTCCACTGGCGCGCTCAAGGTCCGCCCAGGAAAGGCCGAGGGCTGCACACTCGGCGTCAACCCACTCGCGGATCTCTGGCGGCAACGTATCCTTGCTCAGCTTGGTGCGTTCGGACTGACGGACTCGAACCGTCAGCTTCTCGACCTGCTCCTCGCGGCTCAAGCAATGAGGCCCGATGCGCCGAAGGAAGGTTTCAATGCTCCCTTCGCCTAGTAGATGTACGGTGTAGGCGGGACGGTGGCCACCCCGGTACTTGATTGCTTTCTCGTGAACGCCACTCA
>Ga0209283_10000693_pt1 | contig 17229 bp, 17 predicted proteins | sample CZO8metaG_2_FD_188354 | JGI IMG/M metagenome (GOLD analysis project Ga0209283, IMG submission 188354) | Vadose zone soil microbial communities from the Eel River Critical Zone Observatory, Northern California, USA - CZOApr15con2H1.8 metaG... | ecosystem: Environmental > Terrestrial > Soil >...
GGATAGAGCCCAAGCCGCACATAACGGTGAAACGTCGAGTAAGGCCAATCGATAACTTGTTTAACATGACCATGTTTTACGGGATTGTAATGGACGTAATCCACATGTCTTAGCCAATCGGTTCCATCGCGCAAGGCATGCTCCCAGAAACGCCGTTGCCAAATCCCGCGCTCGCCCTTATCTAATCGACTCATGGATCGCCGTTCAATTTTGGGCAGTTGGCGGGAGAAGATGGCTTTGATTTTTCGCCAACGAGCGGAAAAATCGGCATCCTCTGGCGGCAGCGTCCAAATGCAGTGTAGGTGATCGGGAAGCACGACAATCGCTTCGGTTTTGAACGGTAATTCCCGCCGGACTTCTCGCCAGGCCTTGCGTAACGCATGAATGTTTTCTGTCAATAACGCGCTCGATCGTTCCGCTAGATTAACGGTGAAGAAATAACTTCCTCCGGCAATGAAGTGTCTTCGATAGTTGGTCATGATGCATGGTATTCTACATATGGTGACGCGATGGGTTGCGCTTCGCTTCACCCATCCTACGCGGGCTTGGTTTGGCGATTTAGCGGAAGCTCATTAGCAACGCGTCCCGATCGACGCCTTTGTGTTGTGAGACAGCGCGGAGGATACTGCTTAACGTGCCGATGCGAAGAACGGCGTGGTCCGGTACAGCGAGGCGTTGATGCTTGGGTTTTTCAGTCTGGAGGATGATGTGGCTGCCCTGCTGATTGACCACGCGGTATCCCCAATCGCGGCACAGTCCCTGACTACCTGCCGCCCGCTCAAGTCCCTTGGCAACTTCATGCGCAGGCAAGGACTTCGTCGCGCACCATATGCAGTCGGATGGAAGAAGGAAGATTCTTCGGTTGATCGAAATAGTATGCGCGTACGGCTTCGCGCACGTTGTCGCGCAACTGCTCCCACGTATCGCCCTGCGTGAAGATCGATTCCGTGAGACAATCCGCGCAGAAACCGCCGTCAGCTTCTTGTGTAACCTCGAAAATCAGCTCGCTCATGGTTTGAATTCTAGCCCTGCATTTCCAGCGTTGCAAGAAACCAAAGAATCGGCGGATGCCTCCCTACATGACATGTGTTTCGAGGATCGCACGATGGGTTCGGCACCGCCGCATATCCCCAGAAACGCCGTTGCCAAATCCCGCGCTCGCCCTTCTGTAATCGACTCGGATCGTCATGATTCATGGTATTGTACATGCGACAGCGCGATGGGTTGCGCTTTGCTTTACCCATCCTACGCGGGCTCGATGACCAGCTTGAGAAACACCAACGGGAGAAAAAGATAGTCGCCACAAAGAAGGAGATTTCGACACTTGGTAGCGAACTTAAAGAGAGCAAGACCTAGGCCCACGGTTAACCCAGACGCGCGCAGAAGCGGCCAGTTAGCGCCACGTTCGACCCAAGCAAGCCGCTTGCCATGAGCTTCGTCACCGCACTTACCGGATTGTAATGGATGTAGTCTACATGCGTTAGCCAATCGGTTTCGTCACTCCTATCGCTATATCGAAGTAAGGACGATGGGTTATGCTTTGCTTCCCCATCCTACGGGCTCTTTAAACAACCGGGACCAATGGCAGGCATGCAAGTCTCACTGAATAACGCTATTACCCAAATCGGCGTTTAGGCATCGGATGCGTCCCCTGGGTGGGCGGAGTGCGAACATTCCGGGACCCGAACGGGGTGGAGGCAGGATTGATTTCGGGGGAAATGGCTTTTCCTATACTTCCTATGTCCCTGGACTAAAATGTTATCTATGTATCTGGACTGACCGGTCGGGAACATAGGTAACAAAACAGTCCGGAGACATGGGTTACACAGGGTGGTATTCGTGCCCCGCGCCGCTCAACACGGCGTTAGTCCTAAGCGTCTCGACCTTAAAGGAGTCTGGAAAATACGGTTAACGCAGGCCCACAATCTGCCATTTTTGATAGCATGCGGCCCGAGGAGAATTACTAGACGGCTAGCCTAAAACTGAAACATGGGCGGAGGTTATTTAATGGAGTCGGCAATTGCTCGCATTAAACGACAAAAACGGACAATCATTAATCAGTACACCAAAACTGATAACGTAAAAGGATTTTCACAGGCTATTACGACGCTAGTGCCTCTTGCGGCCCTTTGGTATGCCGCGGTGCTGAGTGCCGGCGTCTCATACTGGCTAACCGCCGGTATAACGTTGGTGATGACTCTTTTCTTGCTGCGCGTTTTCATGATGATGCATGAAACCGGTCATGCTACGTTGTTCCGCACGGGTTGGCTTAATAAAGCATTCGGTTTTGTTTTTGGCGTAGCGTCGGGTCTTCCGACGTATGTATGGGCGCAGCATCATGCTTATCACCACGCCACCAACGGTAACTGGGAAAAATACCGCGGCCCTTTGAACATCCGGTCGGTTGATGAATACGAAGCAATGACCGACAAGCAACAGCGCATGTATGAACGTACGCGCAGCATCTGGCTGGCCCCTTTTGGCGGATTTTCGTATCTGATTTTTAATCCTCGCTACACGTGGCTAAAGGGCAGCATCAGCTTACTCCGTTATCTCGTCGAAAAGAAATTCGCGGAGCCCCGCATATCCATTGAGGCACACGCCGCCGAGTTCAAAACACCTTATTGGAATGACGCCACAGAGTACTGGCACATGTTCTGGAACAATGTCGCACTGTTAAGCGCATGGGTGTTAATGTCGTTGTATGTGGGACCTGCGCTCTTTTTTACGGTGTACCTAATCAGCCTGTCGTTAGCCGGCGGCGGCGCGATCGTGCTCTTTACGGTGCAGCACAATTTCGATCACTCTTATGCGTCCGGCACTGAGAAATGGGATTACGATACGGCGGCGATATGGGGAACCAGTTTCTTGGTTCTTCCGCGCTGGTTAAACTGGTTTACCGCCAACATCGCTTATCATCACGTTCACCATTTGTCCGCCGGCATTCCAAATTACTGTCTGGTTAATTGCCATAACGAATACCAAGACCTGTTTACGGACGTTACGCGTATTAAGCTATCTCGCGTTCATACCGCCTTAAAATACATTCTGTGGGACACTCGCTCCCAGCGGATTATTTCGGTGGCCGAGTATCGGCAAAATTACGTGTAGCGTGAAGTGCCCGCAACTGTTGGAAGTGTCATGAAAAAAATTGACTCGAAAAGGAAAACACCCCTCTTCGAACCACCCTGCCGTATTTAATTGCGTCACTTAGGCCGTCTATATCTAGCCCGCGTAGGATGGTTGAAGCGCAGCGTAACCCATCAGCCTTCTCCTAACTGATCCGGGTCATCCAACCCCGTTCCCGCCCAATCACAAGGATAGAGCCCAAGCCGGACATAACGGTGAAACGTCGAGTAAGGCCAATCGATAACCTGTTTGACATAACCATGTTTTACCGGATTGTAATGGATATAGTCCACATGTCTTTGCCAATCGGTTTCATCGCGCAAGGCATGCTCCCAGAAACGCCGTTGCCAAATCCCGCGCTCGCCCTTATCTAATCGACTCATGGATCGTCGGTCAATTTTAGGTAGTTGGCGGGAGAAGACAGCTTTGATTTTCCGCCAACGAGCGGAAAAATCGGCATCCTCCGGCGGCAGCGTCCAAATGCAATGCATATGATCGGGAAGCACGACAATCGCTTCGGTTTTGAACGGTAATTCCCGCCGGACTTCTCGCCAGGCCTTGCGTAACGCATGAATGTTTTCCGTCAATAACGCGCTTTAGCGTTCCACCAAGTTGACGGTGAAGAAATACCTGCCTCCGGCAATGAAGTGTCTTCGGTAATTGGTTATGATGCGCGGTATTCTACATGCCATGGTGCGATGGGTTACACTTCACTTCACTTATCCTACCCGGGCTATCAATTTAGAAACCATGTATAAGCAATGGTCGGCCGAGACGTTAAGCATCACCGAAAATAACTATAGAGATTCACTTATGCCCAAAAAGAAGCTTAACATTAAAACGCTCCTGAATGAGGCGGCAAGATTTGCCGAAGTTGAAAGTATTTACGATGAACCAAGTCTTTATGGCGTAACCGACGGGAAGGCGGTGGGCACGTATCTTGAGCATAAATTCACTCAATATCTGGCCGTTACATACGATTATCAGCAAGGGAATTCCGCCTCTGGAATCGACTTCCCAGGCCTTAGTGTAGATATAAAAGTTACCAGTATCCGGCAGCCGCAGTCTTCCTGTCCTTATAAATCGGCCAGACAAAAAATATATGGGCTAGGCTATAACTTGCTCGTATTCGTATACGAAAAAGCGGATGACCATAAGGGGCGTACTGGCCGGCTAAACATGCAACATACAATTTTCATTGAAAAAGACAGAACGGCGGATTTTCAAATGACCAAAGGGATTCTTCGGATTCTAAAAAACGATGGAAATACGGATGATCTTATCGCTTTCATGCAAGACGCGAACTTGCCTGTAGGCGATATTGAGGCGCAAGCTATCGCGGAAGAGATATTGAAGAAGCCACCAAACCAAGGTTACCTCACGATATCTAATGCCTTACAATGGAGATTGCAGTATGGTCGAGTAATTCAAAACGCAGGTAAGGTCGAAGGTATACAACGCATCAGGTAATTGAAGAGATGGCACGAAAAACAAAGGCGAAATGGGAATTTGGAGATTTTCAGACACCCCAAACCCTCGCTGAACAAGCGATATCGGTCTTAAGGAATCTAGGTATTAAGCCGCAGTCCGTTATAGAACCAACCTGTGGCAAAGGCTCATTCCTGCTGGCAGCAGCTAATGGTTTCCCCGAGGCTAAGAGATACCTAGGTGTTGACGTAAATAAGCATTATCTGTCCGAACTCGAATCCAAGATTTCTCGACTGCACATAAAGACTCGGGCGAGGATAATTGCCGGAGACTTTTTCTCTCTGAATTGGTCGGAATTGTTAACCTCATTGCCTGAGCCAATCCTCATAGTTGGCAATCCGCCATGGGTTACTAGCGCTGAACTGGGTATGTTGCAAAGTAACAATCTTCCACAAAAGTCTAACTTCCAAGAGCGACGAGGCTATGACGCAATTACAGGTAAGAGTAACTTCGATATTTCAGAATGGATGTTGTTGAAACATCTTGAGTGGCTAGGACAGCGACGTGGTGTGATTGCTATGCTGTGCAAAACAGCGGTATCACGAAAAGTGCTTCTTCACGCTTGGAAACACAGCTTTCCCGTATCATTCGCTCGTCTGTTCCTAATCGACGCACAAAAGCATTTCGGAGCTTCCGTTGATGCTTGTTTTCTTGTTGTCGGTATGACCGGAGGGGGTCAATCAACAGACTGTCCCATATACGAGAGCATAGAAGCTTCTGAAACATCTCAGACCATGGGTTATCACGATGGGTTAGTTCTTGCGAATATAGGTCTGTATCAAAAATGGCAGCATCTTAAAGGAGAGGATAAAGCATATGTTTGGCGATCGGGAATTAAACATGACTGCTCCAAAGTAATGGAAATGGAGCGGTCTGGGTCGGAGTATCGAAATGGAGCCGGAGAATTTATCGCATTAGAAGATGACTACCTTTATCCAATGTTGAAGAGCTCCGATATCGGAAACGGGGGAGTTCGTTACGGTAGAAAGTACATGCTGGTTACTCAGCAATATGTAGGAGAAGAAACAAAGGCGATCCGGAAAGTGGCTCCTAAGACTTGGCAGTACCTAGAAAGTCACCAGGAAGCCTTAGCAAAGCGGGCTAGCTCTATATACCAAAACCGCGCCAAGTTTTCGATATTTGGAGTTGGCGCCTACTCCTTTTCCCCCTGGAAGGTTGCGATATCAGGTTTTTACAAACAGTTAGCATTCAAAGTAATCAATCCCTACGAAGGTAAGACCGTAGTATTAGATGACACTGTCTGTTTTCTTCCCTGCTGGTCTGAATCGGAAGCGCTCTTCGTCGCGAGTCTATTGAACTCAGAACCGGCTCAGGAATTCTATCGGTCAATGATCTTCTGGGCAGATAAACGCCCGATAACGATTGAGATATTGAAGAAACTAAATTTACAAGCACTTAGTACTGATCTCGGTTGCGAAACCGACTATCTGCGCTTTTCACGGCGACGTCGCGATCTTGAAAGCGAAGAAACTGAAGGTCAGCTATCTCTCGGCATCGCCGAAAAAGCAGCTAAATACGATAAGAAATCGGCGTATAAGAAGCGCTTGCAGGCAGCTGTTGAAAGCGACAGCTGAAGCAAGATCGCTTAGCTTTTCTATCAATCCACATTCAAATCCAACGATTTACACCCCAACGCCTTCAAAACTTGGATCATGAAAGTGGCGCTGAAGGTGCCGCGATTGATTTTGGAGCGGATATTGTTGGCGTTTTGGTTGACGCCGATTTTCTTCAATCGGATAGAAAGATCTTCGTAGCTTAGGCCACGGCGCGCAAGCTCGCCTTTTAGAAGATTGCGGGTACGGCGGTCCCAGTCGTCTTTTGTCCTCACTGACCGACTCTTCCTGGTTTATTTTTCGCGCACTATACATCACGTCCCGCCCGTCCATGCTATTTTCCTTGCAAAAAGCGCTAATATATGCTATTTAGCGATAATTATCGCTGCATTTTCAATTTCAGGATAATGAAAACCAACGCAAGGGAGGTGTCGCTATGCTTATTCTCACCCGCAAACCGGGTCAGTGCATTCACATCGGGCCGCATGAATCCTTGGACCTAACCACACCCGTGGGCGAGCTATTTCGCGAGGGGCCCATCGCGGTGATGGTGACACATATAGAGGGCGGGCAGGTAAAGCTTGGCATACAGGCGCATCGCGGGTTTTTGATTTTGCGCGACGATGCCGCGGGCCGCGCGCGCTATCCGCTCGATGACGCGTGGGAAAAGTGTGATGTTTAAATTAGATTGAAGCTGTCGGTGCGTGAAACGCGCTCTACCGGTTTGATTAGCGAGTAGGCGGATGTCGCAAAGCAGAACCCTTGCCGAATCCCGGGTTGCGCTGCGTCGCGTCACTTCATATATTATTTGCAAACACGTAGCGAATTCCGAGACTTCCTTTCATCACCCGCACTCTTACGGGTCCGGCAAGTTTTGTGTTTTCGTAAACCTGGTGTGTCACTCGCATCTTGAGGCGGTTTTCGCTGGCATTTTCCTTCACTTCGATAAAGTACATCTTTCCATACATACTACATTCTGATCCCGGCAAGCCGTCGCATTGGCTGGTTTCCTTGCTTGAGACAATACCGTCCATAACGACTTCCTCCTGATGCCCCAGATACGCATTGACCAGCATAGTGATACTGCTGGCTTGCACAAAAAGCAAGCCGAATAAGCCCAGCACCACCCCGGTCCTACCCAGACGCTTCAAAAGATTCGCGAGTCTCTCGTTAGAGTGAGTCCAATTCGGAATATAACGCCAATTTATAAACAGGCTTAGCGCGAGCGCGGGCAGGAATAAGTATTGCGCCGCAAAATCGAACACATCATTCACAGCGGCGTTAATATGGGCGAGCACCCAGTAGGTACTCGTGACAAAGACGAGAACCGAAAACAGAATAAGAGTTCTGGCAACGCGATTCATGCTTACCCGTTCAAACCGGCGCGTGTCTAAAAGCGTGTCACCCGGAGTGTTAGAGTAACTTATCTCGGCTGGTTCAGTTGGATCATCATCGTCTCTCCCAAGAGCCTTTCTGATCCAAGGGCGAATCAGTGCGTAAAACCCAATCCCCACTGCAAAATAAGCGATAAACGGAAGTGCGCCAGCGACTTCCTCCCAACTCATCGCCGGCCCCCAGCGGAGACGGCCGTGCCAACCGGTTTTAAAGGCGATTAAAAACACAATGAATGTGAGGGCACCATAATAAATAAATCTCTTCATTAGTTTCTTCCTAGCCGGGTCACCACAGACGACCGCGGAATTATTTGGGGGAACTCTGAAAAAAAATCATCCCTGACATTCTTGTTCGGCGCCTCCCTGCGCCTCATCCCTAACGGCATCAGTACGAAAATTCGCCTGGAGCGAGTTTGGACGCGCGCAAGCGCGCCCGAAGGGTGCACGCCAAGGAGGGCACGCATCAAAAACGAAAATTGACTGCTCTTGCGAGATAGCTTCTAATTAGATTGAACGCTATCGGTGCGTGAAACGCACCAGACTGTGTGAAAACCCGAACTCAAATTTTTCAGTGGGAGTGTCTGTGCAAAAGAATCCAAATATTGGTACTCTCGTGGCACGGTTGCGAAAAATTTCCACAACATTTTGCTATTGAGTGAGAAATTATTTCAGCCATGAAAAGAATTAGGGAGTTTTCACACAGTCTGGCACCCTACCACTGTCATTCCGAACCACCGTTAGGCGGTGAGGAATCTTCAGATTCCTCGCTGCGCTTCACCCAGGCTACAGATACTTATACGAGGCGACTTGTTGCCCGCGACTAGATCGCCTTCCAACTGTTACCGCTGTCACGCGACTCGAAGCGCTTGTCGCTGCATTTTACGAGAACGCGCTCCCCGGTGTTGTCGGGGAATTCCAGCGAACCAAAACATGACCAGCCTGGCTTGCTACGCTGCTGCCAAACGCCTGTCTGATGAGGACGGAAATGAAACTTTGTATCACCATAATCGATGAATAGTCCGGTGTCGGCTACTGTCAGTTTATTAAAACCTCGTATCGAGGAATTTGACTTGGGCGGCGCAATCGATTCAAACTGCGTGTAAGGAGAACGACCGTAAAGTATAGCGGCGGGCACACCCGTCGTTTCGCCGTATATGTAGAGGCCGCGCGGCGAATTCACGAGGTCATAATTCGCAGTCGCATATTGCACTCTGGTGCTTTCGAAGCTCGCCCAGTTCTTGCCGCCGTCGACGCTCGAGTAAATGCGCATGTCGTGATCGACGATAACGATGGTATCCTTGTTAAGCAAACGAAACTTGGCCGGATTGACCACATAAGGCAGCTCGACGCGTCGCAATCCGCTGCTGTCCGCCATGAACAGTTCGCCCACCTCGGAGAGATAGGCCACACGGTCCTCGGAACGAGCGACGAGAAGAATCTCCGCCAACGTGCCGGTATCATGGATGATCGGCGATCCGAGCTTGCCGTCCTTGATAGGGAAACTGACGATCGTACCGGCATCGCCGTTCAGAAACTGGGTATCGCCTGTGCGGTACATTGGCTTACGCACTATCGAATCAGCGTCAATCTCATGCGACGCGATCTCGCGGCGCAATGTTTGCAGCTTGCTATTATCCAAGTAGTTACCGGGCGCGAGCTTCATTCGCTCCGGCGCGAGACGGCCCGCGAGCGCCGGATAGCTCGCACGCAGATATCGGAGCATCTCGCGACTATTATCGACTACAACGGTAAGAAACTTGTCCTTATTCTTTTTATCAGTCAGCACAACAATCAGCCCAAGATTGGTCACGCTGTTGGCTTCGATACGAAACTTGCGCGGGTAAGGAATCGTATATAGGTAATAACCCCTCGCCAGCACCTTCTCGACGTCGTACTCACCCGGCGGCAGGGCAAGCGCGAGCTGACCGGTACGTATGGCATTGCGGTAGGTGCTGCCAGAGATGATGATCTCGTTACCTTCCAAGTACCCGCGGCCTGGGACTGCGAACCTAGCCACCACCAAACCTTTGCCGTCGAGTTCCGTAGGCAGGGTTGGAATCGATGATTTATTCGCCATGCAGCCACTTACAAGGCTGATTACCAAAAGCCATTGCGACCATCGCATCAGCGCTATCTTCATGGGGTGTATTCCTCCGGCGGCTAAGTGTTGTGCTACGGTTTAGTATAGTCGCTGACAAACCAAAAAGGATGATGACTATTTAGTGGTCTTTCGCAAGTGACCAGCAACCAATGGTATAAGCAGAGCGGGTTCCGGCGATTTCCTCATTTTGGCCGCTCGGGTAATACTTTTCGCAACTGGGTTTTCGAATCGCCTTGAATTTTGTAAAACTGCTTTAGGGCGTCGTCGTATTCATCTATGTACTCGACGTTTTTAATACCATTGTACTCGTCACGGTGATAGCGCAGCGTGCCGATATAAATGGCCTTATCCTCCGGGCGGATCTTATAGACGACTTTACCGGGAAGCCGCACCTGCTCGCTATAAGGAGTGGTTTTGGTCCCAATAAACACGCCCGAGTAATGCAGGTTTTCGAACTGCTTGCGTTTGATAACGAAGTGCTTGCCCAGGTCGACCACCTCGGCGTGCCTGCCCGCGCCAATTTTATGTATGTTTAAATCAACGAATCGATCGGAAAGAAATACGGAACCCCGGTTTATCGCTCGGCCGTTGCCGATTGCCTTTAGTTCTTGCTCCGTAAACGGCGGAACAATGTCGATTCGTCCTACCACCGTCACTTCGCCGTCGCCCAGCAAGCGGCTGGTTTCCGGAGAATGTTGGCATCCGGTCAGGCTCAACGCGAGGAGCATGGCTCCGACGTGCATCGGCGCAGATTTTCCAATGAGGCGCGTCATTTGAGTTCGTTAATACGCTTTTTAATCGCCGCCTGCCAGGTAGGATGTTTCGCTCTTTCCAAAAGCTGGGTGAGCAATTCCCGCTCGGTGGGTTTGTTTATCTTTTCGATATCGAACTTGCCTTGCTCAAAAAAGCCGGTTTTCACTTTTTTATATTTATACGAGCCGACATAATATATGCCGGTCTTGTCGATGATGGGATCCATTTCGCTCCTGCCCTGAGAGGGCAGGTTGAACATGTACTGCGTGTTCCCGAAACTTTTGAAATTGCTGAAGGAGGTAAATTTATAAGACCCGGGCGGTACTTCCGTCCGAAAGAACATGCCGCCGTCGATGCCGAAACCATAATAAGGCTTGTCGGTAACGGGCTTCACCCGCTTCATAGTGGCCCCGAATAGACTGCCTGGGGCGTCGCTCATGTCTATGTAACCGAAGACGAGAGATTGCTCTTCTGCAACCGACTTTCGAAAAGCCGTGTTTCCGCCGCAGCCGGCCATAAGCAAGGCGAACGTTATTATCACTGCATAACTTGGAAAAAGCTTTTTCATCGGTGTATGCCTCCCCGTACATTTCTATAACTTCTTATATTCATTAGCATCTTCCACGAGGAAATCAAGCGAACGGGGCGCGGCGAAACAAAGGCCGAATCTTGGGTTCCGCTGCGCGCTACGGCTACAGAAAGTGCACGGTGCGTACGACTACCGGTTTGATTAGCGAGTGGCGTGATGTCGCAAAGCGGAACCCGTGCCGAATCCCGGGTTGCGCTGCGCTTCACCCAGGCTACGGAAACTCGACATCCATGTCTATCGCGGCACTTGCGCATCCATGCACGAACGCACCCTATGCTGCCGGCCCGCAGGCCAGTGCGTTCGTTGGCTTCAAACCGGCTATAAAAAAACAAATGTCTCTGACCAGCGCGGGAACGATCGGGAGAGTGGGATCGACATAAGAACTGAGTTGCTTATCGCGGTCATTTGAGACTGCCTTGAGTACGTGGTTCATACCTTCAATAATCAGTAATCTTGCCGAGGGCTTGGCTTTTGCCAGCAATTCCGCCTCGCGCACGCTTAGTTGAATATCTGTCGTTCCTTGTACAATCAGCACCGGCACGGACAGCCTTCTAAGCTCTTGGGCCGGATCGTAGCGGAACCAAGATATCAAGTATGGCTGAACGCTCGGACGAAAGAGCGCATTCAACTCCGGAGAAATAGGGGCCGTTTTGCCTTTAGTCAATGTCCGCACAATTTCTTCCGTTTGTTTCATTAACGCCGGCGATAATTGTGGCCGAACCTGTTCCAAGATAATCTGCGCTATCGGGCGACCGGCGCCTGCGATAGATACGAGGGCATCGGCTTCCAATTTCCGGGCAGCCACGATCCCGATAAGGGAACCTTCGCTGTGACCAATTATGATCAGAGAAGAAAACCGCTTGTCCTGCCGCAGTCGCCTTCCCCATAGGACAGCGTCGTCAATAAGGGTATCGAAACGAAGATCGCTCTCCTTCACGGCCGCTTTGGCGCTCTCGCCTACGCCACGTTTGTCATAACGCACCGAGGCTATGCCCGTCGCGACTAAGCCCTGCGCGAGCAGTTTGAGGCTGTTGTTTGCTCCGCTGAGACCAGTTGTATTGCCGTCACGGTTGGTTGGTCCTGAGCCGGCAATAATCAGAGCTATGGGGCAAGGTAAAGAGGAAGCAGTTTGGGGAATCTCCAAGGTGCCGTGTAGTGCACCGGACTTTGTTACGAGCACGACCGGCTCCGCTAACAGGAGTTTGGGGGTAAGGAGTGACAGGACTATAACAATGAAATATTTCATCGAAAGCCAGGTGTGTGCGCCTTTTTGTGCATGAGGCTTACATGTTAACACCTCTCTGTAATCGGCGAAGCTCATGGTGCTGGCGATTGCAGTAATGGCAGCGGCAGTCGGGAAGCCGAGCACGAACTTGGCAGACCGCCGCCGGATCTCTCCACACTTACACTATAGAAATACACGGTGCGTGAAACGCGCCCTACCCTTTTTGCAGCGCGGCGACTTGCCGCTCGTACTGCGGCATCAGGCGGCGCCAGACGGGGAGGAACGGCTCGGGCTTGGTAAGATAGTCCCACACGCGCTCGATCGCGCCGGGCAACAGGCGCTCGAAGCGGACGGTGTGAGCATCGACGATCGTGCCGAGGTCAGTCATGGCGGGTTCCTCCAAATATCATTAGTGGTGCTGCCGAGCTGCCGCTCCGATGCGTCGAGCCGCCCGGCCCGGAACCGCGAGGCGGTCGCCTCACTCAGTTGTTGGTTGCCTGCTGCTTTTGTTTGTATTCGGCGATCTTATCCTTGAGTTCGCGGTACTCCAGGCAGGAGAGGAAGCAGAGCTTGTCCAGCGCCGCCAAGTGCTCTTCCGCTTTCGCCAAGTTGCCGGTCATCAGGTAGGCCTCGCCTATGTATTCGTGGGCGCCGCGGTGTTTTGGGTCCAGTGCCAGCGCTTTTTCGTAGTACGAAAACGCCAATTCCATGTTACCCCGGTTGCGTTCCGCATAGCCCAAGGAATTGTAGATGTCAGCATTCTTATCATCGCGGGAAGCGGCTTGAGTGAGAAGCTGCACGGCCGTGCCCCAATCCTTGGCGTTGATGGCTTTTTCCGCCTTGACATAATCCGGATCGGCAGCCGGACCGACAGGCTCGTCGTGCGCGGGGGCAAGGGGCGAATAGAGTGTTGCTACAACCAGGGCCAGGGTGAGGGCAGATGCGCGAAGATGCAGTCTCATAGTGTTTCTCCTTATCGGGATTTGTTTCGATTATAAGCAGGCCCTGGCGTGGGATACAAGCCTGGCGGGCTATCCGCTCGAACATGCGCGGACAAAGTGTGATGTTTAGGCCGAATCTACGAATACTATCCGGTGCGTGGAACGCACCTACCTCTTGTTGGCGGTGTCCGAAGGTAACAAATGCGTGACCGCTACCGTGGATTTCTCGACGAACGCGACCTGCTCGCGCAACTGATCTTGCGCGGGCTGCGCGAATGCCGCATGCTATTCGGCAAAAGCCGGAGGCAAGCGTCGCCGATGCGGCCCGGGAATGTATGGGAGAGTATACAGTTGCTTTAAAGCGCGGGAAGCCGGGCTGACACCGGATCCGTAAATCGGCTATAACTTTAATAATGTCTTCAGAAAAACGGTCGTCGATCGGGGGGAAAGCATGCGAACACATGATACGGGATATGCCCGGACCCGGGCCCGCTGGCGGGCGTTGGGGTTGTGCTTCGCGCTGATCCTGCCCGGTGCCGCCCGCGCCGCCGGTTGGTCCGCCGACCTGGGCGTCACCTACGATAACAACGTCACGCTCGCCGAGAACGCTAGCGATATCCTTTCGGATACCTTCGTCAGTACAAGCATAGCCAAGTCGTTCTCACAGGCGCTCGGTGAACGCAGCCGCCTGGTCTACCGCCCCTTCGTCCTGGCGCAAGCCTACGATAAATACGACGGCTTGTCGTTTGTCGCCGCCGGGATGAACCTTACCTACCAGTACCGCCCCTCGGGGGCGGTGCTCGCGCCCACCTGGAGCGCATTCGCCAAGACCTGGGTCGAGGAATACAAATCGAAGTTCCGCGACAGCAATCGCTACTCGGTTGGGGCAAGCGTGCGCCGCGTGCTCACGGATCGCCTGACCTTCGCCGCTGTGGTGTCCGCCAATGGACGGGATAGCGACGGCGTGGTGTGGGACACGCACGACCGCTCGCTGCTGCTGAATCTGGACTACGAGCTGGCGCGGCGCGCCCTGCTCTACGCCACGCTCGACTATCGCGACGGCGATATCGTCTCGACCGCTGTACCCACGCTTAAGATCGTCGACGCCGCCAACGCAATCCAGACGGACGACGTGTTCGGCGGCAACCGCCTGGCCTATCGCCTGACAGGGCACACCCTGGTCGGTAAACTGGGACTCAACTTCAGGCTGAATGAAACCGATTCGCTCGACCTGTCGGCGTGGTACGCGCATGCCGACGCCGATGGCGGTATCCGTTACGACCGCACCATTGTGTCGGTCGCCTATCTCACTCGCTTCTAGGGTATCCCTTATGATGCTACGACACACATTATTGATCCTATGGCTGGTCCTGGCGCTGCTTGCCGGCTGTAGCCGCTCGGACGAAACTGGTTTCGAGACTCCAGCGACAATTGCAGCGGGCACCGATTTCCTGATGTTTCCGAACCCGCAAGCGAGCCTCGGCGTTGGCGACTACAACGTCGTATTCTCGAACATCACGCTGCCATTGAGCCCAGCGGCGTACGTGCTCACCGTCATCTACAGTGACGGCACCAGCGAGGCCTTTACAGGCACCTGGACAACTGGCCAGACCGTCACGCAACCGATCGAAGTGAAACGCGCGGGCGGAATTACGATTTTACTTAATAGCTCGGGCGCCACCGCGAGCCTCACGTTGGGGGTAACCGGCGCTGCCTCCACTGTGGCGAGCACGAGCGGTGTGAACCCGAGCATTACCTTGTCGCGCTTTAAGATAGACGAAATCGCCTACGCCCAGGCCTATTACCAAGCCATCGATCCAGGCAACAACAAAGATACACTCGAGAAGTGGAAGGCCGCCAACGGCTTCGGCGCCTGCGATTACGAGGTGCGGTTTCGCGACGTGCACGATCTCGGCTACGGCCGGCACATGTGTGCACGCCGCGACATCGGCACCGGCGACATCGCGGTGTGGGTCGAGAACTTCCAGGTCACGGCGGTCCCCGGCCAGAACTACGGCCCGCTCAATCTCGAAGCGGTAGTGAACGACGATCGCCGGTGGCACGTCAGCACCAACGCCATCGAGTATAGTCCGGTGACCCTCGGCGGCGTGAAATTCGTCAAGTTCTACACCTTCACGCCTACCGGCGAACGCAAGCTCTTGACCAACCTCGACGGCCGCGGCGACAAGGCCATGCCGACCGTATGCATCAGTTGCCACGGCGGGCGCGCCCAGCCACTGACCGCCGCAGGTTTGTTTGGGACCATCGGCGCTGAGGTGAGTGGCAACGCACTGGCGCGTATACAGCCGATCAATGTCGATACACTCGATTTCTCGTCCGTTCCCGGGTTCACGCGGGGAGATCAAGAGGCGAAACTCAAAGGCATTAATCAATTGGTACTTTGCAGCTATCCGAGGCCCGCCCCTACCGCATTCCTCGAGGATGCTTGCCGCCTTCCGCCCGTAAACAATGAATGGCAGGGCACAACCGCGGCGATGATCAAGAGTTGGTACGGCGGCGACGGCATGCCGAACGCAACCCTAAGCGATATCTATATGCCGAGCGGTTGGACCGCTGGCGCGCAACAGGACCTCTACCGCACTGTGGTCGCGCCCTACTGCCGCGTATGCCATGCATTGCGTGGTACTGCCAACCAGAATGACATCGACTTCACAACGTTCACCAAGTTCGCTGGCACCAACCCTGCGACCGGCTATGCCGACCGCATCAAACACCATGTGTTCGACAAGGGCAATATGCCGCTGGCGCTGCTAAAATACAACGAATTCTGGAGTTCCAGTGCACCGGCGACCCTCGCGGCCGTCATCCCCGGTGCGATCGATGGCAGTGGTAATGTCCTGCGTCCTACACGCCCAGTGGCCAAGCCGGGGCCCAACCGCACAGTGCTAACAAACACTAACGTCCAACTCTCGGCCGCGGAGAGCGTGAACGCCGTTAGCTACCGCTGGCAGATCACTGGAGGCGCTGCCACCTCGACGCTCACCAATCCCAACTCGATCCGCCCCATTTTCAACACCAGTGTCGCCGGTACCTACACTCTCCAACTCATCGTCAACGACGGCAGCACCGACAGCGACCCGGCGCCCCTGACGATTACGGCGTCAGCCACGCTGACACCAGTCCCAGCCGCTATCCGCTTTGTAGATATCAAAAACATTCTGCAAAACAACGGAGTCACGCCGACCACCACTTGCGCTGGCTGCCATGTAAACAGTAACCCTGGCGGTCCCCCCGTGTATTACAATAATTACGACCGTAATGGGGACGGCCTTATCAATGCCACCGATGATCACCAGTTCTATCTGGATATGCGTGCACGCATCAACTTTACGAATATCGAGGCGAGCCCGCTGTTGCGCAAGCCTTCAGGCCACCACCATGCCGGCGGGCTGTTATTGGGGTTCGACATTGACAACCTTATCGGCGGAAATCGCACCCACTACGACACCTTTCTCAACTGGATCCTGAACGGCGCGCCGGAGTAAAACGCGCCACGCTCAATACTCTCGGCGTGGGGCGACGTAGTCATCGGTGCCAAACATGAATGGCGGGGTGCGGCCGACCAGTTCCTCGATCAGTGCGTAGCGTGCGCTGCGCGCACGATCAAACTTTGCCGCAGCCGCTCCCGACGTCCCGTCTCCCGCGGCATTAGTGCATCCATGCACGTCAGCATTGAGGTAACCGTGCGCATAGCGTGCGCTGCGCGCACGATCAAGCTTTGCCGCAGCCGCTCCCGACGTCCTGTCTCCCGCGGCATTAGTGCATCCATGCACGTCAGGGTTTATAAAAACTAATCCCGAAGAGCTCTCAATAATCGCGCCGCGGCGCGTCGTAGTCGTCCATCGGGAAAACGAACGGCGGGGTGCGGCCGACCAGCTCCTCGATCAGCGCGAGCTCCGCGTCGGTGTGGTTCTTCATCGGCGCCGGGCGGATGCGTTGCCCGGCCGGGGCTTTCGCCGCGATATAAACCGGCCTGTCGTGGTGCTTGGAGACAATGGTCTCGCGGCTGGTCGG
>Ga0209283_10000698_pt1 | contig 17135 bp, 16 predicted proteins | sample CZO8metaG_2_FD_188354 | JGI IMG/M metagenome (GOLD analysis project Ga0209283, IMG submission 188354) | Vadose zone soil microbial communities from the Eel River Critical Zone Observatory, Northern California, USA - CZOApr15con2H1.8 metaG... | ecosystem: Environmental > Terrestrial > Soil >...
GGCCTGGGAACGCGGCGACAAGAGCCGCTTCTGGCCGTACGGCAAGAGCTACGCGCAGCTGTTCGCGCAGGAGCGGTGAGCGGGGCTCACGCGCGGCCCGATTCGTAGCGATGAAACCTCGCCTCGCCGGAGCCTCCGCCGACCGCCTCGTAAGCGCCACCGCCGGGGTCGTTCTCGCTTGGGTCTCGACCGTCGTCCTGGCCCCGCCGACAGCTCTTGTTCGCGACGTCCCGGGCCGTCCAGCCGTGCCGGCCCTCAAGTCCAGCGTATCGGAGGGATGTGGCAGCCCGACCGGCGCTTTCTCCGGCGTTTGCAGTGTCGGCCCGGCGGAAACCGCCTTCAATTCGGCCGCCGAATGTGGATGGCCGCTGCACGCCGGACAAACAATGCCCTTCCCCACGTAGGTCGACCGGCAGCGCGGGCAAACGTTCATTCAGCTTTCTCCGGGCACTCTGGGAGAGTACGAGCGATGTCGGGCTGTCGTCAAAAGGCCGCGCGAGTTTCGCATCAGCCCCCCAATCCGAACTCGCAATATCCACCTACTCCAGGGTTGCGACAAGTGGCTGCGCGGCCCCGGCCAGCATCGGGCCATGCTCCGCCCTCTTTCAGGGCGTGGTGGCGCAGCGCCGCAGCGTCGACGATCCTCCGGCGGCAAACGTCTCAGAGTCGTTCAACTCGTCCAGCTCGAGCTTCCGAGCGACCCCGCGCTGCGCCTTATTCGCCATTGTCCGGGTCCCCGATCAAGAAGCGTGGATCTATTGGAGCGGCGCCACAAATTTCCAGACTCGATCGTTTGGCGGGCGCGTGGAGCCATCTAAACCCGGATCCGGGCCCGCGCGGTGCTGGCATGGTGCTGGTAACCTGCGCGCCGGGACTGCGGGACTGACTTTTCGTTGACCACCCCAGCAGCCAGGTGCCGGGGGTTAGGAGACGTCCGTCCAGCAAACTCGTGAAAGCGTGCGTGCCACACTGCGGTGATTCTGCACTCCAACCCGGGTTGGATTGACTCCCCCGTGCCAGCAGGCGCCTCGTCTGCATGTGCGAGAGGCCGTCTGGCCTCATCCTGCGCGAGCGGACCACCGACTCCTCGCATCGCGGCGCTTCCTGCCCCGAGTGCCGTTCGGGTCTTTGGTCCCTATCCGGGGATCGAACTCCGGGGTGCGCCATGGGCGACAGCATCTACGAACTGCTCGAGAGCGCCACGAGGATCGCGACGACCGACGCTGCGAATGTCTTCGGCGTCGAGATCGCGATCGTCACTAACGTGCAGGACCCAGAAAAGCAGGGGCGTGTCAAAGTCTGCTTCCCGCGGTTGTCTGGGCTCCCTGAGAGCAGCTGGGCGCGCGTGGCGCAGCCAGCAGCCGGTGCGGGTCGCGGGTTCTACTGGATCCCGGAGGTGAGCGACGAGGTGCTCGTCATGTTCGAGTGCGGCCAAGCGAACCGGCCGTATGTCGTCGGCTGCCTGTGGAACGGCAAGGACAAGCCGATGCAGGACGCATACGCCGACGACAACTCCATACGAATGATCCAGACGAAGTCCGGACACCAGATCGTGCTCTCGGACAAGGCAGGCGAGGAGAAGATCACCATCTCCGACAAGTCGGGGAAGCGGGTCCTCACCTTCGACGTGAAGGCCAAGAAGCTGCTGATTGAGGGGAAGGATGGCAGCGTCGAGCTACGCGCGAAGAAGAAGATCGTCCTCGACTGTGAGGACATCGAGATCAAGACGAAGAAGACGGGCAAGTTCAATGTCGGCTCCGCTTTCGACCTCAAGGTTGCGAAGACGGCCCGCTTCGAGGCGGGAGGCGTACTGAATATCAAGGCCACGAAGGTAGACATCAATCCCTCCGGTGGCGCGGCGGGAGCGGCGTCCCAGTCCCCGGCGCAGACCGCGGCGGCGCGGTCGTTCCTGGAAATTTCGCTCGTCGACCAGGACAACAACCCGTACGGAGGGCAGCGCTTTCGCGTGACTGCTTCCGACCGCACCGTCAAAGAGGGGTTCCTGGATGATGCCGGCCGCGCGCGAGTCGAGGACCTGCCTGCGGGGTCCTGCCAGGTCAGCTTCCCCGATTTGGCGGCCGACGACTGGAGCCCAGCATGATGTACAAGGTCCAGCCGGGCGACTACCTCTCGAAGATCGCCACCCAGCACGGGGTCGCCGACTGGCGGGTCATCTACGACCATCCCAACAACGCCTCTTTCCGGCAGTTGCGCCCGAATCCGAACCTGATCTCGCCGGGCGATCAGCTGTTCATCCCGGACAGAGGGACCAAGTCGTTGCCTGCCCAGACCGGTTCTCCCGCGCGCTTTCGGGCCCACCGTGCCCGGAACACGCTCCAGGTGAAGCTGCTCGACCACGCGGGGAACCCGTTGGCCAACCAGGCTTGCAAGCTGGAATACGACGGGACCTCGCGCCCGGTGACGACGGACGGCAGTGGAGTGCTGCGCGAGACCGTCCCGCCCGCTCTCTCCGAGGCGCTTCTGATCGTCAACGGGGTGTCGATGACGCTGGCAATCGGGCACCTCAACCCGATGGACAATGCCCCCGACCATGGCGTCTCCGGCGTGCAGGGACGGCTGCTCAACCTCGGGTTCGACGTCGGCCCAGTGGACGGCGAACTGAACGATCGCACTCGCGCGGCGATCCGCGCCTTTCGGGAGCAGAACAATCTTCCCGACGGCGACGACATCACCGGCCCACTCTGTGACAAGTTGCGGGAGAAGGAGGGATGCTGAGAAGCGTCGCCTTCGCGCTTTGCCTGCTCGGAAGCGCGTGTCACTCGCACGCCGATACGGCGGTACCGCATTCAGCGCCACCTCGAGCCGAAGCGCTCGGGGATGCCGGGTGCTTCCCGGTCGTGCCCGGTACTGTCGTCGAGGATCTCGCCGCGCTCGATCGCGCGTCATTACAGGATCGTGACTCCGCGGGGAGAGGGTGGGTCGAGAGTGGCCGTGACCGCGTCGCGCTCCTGGATGGCGAGCGATCGCTCGTCTTGTTCGAAGCCGTGAACCGCGGCGCTGCCATCGTCGTCCTGCGGGCCGAGCTCAAGCGGCTTCGCGTGGTCGGCACGTACTCCGTATGTTGGGGCGGGCTCGGAGTCTCGGTCACGACGGTCGGTCGCGAGTCGCTCGAGGGCGGGCGCAGCGCGCTTCTCCTGTTCGCACTCGACGCGCGTACGCGCGGGTACTACCCGGACCCAAACGATGAGTCGTCGCGCATACCGAGTGGTGTCGAGCGAACCTGGGTCGCGCTCACGATCCGGGAGCAAGGGCTCGTGCTCGCGGCGCCGGAGTTTCGGAGCTTCGAATCCATTCGCGTCGCGCGCGGCGCCTCGCCCCTGGTGATCGCTTGCCGCACGCAGGCGAAGAATGCCGAGACGTTTGCCGTCGATCGAACCGGGCACTTAACGCGCGATCCACATCCGGCGCCGTGCCCCGACGGCGCGGCGCCGCGCTGAGAGCGATTCCATGGCGAACTGCCAGGTGATCGTGCAAACCGCTCCGGGCGCGCCAATCCACGACGCTTGGGTCTACACGCGGAGCGGCGGCAACGTCACCGTCGTGCGATCGAACGCGGATGGCCGACTGATGGCCTTACGCGCCGGCGGCGACGCCACGCGGCCGTGGGACTACACCGCTCCGTTCACGCTCACCGTGCCGTCGCAAGTCGACTTCTATTACACTCTCGGCACGAGGCCGATCCTCAACGCGGTGCTCTCTGCAAACGGCACCATCTTCGTTACGCGCGCGCTTGCGCTGCCCAATCCTCCCCAGCCCGCGGCGCAGCCGAACCCCGTCCCCGCGGGCCAGCAAGCCGCCGTCGTCGTCGCGCCTGCCGTCACCGTCACACTGCCCGCCATTCAGCTCACGCTGACTTTTCCGGTCGAGCTCACGCTCTGGCCGCTGCTTTTCGAGCTGGCGACCGACGTCTATCACACCGACGGGCTCAACCAGGGCGCAGCGCTGTGGGCAGCAAGTCCCCCGCCGGCGCATGGTGAGCATCTGACCGAAACCGAAGACGTGGCGCCGCGCGTGGCCGCCTCCGCTGCGGCTCGACCGAGCGAGCGCGGCCTGCGCGTCGCGGGCACCATCGACGTCGGCGCGAGCGCAGTTCGGATTCAACTCTACGACGCGAGCGGCAACCAGATCCAACTTCGCGCCAACGCCACGTCCAACGCCGGCGTCGCTGAGATCCGCGTCGACCTCTCGACCGTGGCGGGCAGCCCGAAGCCGTTCTCGGCGACGCTCTACTTCCTTCGCACCACGGACGCAATGGGGCCAGTCCAGATCGTGGTGCTCTCCGATGGTATGGCGACGCCGATCGTCGGAGGCTTTGCCTGCCAGATTGTCGGCGTCCAAGCGGCGCTCGTCGACGATCGTGTCGCCAATCCCAACGGACAGCAGCGCGGCGGCGTGCTCGGCGAAGCCGATGAGCGCGTTGTTATCGACTTCCTCACGTCGCCTGTGCACCAAGCGGGAGCGACGGCGGCCCAATTGCAAGCGCTGCTCGCGCAACAGACGCGCGCGCGCAGGATGGTGCCCTATCAGATCGCTTGTCCTGCGCCGCGGCGGCCGCTTCCGGGCGCGGCGGCCGGCGCGGCCAATGTGACGCTCCCCGAGATGCCGCTGTGGATGGCCGAGTTGCAGATCCTCGGCCTGAACCGGCCACAGCTCGAGGATTTAATGGTGCGTCGCAAACACCAGGTCACCGGCGCGCCGACGACGCTGCGGCTCGCGATCTCGTGGAAGCTCAACCTGTATTGGGACGGCCCAGACTCGGCCGCGCCCGGCGGAAACGCGCACACGGTCAGCAACTTCAATTTCGATCGCGTCTCTACCGCCGCCGGTTTCCAACCTCTGAGCGGGCAAACGCTCACCTTTACGATCGACGCCACCGATCATCTCGTCGCCGACGCGGCGGGCAACGTGGGCGTGTTCGCGCCCGCGCCTGTCGCCCTCACCTTCCCCATCGCCGGAAGACGCACGCCGACAGCGCTCGTGAGTGCGGCGGGCGGGACGACGCGCGATTGGGGCCGCACCGCTGCCGCAGTCAACAAGGACGCCGTAGTGATTGAGTGGCAGGCGCCGATCGTCGATGGAGCAGGCAATGAGATCATTCGAGGCGGTGGCGGCACGCTCACGGTTGAACAGCTCACGATCGACGGCGCGCGCATCGATGGAGGCATGAGCGTTTCGGGAGGCGGCGCGCCAGCGGCGCCTCCCGCCGCCCAACCCGACCTGCGCCCGCCGAAGTTCCGCGTCTGGGGCGCCAATCCGGCGGCGGCCGACGGCGACGCACTCGTCAACGCGGTCGTCGAGCAATTCTACAACGCGCACAACGGGCTCCCGCAGATCACAATACTGTCCTTGGCGTGCTGGCAGCAGACGATGCGCTTGGTCACCGTGCGCGAATCCGGTCGCCGCCAGTTCCTTCCCTTCGCCACCGGCTCGGGCCGCTATGTGTTCGGCAATCAATGCCACGGGTGGGAAGCGGGCATGCCGTTCTTCGGCGCGCCGCACGGCTACGGCTACGGACAGCAGGATCCCACAGCCTCCTATGAAGACATCTGGAGCGTGATCGGAAATATCCAAGCATCGGTTGTAGAGCTCATGCAGGACAAAGCAAACCCTGCCTGGGCCCACTTCGCTCCGCATGCGCTCAATCCTGCTGTTCAACGCGATCGCGCCATATTCCAGCGCGATGTCGTGAGACGCTACAACGGTGGCTTAGAGTTCGTGTGGCACGCTGGCGCCTGGATGATCGATCCGTCCGTTAGAAAAGCGATCGCGTACTGCAACAACGTATTCCGCCCCGCAGGGACCACCGCAGTGGTCTACGGTGCCGCTGGTGCACCCGTCGCATTCAACGCGGCCAATTACGGACCCGGCACTTAGGTGAAAGCGTCCGTCGCTCTGGTCGAGCCGGGATCGGTGGCGACGCCGATCTGGGAAAAGGGTACCGCGGACCCGCTCTCACACCGTTCGACAAAGGGCGGGTGGGACAGCACAGGGCTGGACGGTGTAACAGCGGGTGCCCGCAGACAAGATGGAACGACCGGCCCGCGATCGTACATTCGCGGGTTAGCGCTCGCGGCGCCAGAGCGGCGCCCTACGGCCGCCGCGTGGCCTCGGATGGCGCCCGGCTGGAACCAGACCCCCACGAGGAAGCTGCGCGCGCTGTCGCCCGCCAGCTTCGCGCACGGGGCCTGTCGCTTCGCGGCATCGCGGCCGAGCTGCACCAGCGCGGTATCCGGAGCCGGACGGGCAGGGGGTTCGCGCCGGTGCAGGTGGCGAGGATGGTAGGATAAAGGCACGGCACCCACCGAGATTGGCGCCGCACGTTTTCAGGCGGTTAAGTCCCGACGGAGAAATCTGCCCCGGAGGGGGAACGGTAGTGGCTGTTGTGCAGGATGGCGAACGCAGGCGCCACGAGATCACCAGGGCGCTCCTTGAGTTCGGCCAAACGGTCGACGGATCACGGCTGATCCTTGCGCTGAATCCGGAGGCCGCGTCGCTCGTACACGACGATCCCTTCGCCTTTGTTCTTGCCGCGTCGCTCGACCGGGGAGTTCCGGCAGAGGTCGCATGGTCGTATCCCTTCTGGATCCGGGAACGCCTAGGTCATCTCGACCCCTCTCGCATCGCCGAGATGAGCCTAGAAGAAATCGACCGTGTCCTGGAATCGTGTCCCCGCCGTCCAAGGTACAGACGAGCGGCGTCGCGAACTGTCAAGGAAATTGCCCAACTCGTCATGAGCGAGGGGCATGGCGATGCGCGCCGTCTATGGGTTGGGCGCCGAGCGGCTGACGTCCACCGCCTATTCATGCGCGTCCATGGGATCGGCGAGGGGATCGCGTCAATGATCGTTGAATTGCTCGACCGCATCTTCCATGTTCCTTTCGATGATCTCGATCGAAGGACCATGGACGTCAAGGCGGACGTTCATGTCGTGCGTGTACTGACCCGCTTGGGCATACTCGAACCCCGAACTGTCGATTCAGTAAAAGCACACTCATGCAAACGGGCATCGAAGGCGGGACAAGTCGATGACGCAATAGCCCTGACGCGATCGATGTACCCCGAGCATCCTGCGCTCCTTGACACACCGCTGTGGGTGATTGGCAGGACGTGGTGCAGCGCGAGCGCACCGCGCTGTGAAGACTGCCCGGTGGCGCGGGTCTGCGCCAAGGTAGCGGTGTGATATATGCGAGTGCTTCTCATTCCTTGCAGTGGCCGAAAGAACAAAGGCGGATCGAGTTCGCCGACTTCACATCTGAAAGCTCACGTGACCGATGCGGCATGGCGGGCCCTCTGCGACGCGCGCAGCGCGCTTGCTGGGCTGCTCGAACTTGAGCCGGGTCCAGACCTCGGCAACGCGACCTCGTCAACACTGCAGCTATTGCCGGCGTGGCGGCGATACGACGGCAATCTCTACCGGAATGCACGACTCGGCGAAGGCGACCTCTTTCTTCCACATGTGAGGATCTTCGTGGTATCGGCGCTCTTCGGCGTGATCGATGTTCGCGATCCGATCCGTTATTACAACCTCGCCATGACGGATAGGCTCCCGGACAGGAGCAAGGTCAACCGTTTCTGGCGAGTTCATGGGCTGGCATCGATTATCCAGGATCTGCTTTGCGGCATCGGTGCAAATGAGGTGCACGACTTCCTCTCGGCGTCGTACCGCGAGGCAGTGGAGGACCTCGACGCAAGGCTACCCGCCGGTTGCAGCTATTCTCCGCGGCAGTATCCCGGCCTCGGAACTGGTTCCGACTATCACCGTGGAACGGACGTGCGGGCTATGCTAGCCGTCAGTAGCCCTGATGGCGCAACGGGCGGGACCAGGCGCATTCCTGCCCGTGATGCGGCTGGATGAGAGCGTCGGCAAGTGCGTGACAGCCAAGGCGACTCAGCGGCTAGGGAGTGGGTGCTGTCTGAGGTCGTTCGCGATCGCATGCAAGATGCGAGCTCGTCTCTCGTTTGATATGGACCGAGGGTGACAGCTCCAAAAGATACGCGCCCTGTTTCTCCCTGGAAGGTCAGCGTCTCGCGCCCATAGATCGTCGACAGGTCTCCGCCTCCAGAGCCTGTCTTCACCGAATATAGCCGCAGTAGTTGGTCCGTAGTCCAGGTTAGTCACTGTGATAACGACGCGGGGCTTCCATCGCGCAAGCTCCCGCACCATGAGCTTCTCCGCCAGCTGGCGTTGCGCTCGATATAAAGCGAGACCGGGAGCATCGACCGAGTTCTCGCCAATCTTGAGGTAGTTGCTCCAAGCCACAAAGGGATGTCGCTCGGTCCAGTCGCTGCCTTCCGAATAGCCCAGAGACCTGAGAACGACCCGGGTAGCTTCATCGAGGAAAGTCCAGAATCGCCAGTGCGGAGGATCAATGACGCAGTCGTGAGCGACATGATTGAGCAGGGCAGCTGTGATATGTCTCGGGACAGGCTTCTTATTGCCCCATCCGCCAGTCGCCTTTCCGTAGAACACCACCCGTGGTCCCTCGTTGAAGCGATGACCGACATACGGCGCGAAGGGCCAGCAGCGTTTCGTCGCGGGGAAAGTTGAGCCTAGGAAGCGATGCAAGGACTGCAACAGTGTCGCCTCCGATCGCCCATAGCGCCAAGGTTCTAGTGTCATGGAAAGACCTCCGTGGCGTACTTTACGCCATTGGAGTGCAATAGGACCGCCTTGCGCGCCGGAACAACGGGTCCCCGCAGTTACTCCTTCACGCCATCTTCGAGGATGAGCGAGTAGTCTCGGATCCAGTAGTGCACGGGGCCCAAGGCGAGGACCTTGTAGCCCTGCTTGCGCGCCTCCTCGATCTCTTTCTCGAACTCCTCCGGGCTGAGCAGCTGCAGCCGTTCCAGCCGTCGCTTCGCGATCTCGCGCAGGTCCGGAATGGTAGGCGTCTTCTTCGTCATTGCTGTCGGTGCTCGACAGTGAGGATGGCCTCAACCACGTCCAGGAAGGTCTCCTTATCGAGGTGTCGCTCCAGCAACTTGATCCAGTCCTCATCCGCAGTGGCGACCAGCTGTGCGACCTTGTCGTGGAGGTCTGGCCTCAAGCTGCGCAGCTTCACCAGCATCTCCTCGTTATCGCGCTTGCGTTGCTCGGGCGTGCGCAGGTCCTCGGGCTCGAGGCTGCGGAGCCGGCGCCTCGCCAGAGCGGACAGGCTAGGAAGAAGAGAAGGTGCCGACGCGGAGCATCGCCCCATCGCGTCGCCATCTAGGCCGGCCGCCGTCGGAGTTCCACTGCGACAGCGCGCTTTCCTGAGCGGCATGCATAAGCTTGTGGGGTTGCTTGAATCTCTCTCCGCGGCGCACTGGCGCTGACATTGGTTGATCGCTCGTTTTCAACGCCGTTGATTCTTCGATCGGCGATTCGTCCTTGCCTTCGCTTTTGTCCCGCAGCCGACGAAAAACGGATGCAACCAATGCCGCATCGGGGACAGACAGACGCTGCGAAGCAAGAAGGGCTGGGACAGAGACTACATCAATCGCTCGAGGCAACTCGTCGAGTGAAGCGATATCCTCATCAGACTTCTTTTTCATCGAACGCCCCTTGTTCTTCCTCGCTTCGGGCAGGCCGAAAGACCTCAGATGATGCCTCTAGCTCTGCACGCCTAGAGACCTATTGAGCGGCCGCCGTCCCGGCATGCGCCTAGGTTTGCCTTGCGGCATTCCGGTTCTGCGCTGCTCGGCGTCGAGCCTCTTCTTCGCTTGGCGCATCGCCCTGACCTCCGCGCCGATCACCTCGGCCGCGGTGACGCCCTTCGCGACGAGCTTGATGCCTTCAGGGAATAGACCGCACAGGATGCTTGCTAGCGCGAAGTCGCGGGTGATCGCTTTGCCCTGCTTCTTCTCAATCAGTCTCTCAACCTGCCAAACGATCATTGTGCGCGTCCAGTCCTTCCGTTTGAGTCGAGAGCCAATGAAGCGTGCAGTCTTCTCCTCGATGGTCGGGACCCAAGAGCTGCCGGCCGGACCACGAGTCGACGCGTCCTCGTAGACGCTCCTGAGGGTTTGGGCGCCGGGGCCCAAGCGATCGTCGGGACGGAGCTCGGCAACTACTTCTTTCGCGTGTTTGAGCCAGGCTCCAAGGTCCTGCAGGAGGCCAACGGCAACACGCTCGGCCTCTAACAGACGGGCATCCATCTCGGAGAACCTTCGGACGCGTGCAAGCCCCTTCGCCGATAGGTAAGCGAAGAACGTGGGTTGGGCGGGACCAGGATGGACAACCATGGCCAATGCGCCGTCTCGCCTCCACGGTGGATGCTGCGAGCCCGCATTCCACTCGGCAAGAGCCCACTCTTGAGTGAATCGCCGCAGTTCTGCGATTTCTCTGAAGCGCTGACCCTTCCGGAGGCCTGAGAGCGGAATTGGGAGGTCTTCAGGATCGATCTCGAGAACCGCGGATGTTGCTCCTGCTTTCTCCCGATCTCTCTTTTCGAGCCTCTGCAACAACGCCGCCGTCATTGCCGCATCGGCGACAGGCATATCCCTGGACATCAGCGCTGCAGCGATTCCGGGAACCGATACCTCTGCTTCCTCTAGTGCCTGAGAGGGACCGACATGGGGCGGCTTGGCCATGGTTGCTCCCGTGATCGACGTGCGGCTCTTCATACCTCGGCGGCCTGACAAGCGTCGCACCTGCCAGCCGACACTTTCCGCGTCGGCCCGGTAGGTACTCGGCATGGACCAGGATCCCCGCCGCGCCATCGCCGCCATTCTCGCCCGCGGTATCCGCCGGCTGCCCGAGCGCCGGCCAGCGGATTCTCCCGACGTATCGCCGCCCTCGGCCGATGCGCTCTCTCGGGCTTGCCTTGTGCCCCAGAGAGAGCGTGCATCCTTGAGCCTTGGGCGCGATGCCCGAGGCCAAGCGGAGGAATCCAATGGCTGAGAGCATCGTGGCGCAGATCGCGAAGCTGAAGGAGATGACCGTCGGGCAGCTGCGCGAGGTCTACGCGGAGAAGTTCGGGGAGCCGTCGAACAGCCGGAACAAGCGGTGGCTGTTCAAGCGGATCGCCTGGCGCATCCAGGAACTGGCCGAGGGCGGGCTGTCCGAGCGCGCGAAGAAGCGGGCGCTGGAGCTGGCCAACGACGCCGACCTGCGCCTGCGTCCGCCCAAGGGGCACGTCGTGCCGATGGCGTCGGCGAAGCCGAAGCGCGACCCGCGCCTGCCCGCAGTCGGCACCGAGCTGAAGCGGTCCTTCAACGGCAAGGAGCACGTCGTCCGAGTCGAGGCGGACGCCTTCGCCTACAAGGGCAAGAGCTACCGGTCGCTGTCCGCCATCGCCAAGCGGATCACCGGCACGCAGTGGAACGGGTTCCTCTTCTTCGGCCTGGTGACCAAGGAGACCAAGTGACCCGACTCCGCTGCGCGATCTACACGCGCAAGTCCACCGAGGAGGGGCTGGAGCAGGAGTTCAACTCGCTCGATGCCCAGCGCGAGGCGGGCGAGGCCTTCATCGCCAGCCAGAAGCACCTTGGCTGGGAGGCGTCCCCGGACCGGTACGACGACGGCGGCTTCACCGGCGCCAACATGGACCGCCCGGCGCTGCAGCGCCTCTTGGCTGATATCGAGGCGAGCAGGGTGGACGTGGTGGTGGTCTACAAGGTGGATCGGCTCTCGCGAAGCCTGCTCGACTTCGCCCGGCTCATCGAAGCCTTCGACCGGGAAAAGGTCTCGTTCGTCTCCGTCACGCAGCAATTCAACACGGCGCAGTCCCTCGGCCGACTCGTCCTAAACATCCTGCTCTCGTTCGCCCAGTTCGAGCGGGAGATGATCGCGGAGCGGACGCGCGACAAGATGTCGGCGGCGCGGAAGAAGGGGAAGTGGATCGGAGGGTGTCCGCCGCTCGGGTACGACGTGGCGCCCGGGGGCGGCAAGCTGGTGGTGAACCCTTCCGAGGCGGACCAGGTGCGGGCCATCTTCGAGCTCTACCTGGAAAAGCGGTCGCTGCTCAGGTGCGTAGAACTGCTCAACGGCCGCGGGTGGCGCACGAAGGCGTGGACCACCAAGGAGGGAAGGCGCCGCGAGGGCAGTCGGTGGGAGAAGGCCAGCGTGCGGAAGCTGCTGACGAACCCCGTCTACGTGGGCCAGGTGAGCTACCGCGGGGGAACCTACCCCGGGGAGCATCCTGGTATCGTGGACCCGGACCTCTTCGCGCGCGTGGGCGAGATGCTGGGCGGGGGTCGGGTCGACCCGCGCCGCTCCGGCAACAAGCACGGCTTCTTGCTCCGCGGGCTGGTCCGCTGCGTCACCTGCGGGTCCGCCATGACGTCGTCGACCAGCGCCCCCCGAGGGAAGCCGTACCGGTACTACTGCTGCACGTCGTCGCGGCGCCGCGGGACCGGAGAGTGCCCCGTCAGGGCCGTGTCGGCGGCCGAGTTGGAGCGCTTCGTGGTGGACCGGATCCAGGACATCGGGCGGGACCCAGCGGTCCTGCAAGAGACGCTTGTGGCCATCGACGAGCAGCGGGCGCAGGAGAGGCCTGTGCTGGAGCAGGAGCAGCGGATGCTTCAGTCGGAGCACCAGACCTGCCGGGGCGAGGCACGGAGGCTGGTCGGGGCCTTGGCCCAGGGCGCCAGCGCCTCTGTGACAGAGCGCCTGGCTCAGGTGGAGCTGCGGACCAGCCAGATCGAGGTGCGGCTCGGTGAAATCGCGGCCGCCATCACCGCGATGGACCGCAGCACCATCGATCCGGAGGAGGTGGCGAAGGCCCTCGCGGAGTTCGATCCGGTGTGGGATGCGCTGGTCCCGCGCGAGCAGGCCAACCTGCTCCAGCTGCTGATCGAGCGCGTGGACTACGACGGTGTGGCGAAGGAAGTGGCGATCACGTTAAGGCCGGAGGGCATCAGCAGCCTAGCCAACGAAGAGAGGAGCGCGGCATGAGCGCGACGGTGAAGTACGCCTTCAGGGAGTCTCGTTCCGGAGCCGGCGCGCCGAAGCGGCTCCAAGCTGGGGCCGCATCCTCGGCGCCGGAGAAGGTCCCTCGCGTGGCTCGCCTCCTGGCCCTCGCGCACAAATTCCAGCGGATGCTGGACTCCGGCGAGGTGAAGTCCATGGCGGACCTGGCGCGCCTGGGGCGAGTCTCGCGGGCGCGGATCACACAGATCATGGATCTGCTGATGCTGGCGCCGGAGATTCAGGAGGCGGTTCTGACCGGATGCGTCGACACCACGGTCCCCGAGTTGCTGGACATCGTCCAAATCGTCGACTGGACGGAACAACGCATGCGCTTGTTCAAACGATTGCAAGCGGCTACGCGTCCTGACGGTATCAGACCGGCGGCGTAGATGTGTGTCGTCTGTGAACTGCTATCCTCCGTGGTGTAGAAGGGAAGCCATGGCGGTCGGCAAGACTAGGCTAGTACCCGTCGGGATAGACGACCGCAAAGCCACGCTCGTCGGCAAGGCGCTCGAACCCATACCCCGTCCATGTTCTCATTTCCGCACTGTTCTGACCCGTGCCGTGCATCGCCACCACAAGCGGTGCTCCTTTCGCCAGCCGCTGCGGCACGTAGGTCAGGTAAGTCCGCTTCAGTCCGCCCGCCTCAACGGTCCCCTCGGTCAGCTTGCCGGACAGTCGTGGAACCTCAGGACTAGGCGAGTAGACGAAATAGCCGAACAGCGCACCACCCAACGCAACAACGACGATCAAGCCCCCAAGTAAGAAGCGTCGAACTCTTCTCATGGCGATCTCCCTGCTTGACGGGACCCTATTGCGCAGCAAAGTGACGCGCTTGTTCACCACTTTGAACAACTCATAGAAGACGAGCGCCAGGGGCACGCTGCATAGAATCTCGATCAGCTAGGCGGCGAAACCCAGCGATATTTCAGCTCGTGGGTCACGACGTTGTGCGCCGTAGCCGCTGCGAGGGCCCCAATCCCGGCCCGCCGCGCCCGCAAACCGTTCAGCGACTCGTCCCGGGGCAGGTGTACCCGATGACGTGGGACGCGCGGCTGATGCGACCGTAGGACCGATAAGCCGCGTTCTGCCAACTCGACGCTTCCTTCCGGCGCTTGACCGAGCCTAGCAGACCAGCCCGCGGCCGTGCCATGCACCGGCTGCGCAGGGTGAATTCAAGGCGTAGGGATGAGCGGGGCGGTGCGTCCGCGTTCAGCGCAACGACTGCTGCAGCGCGGGCACGTCGTCCTGCCAGGTCGCCTCGGCGTTTCCTCCGGTGGAGCGGGCGGGCGCGTCGCCAGTCGTGGTCCGGGTGGACGGCAGGCCAAGGTGGTCGAGGATGGCCCTCACCGGCCCGGGCTCCGTCAGGTAGGCGAGCACCACGCGGCGGCCGCCGCAGGGGCAGGCGAGCACGTCCTCGCGGAAGACGCGCAGCAGCAACTCGGCCCACGGGATGGGCGATGGGTCCGCGGGTCGACGGGCCTCAGCAGTGGGCCTATCGGGCGCCGGAGTCTCGGCCACTGCGGGCGCGGTGTGCTTGGGCCGCGCAGGAGTGGAGGCGCAGGACGGTGCACTCGATAGCGGGGTTTTCTCGGGCAGCGGCGGAATGACCTGACTGCGCCAGCGCGAAGCGGGCGCGAAGACGCCGTGGTAGCGGACGAGGTGGGCGCGCGGCGGCGGGACCAGCGTGGCGAGGCGGCGCAGGAGTTCGGTGGGCTGCAGCAGCAACACCTGGTGGCCGTCGCCGAGCGGCCGCTTGAGCCGGTAGGCGAGTCGGCCGTCGGTCAATTTGGAGAGCCGCTCCTGCGAGAACGGAGGGCGGGCGCCGTAGCCGCAGAGATGCGCGAGCCCTTCACGGTCGTTCGCGTGCAGGTGCACCGCCGCGTGCAGTGAGAAGCCTTGGAGGTATGCCGCGCGCTTCTTTGCGCGCCCGGTGTCTGGCGGCGAGGTCCCCAGCACATGCATCGCCTCGGCCTGAGCGGCGCCGAGTGCATCCAGCGGTCTCGCGTCGGCTTGCGCCACCATGAGTCTCGGGCGCAGCAGCCGCTCGAGACGCGCAACGACGCGGCGGAGTACCGCCATCACCTCGTCATCGGAGGGCGGCGCCAGCTCGACGAAGCGCACGCTGCCGCTCTCCCGCACGAACACGCCGTCTGGTATGACGCAGTGAAAGTGCACGTTGAGGTTCAGCGCCCCGCCAAAGTGCTGGATGAAGGTAACCGCGCCTGCCTGCGGCGCGAGCGCTCCGGCGCGTCGGGCCCGTCGGCGCTGGTGGGCGAAGATCGCGCGCAGCGCGATGTCGAGCGTGCGCGTGATGAGCCGCGGGTCGCGGGCGAGCAGGAAGCGCGCCCAGCGCGGCAGCGACAAGACCCACTGACGCACCGGCACGTGCGGGATCACCCGATCCACGAGATGAGCCGCAGTGTCGTGCATGCGGCGGGTGGTGCATGACGGGCAGAAGCCACGCCCCTTGGACGAGAACGCGACCAGCAGCTCGTCGCCGCACGCGGCGCAACGCACCCGCGCAAACCCGTGCGCGAGGACGCCGCAGGCGAGGTAGCGCTCGAACTCGCCACCACGAACCGGGGCAGACTCGCGCCGGCCTCGCCACCTTCCTCCACCTCGGTGAGGAAGGTCTTCCAGTGCGCGCGCACGGTCGCATGCAAGAGCGTGCGCTCGGGCTCGCGCCGCCGGTAACGCGACGCGACCGGCGCGATCACACCGCCGCGACGCTCATGCTCCGCGCCGGCGTTGATGCGCATCGCGTGCAGCGCATACTTCGGCACGCCTCCGTGACCACCACGACCGGCACCTACGGCCACTTCGCGCTCGAAGACCTGCGCGACGCTGTGAACCGCACGGTCCCGAAAAACCGGCTTCGTTTGCTGACAGTTTGCTGACGGACCCGGCGCGAGCGTTTCCCGCCCCGAAACGCACCGAGGAGTCTCCCAGCAAGAACGCCATCTTGCAGAGTGAGCCGCGTGGGGATCGAACCCACGACCCTCGGCTTAAAAGGCCGGTGCTCTACCAGCTGAGCTAGCGGCTCGCGAGGGATGGTAGCACGGCGCTCCTCGCCGCGGCGGGCGATTTCGGACGCGTCGAGCGGGAGCGGGCAACTTGCTTGCGCACCCGGGCTACGTCCGGTAGCACCTCCGCGATGGGGACGCTGCTGAACGTCGAGGGGCGCCTGGTCCCGCCCGAGCAGGCCTTCGTGCCGGTCATGGACCGCGGGTTCCTCTACGGCGACTCGGTCTACGAGGTCGTGCGCACCTATGGCGGCCGCGTGTTCGAGCTGGGCCGGCACCTCGACCGGATGGAGCGGTCCGCGGGGCGCATCGGGCTGTCGCTCCCGCCCCGCGCGCGCCTGGAGTCCGAGCTGTTCCGGACCATGGACGCCGCCGGGAACCCCGAGTCGTACGCGCGGATCATCGTCACGCGCGGCGAAGGGCGATTCGGCCTCTCGCCACACCTGGCGGAGGGGCTGAACCGGCTGATCGTGATCGTGCGGCCGCTCGAGCCGCCGGCGGCGGAGCAATACGACCGGGGCCTGCAGATGGCGGTGACCCGCATCCGGCGCAACCCGCCGCAGGCGCTCGACCCGGCGCTCAAGACGGGCAACTACCTGAACAGCGCGCTCGCGCTGCGCGAGTCGCACGCCGCCGGCGCCGACGACGCGCTGCTGCTCGATCTGCGCGGGCAGGTGACCGAGGCCTCGACGTCGAACGTCTTCTTCGTGCAGGACGGGGTCGTCGTCACGCCTCCGCTCGCTCTCGGAATGCTGGAGGGCGTCACGCGCGGGCTGGTGATCGAGATCGCGCGCGGCGAGGGCCTCCTGGTCCGCGAAGAGCCGCACGGCCCGGAGGCGCTCGCGGCGGCGGACGAGGTCTTCGTCACCAGCACAATCCGCGAGGTGATGCCGGTGACCTCGCTCCTGCTGCTCGACGGTGAGAAGCCCGACCGCCGCGTCGTCGCGGGCGGCAAGCCGGGTCCGATCACGCGGCGCCTGCACGCGGCGTTCCGGCGTTACGTGGAGCGCACCCACCGGCGATGACGACGCGCCGGACCTTCTTCGCCTGGGCGGCCGGCGCGCTCGCCGCGTGCGCGCGGGCGGTGCGCCGCGAGCCGTCGGAGCCGCCGGCCACATCCGCCTCGCCCTCGACCTCCGACTCGCCCTCGCCCTCGACCTCGCCCTCCGACTCGACCTCGCCCTCGACCTCCGACT
>Ga0209283_10000700_pt1 | contig 17115 bp, 13 predicted proteins | sample CZO8metaG_2_FD_188354 | JGI IMG/M metagenome (GOLD analysis project Ga0209283, IMG submission 188354) | Vadose zone soil microbial communities from the Eel River Critical Zone Observatory, Northern California, USA - CZOApr15con2H1.8 metaG... | ecosystem: Environmental > Terrestrial > Soil >...
GCGTTCCTACAGACCGCTGCGAGGGCCCTTCCGCTCACCTACATCAATGAAGGACTCCGCGCGACGATGACCTTCGGGACCGATTCGACGGCCCTCGTCGACCTCGCCGTCACGTTGGGATTCTCCGCCGTGTTCTTCGTCGTCGCGGCTCGCGGCCTTTCCTGGAAGTCCAAATGACTTAACAACTTCGGCGGACCTGATCACTTCGAGGTCGGGCCGCGCCGGCGGAGACGGAAAACGATCTTCCGCTGCCGCTCCTCCTCGATACGCGTCCGCCAGGCACGCAAGAGATCGCCGCGGAACAGGTATCCGACCAGCCGGCCTCTATCGTCAACGACGGGGAGGTGTCCGACCTCTCGCATGACCGTCGCCTCCAAGGCGACCGAGCAACGGAGTCGCCAGGCGTATTTACGACTTTCCCGCGCGATGTTTGGTCCTAGATGAACTCGGCGAACTTCGCGACGAGCTCGGGTCGTGTCTCCTTGAGGACCTTCAGGATAGCGCGGACGCTCAATTTGGTCACGCCGACGGAAGCAAGGACCTGGATGATGTCATCGAACTCTCCGTCCGACAGGGTGACCAGCTTGTTCTTCGCGAGCCAGTTCCGGTAGAGGTTTTCCTCCAGCTTCGCCCGCCACCCCTTTTCGTACTCCATCAAGGCGGCCTCGCCGAAGTCTCCGGTCTGGTTGCACTTGGCGAGAACCTTCCCGAGCATCATGCCGGCGAGCATGCCGTTTCCAATCCCTCCGCCGGTGATCGGGTCGATCATCCGCGCGGCGTCGCCGACCAGGGCCATGCCGTTGCCCACGGACTTCTTGATCGGCGGCGCGGTCGAAACGCCTCCCGTGACCATGTCGAGCGGCTGCGCATGGGCCATCCTCGGATCTTGTTCGATCCATCGGTCCAGGTAGCCTTTGATGTCCACGCGATTCTTGAGGCGATCCAGAGAGACGCCGATGCCGACGTTCGCGGTGGATTCGTCCTTCGGGAACACCCAGATGTACCCCGCCGGGGCACACGTGCCGAGCCAGAATTCGCAATAGTCCGGAAAGTCGTGACCCTCAGAAATGTTTGTGAGGCGGTATTGTAAGGTCCCGGTGATGTCCCCTGCCTTGAGGAGCGTCTTGAACCCTGCCCAGCGACCCACTTGGCTTTCGTAGCCGTCGGCGGCGACGACGCACCTCGCCTCGATGTTCATCTCCTCTTCGAGGCGCTTCGCGCGGATCCCGCGGACCCAGCCGTCGTCTTTGATGACCGCTGTCGCGGTGGTCTTGAGCCAGATGTCGGCTCCTTCCTTCGCGGCCTCTTTCGCCACGGCCTTGTCGAAGGCGTCCCGCTCGAGGACGATCCCGACCTCGTTGCCGGCGTGGGCCTCCTCGATTGTGAGCTCGGTCCCGTTCGGCGAGAAAATCTTCGCCCCTTTGACCTCACGTCCCACCCATTTGTAGTCGAACGGCAACTTCGTGTCCTCGACGAAGTGCCGGGCGAGACCTTCGCCGCACCGCACCGGCGAACCAATTTCTTGTCGCTTCTCGATCAAGAGGGTGCGGCAGCCGCCCATCGCAGCATACCGGGCGGTCATCGAGCCGGATGGACCTGCGCCGACTACCACGACGTCGTACTGGTACGAGGTCATCTGCTCGGACCTTCCATCGTCAGGCGCTATATCAGATTAACCCTCGAAGGAGGGGACGCGGGCCGACGAGGCTTATTTCATCGTGTGGAGCTTGTGGCCCCGGGGATAGTCGATCGCGCCGACCGGGCAGACCTTCACGCACATGCCGCACTGCGTGCAGTCCTCGTTGAACGTGAGGTAGACCTCGTTCAGGAAGATCGCGTTCGTGGGGCAGGTGCCGACGCAGGCTCCGCAGTGCATGCAGAGCATGTCGTCGATCGCCATGATGCCGTTGTCGCGGACCGAGGGACGGATCGAGACGACCTGCTCAGGCATGGCGGCCACGCCACTCCTCGATCGGCACGGCGAACTTCTTCTCGATTTCCTCGCGGAAGTTCGGCCCCGTATTGTATGCGCAGAACGGGATGACCTTGCCGTCGGGCGTCGCGTAGTGGATCACGCACCGCTTGACGCGCTCGATGTCGTAGTTGTAGTTGTCCTGGAAGTGCATGCCGCCGACGTACATCGTCGACCAGGAGAACTCCGCGGCACCGGCCTTGTCGCCCTTCGTGAACATCCGGTTCAGGATCTTCAGCATCTTGGCGAGGCCCATGCCCTCGGGGGCCTCCTCGGGCTTGAAGTGCCGCTTCAGGAGCTGCAGCGCCTTCAGCTTCGAGGTGAACTTGATCTTCTTGTCCTTCGTGTCCTGCGCCAGGAGCCAGAGGTCCTCCATGAGGCCCTCGACGTCGATGAACCGCGTGATCGGCACCGGGTCCTTGCCGCTCTCGAGGAAGAGGTAGGACGCAAGGCCGCACGCCGGGTGCGACGTGAACGAGGGCTTCGCGGTGTCCGTCAGGACGCTCACGAGCTCCGAGATCGGGGAGACGAACGGCACCGGGTACCAGTCGTCGCGGGTCAGGTAACCGGTCTGCTCCTCGAGGTCGTACGCGAGGTCGGACAGCGTGTACCGCAGCTTCCGGCGGTCCTCTTCGGGGATTCGGCCCGTCAGGCTGACCGGCTGGAAGTTCACGCCCTTCACGACATCGCGGTTCTTGATCGCGTAGTTCAGGATCTCGCCGGCCTGGTCGTCGTTGAAGGAGTTGACCATCGTCGGCACGAAGCAGATCGTCGGGGTCGCGAGGCTCTTGCCCTTGCGCTCCCGGACGCGCTCGATCACCTTGAGTTTGATGTCAAGTAGCGGTCGGCCGCGCGCCTTGATGTAGTTCTCCTCGCGCAGACCGTCGAACTGCAGGTAGATCGTGTTCAGCCCGGCCTCGGCGACCTTGTCGAGGAAGCCGTCCTCCGTCGCAAGCCGGATGCCGTTCGTCGCAACCTGGACCTGGGGGAAGCCCATGTCCTTGGCCGCCTTCACGATCTCCGGGAATTGCGGGTAGATCGTCGGCTCGCCGCCGGCGAACTGGATCGCTGCCACGGGGATCGGGCGCTGGGCGCGCAAGACCGCGAACTCGTACACGATCTGCTCGAACGTCGGCTCGAAGACATACCCAGCCGCGTTCGCGTTGGCGAAACAGATCGGGCACTTCAGGTTGCAGCGGTTCGTCAGGTCGATGTTGCAGAGCGAGGTTGCGGAGTAGTGGAGGTTGCACAAACCGCATTCGTACGGACACACCTTGGCGTCCACGATCTGCGGGTTCTCGAGGCCGACGCCGTCGAAGGCCCAGTTCTCGGCACGGAGGTACATCTCCGCGTCGGACCAGCACACCTCGTCGAACTCGCCGTGCTCCTTGCACGTCTTCTTCATCTTGAGCGCGCCGTCGCCGATGTACAGCGTCGCGGGGATGACCTTGAGACACTCAGGACAGAGGGATCCGGTTCGCCGGGGCAGGCCCTTCTGGAGCTTCGACGGCATGACGACCATGGCGTTGTCTTGCCGCGATTCCTTGTACATGTTGCGGACTGCGCCGATGGCGTAATCGGTGCCGCAGAGAGACATTTGTCATTCACTCCTTTCCCTCGCCTAATTTCTGAGGTCATGATAACCCTTTTGTAGTCTGTGCTACTACAAGATTCTCAGGCATTTCGTATGGAGAAAACAGACCTACTGATAATGAGAATCAGCCTGTTTTCGCGTTCGGATCTGCCGGCGCGAGCGCCTGAACGACCTCCCCGACGTTCCGGAACGTCTGACGGGGAAGCGCGGATAGGAGGCGAACCGCATGCGCTCGCGTGTGATCGTCCAGGTCGATCACCTTCCAGCCGTGCTGCCGCACGAGATCGTCCTTCGATGACGGGAAGCGTGCATCGGGAGCCAAGACCGCCTCGACCGACGACAGACCGCGCGACGGGGTGGCCTGCGGGAACGCGCCGGTCCTCTTGAACGTCAAGAACCGAGCCGCGTCCGAGTACATGCGGACGCCGTGGAAAGTAAAGGCCACCCGCACCGCGTCCCGTCCGCGGCGATCGATCTCCCGCAGCTCCTCGTCGTCGAACTCGTAGACGTTATGAGGTCCCGGGCCGAAGAGGCGGGTGTACTGGGTCTCGTCCCGGACGCGCGGTCTCGACTGAGACAGGTCAACGACATCCAGGACTCCGCCGCCTTCCATCGCGCGTCGAAGGGGAGCGGGCAGGTCTCTCCCCGAATAGGCACGTGCCTCCAGGCCTAACTGGGTCCCATGGGGGACCATCGCCGCGAGATCCCGCAGACCCTCCAGCTCAGCCGCATCAAATGGAAGCGAGGCCGGGGTCTCGAGGATCACGAACGAGGCACGCAGGAGCCCCGCGGTCCGAAGCGACTGGGCGAATGCCGCCCGAGCTTGGGCGGACGCCCGAAGCCGGTTGCCATGGGAGACGTCGCGGTGGGCCTTGACGGAGAACACGAAGTCCGCCGGGACCAGCGCGCGCCAGCGCCTCGCCGTCGCATCCGGGATTTGGCGGTAGAAGGAGGCATTCAGCTCGACGAATCGAAATGCCTGCGCGTAGGCCGCCAGGCCTCCCGAGAAGTATCCCCAACCGCCGGCGCCAACGAGCGACTCTGCCATTCTCGAATGCATCGGGCATCGCGGGCTTAAACCTCGAGGCAGGGGGCCCGCGAAACTGCGCCCATCCCGCCGCTTCCGGCTATACGATAATCTATCGCGGGCGCATTTGGGTTGCACCCATGGTCCGCCTCCGGTTCGGGTGCAGCGGCTGGGACTACCAGGAATGGATCGGCCCCGTCTATCGGAACGCGAGTGAGTCGAAGCTCCGCGCCTACTCCCGGATCTTCGACACGGCTGAGATCAACTCGACGTTCTATCGCGCCCCGTCCCCCGGCATGGTCATCGGGTGGGCTCGGTACACGCCGGATGAGTTCGTCTTTGCCGCCAAGGTGCCGCAGACCGTCACGCACGATCGGCTCCTCGACCTTGCCAAGGGCGCCGACAAGGATCTCCGCGCGTACTGCGAACTGATGCGGCCCCTCCTCGACGCGGGGAAACTGGGCCCGCTCCTCCTCCAGCTCCCGCCGCGCCTGCGGTTCCAGGAGCCGGTGATCCACCGCTTCCTGGACGTCTTGCCGCGAGACTTCACGTTCGCGCTCGAGCCGCGCAACAAGACCTGGATGACGATGGAGGCGTTTGATCTCTTGCGCGCGATTGGCGTCGCGTACACGATCGTCGATGAGCCTCTGCTCCCGCCGGACCTGCACGTGACGTCAGCGATGGCGTACCTGCGGTGGCACGGCCACGGCAAGGACCCGTGGTACAACTATCGCTACAGCGAGGAGGAGATCACCTCCTGGGTGCCCCGCGTGCAACAGGTCGCCTCCCAGGCGGAGACCGTCTACGGTTTCTTCAACAATCACTTCCACGGATATGCGCCGGAGAACTGTCTCCAGATCCTGCGAATGCTCGGGGTCCAGACCCAAGAGCAGGCGCGCGCGATGCAGCGGATCGAGGCGTTCCGGAAACAGACGAGTCCCGCGGACGTTCGCCTTCGATCGTTGACACTCGAAGACTTCGGGGCCGACGTGCCGAAGGACGCGCTCGTCGAGGTGGCGCTCGGACGGTTCATCGATGGGAGCCGGCTCGATCGGGCGAAGCGAATCGATTCGCGAGATGTCGAAATCTCGAGGGATGGAGGCGCGATCTTGGCGCGCGTCAAGAATTACCGCGTGGAGCTCGACCTCGGTGCGCGCACGATCGTGCACGACTGCGAAGACTGGGGCAGGCTCGTCGACCGAAAGGACTTCTGCAAACATGTCGGGAAGTTTTTCCTGAGCCTTCCGAAAGGAGAGGCCTTGACGCTCCTCGAAGCGATTGCGGCGAATCGAGATGCCTGGACGTTCTCGATCCCAGCCCAGTAGGCGGTTTCTGGTCACGCTCGAGGTCGGCGAGAAGCCATAACGCGCGATGCGGTAGGGGAATTCGGCCATGGGCGTCCTCCTCACGCCGATTGTCGCCCGCCACCCCACGAGCCTCGAGGCGTTGCGTGGGCGGAGCATCGCGATCGACGGAAACCTCGAATTGTACCAGTTCCTGTCGATCATGCGCACGCGCGACGGTCGTCCTCTCGAGGACTCGAAAGGCCGGATCACATCCCACCTGAATGGAATGGCCTTCCGGACGACTCGGCTCATCGCGGATTACGGCATCCGTCCCGCTTTCGTGTTCGACGGTCCGCCGCCGGATCTGAAAAGGGAAGAAATTCGCAAGCGGCGCGAGGCGCGCGAGAAGTCGATTCGGGAATACGAAGCCGCCGTAGCCTCCGGCGACACCGCGACCGCGTGGTCGAAAGCCGTGATGACTTCGCGCCTGACCCGAACGATGGTCGACGAGGCGAAGACCCTGTTGACGTTGCTCGGGATCCCATGGGTCCAGGCTCCGAGCGAGGGCGAAGCCCAGGCCGCGTTCCTCGCGCGTCGCGGCGACGTGTGGGCCGCGGGCTCCAAGGACTATGATTCCCTACTCTTCGGGGCCCCTCGACTCGTCCGGTTCCTCGCGGTTGCGTCGAGCGAGTTCCTGCCGAGCATCGGCCGATCGCGGGCCGTTCCACCCGAATTGCTCGACCTCGAGGAGAACCTCCGGATCCTCGGCCTCTCCCGCGAACAGCTCATCGACGTCGCGATTCTGGTCGGCACGGACTTTGATGATGGGGTGAAAGGAATTGGCCCGAAGACTGCCGTCAAACGAATTCGGGAATGGGGATCGCTCGACCGATCGCCCGCGGAGATCCGTGCGCAATTGCCGGACCACCTCGAGGCGATCCGAGCATTCTTTTCGAATCCTCCCGTGACCGAGGACGTGGACCTGACCGTCGGAGCGCTCGATTCTGCCGGGGTGCTGCGCTTCCTCTGCGACGAGCGCGATTTCTCGCCACAACGAGTCAAGTCGGTGCTCGACCGATTGCGAGCCGCCAGGAGTCCGGCGCGACGTCTCGAGGATTTCGGATGAGTCGGACACCAGTCGAACCGCACAGTCTCGAAACGGTTAACTACGGGTACTCGGATTCCCTGACGTCGTGCCCGTAGATTTCTCGGGCAGCACCGGGAGGAGAGGCCTGTGAAGCGAAGTATACTGATTGCCATCGTCGTTGTGATTGTGATTGTGATCATCGGGGCCGCAGTCGCCGTGGTCCTCCTCACGGCGCCACCGAGGACCCTCAAGATCGATCTGTGGTACAACAGCACGGAACACTATGGGCCTACGGAACCCGCCGTCGCGCAGGTGCTCAAGAGTTCCCTCGAGGCCACCGGCAAACTCACGGTGAACCTGCGGTCCGAACCCTGGACGACCTACACGGACGACTTCGGAAACCAGCGCCTCCCGTTCTTCCTCCTGGGCTGGTATCCGGACTACTTCGATTCTGACGACTACGTCTCTCCGTTCTTGAGTACCTCCGGCGCCGCATCGCTCGGCTCAGGCTACAACGATTCCCAGATGAATACCTGGCTGGCTCAGGAAGCCGCGTCGACGGACGACACGGTGCGCGCAGGCATCTTCCAGCAGATTCAGAACAAGCTCGCGACCGACGTCCCGTACATCCCGCTATGGCAGAACCCGTCGGACGTCGAATACTCGAACACGGTGTCGGACGTCTTCCTCCATCCGGTCAGTGTCAAGTGGTTCGTGATGAACAAGACCGGCGCGACCGCCATCACCGGGGGGACGACGGACAGCATCACGTCGATGGATCCGGCGTCGGCATACGACTACTTCTCGATCGAGATGATCAACCAGCTGTTCGACACCCTGCTCGTGTACGACACGCAGGCGACCACGCTGGTCCCCGGTCTCGCCACGGTGGTCCCCACGGTAGCCAACGGCGGCATCTCAACGGATGGAATGACCTTCACGTATCACCTGCGTCCGAACGTGAAATTCGCCGACGGGACGGATTTCAACTCGACCGTCATGAAGTGGTCCATTGACCGCGCGATCAAGCTGAACATCCCTGGCAGCGCCGCGTTCTTGCTGTACGACGTCGGAGCGCTCGGTCGGTCTCAGGCCAACGGGAACAACACGCCGGTCGGAGCCATCACGACCCCGGACCCGGCCACGATTGTGTTCCACCTGAGCCGGCCGGTCGGCTTCTTCAACGGGCTCATGGCCTTTTCCGTGTCAGCTCCGGTTTCCATGAAGGCGTACAACAACACGGGCCAGCAGCTCGACGCCGTCGGAAAGGTCGTTGGGACGGGGCCGTACAACCTGACCTCATACACCCCGAGCCAGCAAGTGATCATGACCGCCAACCCGAACTACTACCAGCCCGGCTTGTACGCGGCGCGGGGCATCCCGAGGATCCCGGTGCTCAATCAGGTGACGCTCACCCTGAGCTATACCGCCCAGACCCTGAAGCAGGCGATCGAGACCCACGCGATCGACGTTGCGTACCGGTCCTTGCTCCCGGCGGACATCCTCGACCTCAAGAACCGGGCCACGAGCCTGAATCTCAAAGTCGACATTGGGACGAATCCCCGGATTCGCTACCTGGTCTTCAACGTCCACACGGCCCCCTTCAATGACGTACGCCTCCGACAGGCGATCGCGTACGCGGTGGACCGCCAAGTGATCAACACGACCGTCTTCGGGGGGTTGTCGGTCCCGATCTACAGCATGGTGCCGGCGGCGATGCCCTACTCGCTCCCGGTGTTCCAGACGGTCTACGGATCCTCGCCGAACCTCGCACAGGCGAAGAGTCTCCTGGCCCAGCTTGGCTACTTTATGAGTCCAGGGATCCTCATCGCAAGGGACCGGGAGTAGGACTGTCAGTCCCCCAACCCTTTATTCCCTCTGGGGGGATAGCTGAAGCGAGCGGGTGACATGGCGAAACGCTCGTCCTTGTTGGCTTACACGCTGTCCCGGCTGCTCCTGGCTCTCCCCATGCTTTTCATCCTGCTGACGGCCGTGTTTGTCGTGCTCCGGATTCTGCCGGGCGATCCGATCACGGCCCTCTACGGCGGCCGTGCCCCTCCGGACGTCGTCGCCGACGCGCGCGCCCGATACGGCCTGGACAAGCCGTATTGGGACCAGTACGTGATCTACATCCGGCAAGTGCTCACCCTCAACTTCGGGACCTCGCTGACGGACCCGTACCGAGGAAAGGGAATCCTCGACACGATCGTCCAGAAGCTGCCCGGGACCATTGAACTCTCGATCGGTGCGATGGCGGTTGCGACGACGGTCGGAGTGCTTGCCGGCCTCGTCGGCGGGGTCAACCGAGACAAGCCCATCGACGTCGCCGCCCGCCTCTACGGCACCGTCATCTTCGCGATTCCGATTTTCTGGCTCGGCCTCATGTTCCAGCTCGTCTTCGGGGTGCAACTCCACTTACTCCCGACGAGTCAGCGGTTCTCCCTGACCCCGCCAACCCAAGTGACGGGCCTCCTGACAATCGATTCGATCCTCGCCGGGAGTTGGCCGAACTTCGTCGACGCAATCCGGCATCTGGTCCTCCCGTGCCTGACCCTGGGTCTGTACCTCAGCGGTTTCTTCACCAAGACCGTGCGCGCGAACCTCCTCCTGACCGTCGAGTCGGACTACGCGGAGGCCGCGAAAGCCCGGGGGGTCCGCTGGCGTTCGATCGTCTACCGCTATGCGTTCCGCAACGCGCTGATCCCCGTGATCACGGTCCTGGGACTGCAGTTCGCGATCCTGTTCAGCGGCGCGGTCATCACCGAGCGCACGTTCGCTTGGGATGGGATCGGGACCCTCCTCCTGAACTCGATCAACTCGAAGGACTATCCGATGATCCAGGGGACGATCGTCGTGTACGCGTTCATCATCATCCTCGTCTCGATGGTCATCGACATCATCAACGGCCTCATCGACCCGAGAGTTCGATATTGACATGGCGACCGAAACGAAGTCACGGTCGTCGAGCGAGATCACGTGGGAGTCGCTCCTCGGGCCGCACACGTTCTTCGGACGGATCCTCAACCCGATGATCCGGAAGCGCCGGACCTTGGCGGGGGCCATGACGTGGATCGGGCTGTTCCTGCTGATCGCGTTCGTCCTCATTGCGTTCCTCGCCCCGCTCTTCACCCTCGCGGGCCTCCTGCGCGACCCGGAGCAGGCCCTCTGCGGGTCGGACTACCACTACTGTTTCGTCGGAGAGACCCGACTCGTCAACCAGGCGCCCGGCGGCCTCGCGCTCATGGGGACCGACTACCTCGGCCGGGACATCTTCAGCCGTGTCCTCTTCGGGACCCGCACGAGCCTCGAGATCATGTCCATCGGCGTGTTCCTCGCCCTCCTGATTGGCTTCCCGGTTGGATTGTACTCCGGGTATACGGGAGGCCGGCTCGACCGCGTCTTCGTGCTCGTGATGGACTCGATCTACGCGTTCCCCTCGTTGCTCCTCGCCGCCATCATCGCGGTCATCCTTGGGAAAGGCGTGTTCAACATCGGCATTGCAATCACCGTGATCTACGTCCCCTTGTATTTCCGTGTGACTCGCAATCACACCTTGTCGATCAAACAAGAGACGTATGTCGAGGCCGCGAGGGCGCTCGGCGCGAAACCGTGGACCGTGATGTGGTCCTACATCGCCTACAACGTCATCGTCGCGATCCCCGTAATCTTCGCGCTCAGCGCGGCGGACGCGATCCTGACGGCGGCGGGCCTGAGCTACCTGGGTTACGGAATCGAACGGCCGACCCCTGATTGGGGACTCGACCTGAGCGACGCGCAGACCTTCAGCAACGCGATGTGGTGGACCACGCTGTTCCCGGGAGTAATGATCGTCCTCTTGACCGTCGGTTTGAGCTTCCTGGGAGAAGGCCTGAATGATCTGGTGAACCCGTTGCTGAAGAAGGAGCGGATGTAGGCGCAGCCCGTCCTCGAGGTTCGGCACCTCACGGTGCACTATGCGACGGACCGCGGGGCGGTCAACGCGCTCGACGATGTGAGCCTGAGCCTGTCCGCCGGGGAGACGCTCGGCATCGTCGGCGAGACAGGATGCGGCAAGTCGACCTTGGGGAAGGCGATCCTCGGCGTCATGCCGGGGAACGCCCGGGTCCGGGGGCAGGTCGTGTTCGGCGGCAAAGACCTCCTCACCCTGGACGACGAATCATTCCGCCGCCTCCGCGGAAAAGACATCGCCCTGATCTTCCAGGATCCGATGACCCGGTTGAATCCGCTCCTCACGATCGAGGACCACTTCACCGAGGAAATCCGCGCTCATGAGGCCGTGTCCCGGGACGCGGCGAGGACGCGGGCTCGCACCGCGTTGGAGTCCATGGGCATCCCGGAATCCCGCATGCGGAACTTTCCCCACGAGTTCAGCGGGGGGATGCGCCAGCGCATCATGATCGCGCTCGCCCTCGTGATGCGGCCGTCCGTGCTCATCGCGGACGAACCGACCACTTCGTTGGACGTCATCGTCGAGGCGCAGATCCTCGAGATCCTGGAAGACCTGCGGAAAGCGTACCAGATGGCCCTCCTCCTCATCACGCACAACCTCGGGATCGTCGCCGAGGCCTGCGACCGGGTCGCGGTCTTGTACGCCGGAAAGATCGCGGAGATCGGACCGGTCCGGGAGATCTTCGCGAAGCCCATCCATCCGTACACACAGGGCCTCCTCAAGTCCGTCATCCACTTGGAGACGAAGGAGCTCTCGTCGATCGACGGATCGCCGCCCGACCTCGTGGACCCGCCGACCGGGTGCCGCTTCCACCCGCGGTGCCCGTACGCGCAGGACATCTGCACGCGGGAGGTCCCCGCCCTGCTCGAGTACCGCGAACATCAGGCCGCCGCCTGCCACTTCGGGAAGGACTTCGTGTGATCGCGGAGTCGGCGCCCTCCGACGCCCCCGCGTCCCTGCTCGAGGTCGAAGACCTGGTGGTCCACTACCCGGTGAAGATGCCGTTCCTCCAGAGCCTCGTCTTCCGGGACAAGCCCGTCGTCCATGCGGTCGACGGTGTGAGCTTCGTGCTCCAACCCGGAGAGATCCTCGGTCTCGTCGGGGAGTCAGGGTGCGGCAAGACGACGGTCGGCCGGACCGTCCTTCGCCTCACCGAGCCGACGTCGGGCCACATCCGTTTCGAGGGCGTGGACATCACGACGCTGAAGGAGAAACAAATCCGCCCCTTGAGGACGAAGATCCAGATCATCTTCCAGGACCCTCACGCATCCCTGAATCCCGCGATGTCGATCGGCCGTGCGATCGGCCACCCGCTTGAGGTCCATGGGATTTCCGACGATCCCCAGGAGATTCGAGAGGCCGTCCTCGCGATCATGCGCGAGGTGGGACTGACGCCCGCGGAACTGCTGTACCATCAGTATCCGGGCGACCTGAGCGGGGGGCAGAAGCAGCGGGCCGTCATTGCGCGAGCGATGATCCTTCGGCCCCGGCTCCTCGTGGCGGACGAACCGGTTGCAATGCTCGACATGTCAATCCGGGCAAAAGTGCTGGAGCTCATGCTCGACCTGAAGGCCCGCCACAATTTGACGTACCTCTTCATCACGCACGACCTTGCGACCGCGAAGTTCGTGTGCGATCGTATCGCAATCATGTACCTCGGGAGGATCGTCGAAATCGGCTCTGCGAAAGAGATCTATGCGGATCCGAAGCATCCGTACACGCGCGCACTCCTCGCGGCAATCCCGGTGCCGGACCCGACGAAGCGTGGTCCGAAGGTCCTTCCCCGGGGCGAGGTCCCGGATGCGATCCGACCACCCGCGGGCTGCCGGTTCCACCCGCGGTGCCGCTCAGTCCTGGCGACGTGTGGTTGGGAGGGCCGCGACTTCGTCGAGTTCCTCGAAGAACGGTGGCTCGATGAAAAGATCGCTCAGGCAGAAGCGAATCTGGGCCCAATCGACGAGTGGGCGTACCAAGGGCTCGAAGCCCGCCGCGCGGCACCGCAGAACGTCGCGGGCATCGCGGAAACCATCCGTCGGATCTTGGAGAACGGTCTTCCGGCCTTCGCGGCCGCCGTGAGCTCGATCGGGGTCGAAGAAGGCGAAATCGTCGTCCGCTTTCGAACGGCCGACGACCTGCGGCCGAAGTTGGTCGAGGGTCGGACGGTCGAATGCCTGCTCTACTGAGACCAATGCCTTAAGGAGGTTCCGCGCATCGGGAGCGCGATGGAAGATCTCGCGGGCTTTGCGTCCGCGCATCCGGCATTTTGCGATCCGAAACTTGTGCGCGTCCCGGGATATGGGCCGGTGCCCTCGCTCGATGGAGCTCGGGCGTTCGAGCTCAGCGCCGACAATCTGTCGGCGTTCCGAATCGCGGCGCCCAAGGATCCGAACACGCTCCCGAACATGCTCAAGATGGGGCCGGAGGCCGTCGCGTTCTACGTGAGCTTCCGGTTGGTCCCCGATCGATGGGGCATCTACGTCCGCGAAGGCGCGCTCCGGGCGTTGAAAGAGGAATACCACCGGATCATCTGGCGGGACCTCGGCAAGTACGCGGATCGGAACGTCGACGACGTGGCCGAGAAGGTGGAGACCACCCTCGTCCTCGACTACCTCCTGGCGCACAACCGGATCCATTTCCTCGTCGACCGCGCCGCGGCGGAATGGGAGACGCAGGAAGGAGCCGCGAAATACGCGCCGTATCAGGCCGCCTGGTACAATGCGCCACCGAAGCCCGTGCTAAATCCAGAAGACGTCGGAAACATCGAGGAGGCGTTGGCGAATCTCGAGTCGTTCCGACAGTACATCAATCCGACGTACGCCGACGGCGTCGCGAAACTCGTGGAGGGCCGACTCGACGAACGGAACGTGAACGAGTGGAAGGCGTTCTTCATCGGAGGACGGTTCGCGGTCGAGATGGCGAACGTCCTCTCGCGGCAGCCGCCGGGGTGGAAGGACTTCGGGAAGTTCCTCAACCGCAAGACGTCCGTGGGCGCGACGAACTACGTACGCATCCAGTATTCATACAACCCGGAGATGCTAGCGCGCGGCCAGGTGGAACTGAGCCGACGTCTCTCGGGACGAACCGGTGAAGTCCCGAACCTGTTCAAGGCCGAGGTACCCGACTTCCCGAACGTCTACCTCCTGTGAACCGGCGACGGCCTCGCATGCCGGGCGTATCTTTTTATCGCGCCTGCCACTTCCGCGGATATGGCGTTCCGGGGCCGGCTTGACCGGGGCTGGACCCTGCACGCCTCGTTGATCCTCCTCATCCTGTTCTGGGGGCTCGCGTTCGTCGCGATCAAGCAGGCCCTCGCGTCGATGTCGTGGATCACCCTCACCTTCCTCCGATTCGCGATCGCAGATGTGCTCTTCGCCGGATATCTGGTGGCGACCCGCCAGGTGCGTCATCCGCCGGCACGGGGCGACGTCCCGATGCTCGTCATCCTCGCCTTCTTCGGATTCACCGGCTATCATCTCTTCCTGAACCTGGGGGAGACGGATCCGAACGTCAGCGCGGGCACGGCGGCCCTGATCATCGCCTCGGCCCCGGCGTTCATCGCGATTTTCGCGATCCCCCTCCTGAAGGAGCGGATCGGGCGCTGGCAATCCGCAGGGATCGCCCTCGCCTTCGCGGGCCTCGCAGTCATGATCTTCTTCGTTCGGCCGGAGAGTCAGTTCACGTTCCGCGCTTCCGAAGGTGCGCTGACGGTCGTCCCGCCCGCGATTTTCTCGGCCCTGTATGCGGTCCTCGGCAAGAGCTACCTCCGCCGGTACCCCCCCTTCACGTTCGTCGCGTGGACCCTCCTAATCGGAACCGTCCTGCTGGTGCCGCTCTTGATTGCGACAGGAAACAGCGTCGTGGCCGATTTGCAAACGATGGGCCTCGCGGGCTGGATTCCGGTGCTGTACCTAGGCATCTTCCCGACGTTTATCGGGTACGGAATCTGGTTCCGCGCGCTGGAGCGAATCCCTGCGGCCTCGGCGGGCGCGTACATCTACGCCAGCACGCTCGTCGCGGTCGTCGGCGGAATCGTGATCCTCGGAGAGTCCCTGACGCTCGGCGCGATCGCTGGCGGAGCGATGGTCATCGCCGGCGTGGTGCTCGCCCAGCAGCTCCGGAAACGGTCGACATGACAGGAGCGGGGCTCACCGGATTCGTTCGAGCTGGAACGAGCCGATTATCAGCGCCTTGTTCGTGAACTTGTACGGGACCCAGTCGTGGGTCTGGACCTCGCCCAGGCCGACGACCTGCAGCATCGTCTTCTGCTTATCGGATTTGAAGTGGATCGCGCCGTCGACCATGTGCTCGAGCGCCTCGAGGGTCTGGTCCGTGTGCATGCCGCGCTCCAAGGCGATGACGGAGACGGCCTTCGTCTGCCGAAGTCGGTTCACGAGGCGCTGCACGAAGCTCATCGCCTCGCGCTCGTCGGCTTGCGTGATCGACGAGCTCAGCGTCAGATAGGCCAGCCGGAAGTACGGATGCTTCTTCTTGAACTCCTCATCCAGTTGGCCGACGAGCTGGTAAATGCTGTCGAAGTCCGTCGGGCCGTTCACCCGCCAGACGTTCTTCTCTTTGACCGGCTTCCCGGAGATCGGAGAGGTGCAGTCGATCCACCGCACGAGGCCGAGCTGGTCGTACTCGACGAACGTCGGGAGGATCGGAGCGATGTCCTTCGCAATGTCGATCGGCAGTTTGGTGGTGGTGATGATGATGACGGGGATGCCCTTCTTCAGGCCCTCCGCGATGAAGTTCAGGAGGGCGAGCTCCTTCCCCACGAAGGCGGGACCGACGAACAGGACGTTGGAATTGAACGGAATGCCGCCGTACAGGAGGTCGTCGAGGCGCGGAGTGCCGGTCTTGACCCGCTCGGCTTTCTTCTCGACCGCGAGGGCCTCTTCCGCTTCGGCTTCACCCTGCGGCGTCGTGATGCGCGCCTTGACGGCGCCTTCCCGCATCTCCATCTCTTTGTCTTTCTGATACGACCGGCGTTTGAATTCTTCCTCGCGCTCGCGGAGCCGGCGTTCCCATTCCTCGAGCTGTGACTCGCGGTCCATGTCCCGCATGCCGGGTGCGCGTCCCTCCCGGGTCTTGTTTTCCATCTCGAGCGACTTGAGTTGAATGTCCGACTCGCGCTCCTCAAGCTCCTTCGCCTTCTCGAGGAGGTTGCGGTTCTCCTCGTTCAGCCGCTTGATCTCCGACTGGAGGTTCGTCTGCATCTCGTGGAGCTTGCGTTCCCGGGAATCGAGGGCTTCCTTCTGCCGCCGGGTGTCCGCCTCATTCGATCCCGCGACGGCCTCCTTCATCTTCGCGTCTTTGAACAGCTCGGCGTACTTCTTCGTCTTGTCGTCGAGCTGATGTTGGGCTTCCTCGACCGCGGACGCCTGGCGCTCGACCTCGGCGGACCGTTCGCGGAGCGCGGCTTCCTGGTCGGAGATCTTCTTTTCCCGCGATACATACTCCGATTCGCGGTCGTCGAACATCCTCCGCTGGCCCTGGAACTGCTTCTCGACCCGGGTCGCGTTCTCGTATCGCTCCTTGAGACGGGTTTCCATCGTCCGGAGTTCGACCTCCTGCTTCCCGAGTTCCTTCTCCTTCGCGAGGATCTTCTTTTCCCACTCCTTCAGTTCGCGAATCCGGGTCGCGTCGGCTCCGGGGGACGTGGCCTCGACCTGCTCGCCTTTCAGACGTAGCTCACTATCCTTCAGCTCGAGTTCCTTCTCCTTCTTCAGCAAGGATGTGCGCTTTGAGTCGAACGACTTCTCGAGTTCTTGCAGGCGGGACTCGCGCTCCTCGACCGACTTGACCTTCGCCTCGGACGAGCGGAGCTGGGAGGTGAGCTCGATCGAGGTGCGTTTGACTTCTTTCTCGCGCTCCGCGAGCGAGGCCTCGCGCGCGTTCAGCGTCTGGCGCATCTTCTCGTGTTCGGTCTTCAGGGTCGAGATGTCCGCGTCGCGGAGACGGATCTCCTCGGCCTTCGCCTCGATCTCCGCGCGCGCGGAGGCGACCTTCCGGTCGATGTCCCGCAGTTCCCGTGTCCCTTTCTCGATCGCATTCTCTCGCGCGCTGACGTCGGAGAACTTCGTCTTCAGCTCCTTCGCCTGGTCTTCCAGCTCCTGCTGCAACGCCTCCAGGTGGGCCTCGCGGCCGCGGAGCGCCCGTTCCTTGTAGTCGAGCGCCTCCCGCTTCTTCTGGTAATCCTG
>Ga0209283_10000701_pt1 | contig 17109 bp, 19 predicted proteins | sample CZO8metaG_2_FD_188354 | JGI IMG/M metagenome (GOLD analysis project Ga0209283, IMG submission 188354) | Vadose zone soil microbial communities from the Eel River Critical Zone Observatory, Northern California, USA - CZOApr15con2H1.8 metaG... | ecosystem: Environmental > Terrestrial > Soil >...
CACTGTAGTGATACACTACAACCGCACTTTTAAAGCTGAACAATACAAGGGTTTGAAAGAGAAAAAAGCTTCAAGAAGTTCTTCTCACCTGTGTGACATTCTGTAGGTGTGAAACGGCACCCGGAACGTTACCAAAGGGAGAAGAAGCACATGAAGCAAAGTCAGCATACGACATCTTCGGAGTTGAAAACCACCGCCAACGATGTAGTGCGTTGGGTCATGGAATTACGTCATCTGCATGCACGCATGGCCCCCTTTTTTGCTCGTCCTGAGCCACGCCAGCGTTGCCTGTTGTATCTGCAAGGCATTCTCAGCGACGTGGCACGCAAAAATGGCTGGCAACTGGCTGAACAGGCAGGAGAGACGCGGCCAGACGGGATGCAGCGCCTGCTGAGCAATGCGGTGTGGGATGAAAGTCGGGTCCGTGACGAACTGCGTACGTATGTCCTTGAACGACTCGGCGCTGAGCATGCTATTGTGGCCATCGATGAGACGAGTTTTCGGCAGCAGCGGAGACAAATCGGCGGGAGTAGCTCCGCAATATTGTGGGACCACCAAACAGGTCGAAAACTGTCAGGTGGGGGTGTTTCTCTCCTACATCAGCCATCTGGGCCACACGCTACTGGACCGTGAGCTCTACCTGCCTCGTCATTGGGTGGAAGACCGCTCTCGCTGTGAAGAGGCCGGGATTCCTGACACCGTGCGTTTTCAGACCAAGTGTGAATTGGCGAGGCAGATGATGGAGCGGCTCCACCAGGCACAGATCCCCATTGACTGGGTTGTAGCCGATACGGTCTATGGAAACAACCTGGATCTGCGAACCTGGCTGGAAGATCATGGATACTGGCATGTGCTCGCCGTCGCCAACACGGAACAGATTGGGATTATGACCGCCGATGGCCCCAAGCTTGTGACCGTCAAACAAGCCGAGCAGCTTCTGGTCAAGCCGCAGGATTGGCAGCGCTTGAGCGTGCGAACTGGCACGAAAGGGCCGCTCCTCTTCGATTGGGTATGCGTTCCTATCTTACACCATTGGGCAGATGATCAAAGCCATTGGCTCCTGATTCGCCGGATTCCCAACGATCCCAACGAGAAGACCTATTATTTGGTGTTCGGACCTGCTGGCACCACACTTGAGGTGATGGTTGGGGCCATTGGGTCCAGATGGTGTATTGAGGAGGAGTTCGAGAACGCGAAGGATATCGGGTTGGACCACTACGAAGTCCGCAGTTTCGTCGGTTGGTTCCGCCATATGACACTTGTTCTGCTCGTTTTGGCGATGTTGACGGTCATCTGTGCCAGGGAACGACTCTCTTTTTCGGCAAGTGAGTCCAACCAGACTCCTCCGTTCCCCATTCCCCTGACTGTGCCTGAAGTCCGCCGTCTGCTTGGCCGACTCCTCTTTCCTCTTTCTCGCAGTGCCAGAGGCGTGCTGGACTGGTCATGGTGGCGTCGATGCCAACAAGGGAGAGCGAGAGCTTCTCACGCTAAACGTCGCCTCAACACCAGCTAGTTGTTGGTCATACCTGTTTGTTGAGACCAAACGTCGTCTTAAGGTTGGCGTTGTGGCACTTGACTCCCTCGCCAGAAGTGCAGCGCTGTGTGCAGGTGTGTCCTTGTCACTCCCACCATCTCGCCTCCAAGTGTCCCTGTAGTCCCTCCACTCTCGCCTCCAAGTGTCCCTGTAGTGCCGATGATCTTCCTCCAAACAGAGGCGGATGTTCTTTGATTGAGTTTCATTTCTTCGAAAGGAGTTGGATTCATGACCCCCATTGCTCAAATGGAGTGTTGTACGATGCTCGGGATCGGTCCCAAAACCTTACGCAATTGGCTCCGACACGCCAACATGCAGTTCTCCATCCATCCGACCGATGCCCGCCTCAAATGCTTGATGGTGGAGCAAGTCCAGCAGTTGGCAGCCCTGCATGCTCGCCCTCTCCAGATGTCTCCTCCCGCTTCCCCGGCGCTTCCGGCTGACGTCACTCCACGTGCTTCGTCTCAAGGGCAGACTGCGGCTGCTCAGGCAAACAAGGCGTTGCCCGTTTCTGCGACCAGTTCTTTGTCGGAAGAGGCAGAGCTGCGGAAGGCGGTGTGCGGCCTGGAGGCCAAAGTCCTGACCCTGCAAGAGCAGCTGACTCACCTCACCTTCGAGCTGCTCCGCGAGCGCACGGAACGCTATGAGCAGCGTTTGAGTGCGTTGGAAGCTCTTCGCCCACAGCACGCCGCAAGGTCTTCCTCGGCGCAAGAGCTTGTGCCTGTCGTTGAGCAACGACCGTCCAGTCCCTCAGTGCCAGAGCGGGCGCTCCAGCCAGCTGAACTGCTCGCACGCTCTCGCATCCTGCCACGCATTGAATATGGAACCCAGGGTCTCTATGTGCTCATCTGCCCACAGGAGGGTGTGCTTTCCGTCACCCTTGATTCGCCAGAGTGGTTTGACTGGCTTGCCTCCCTCGCCTCTTTCCGCTTTCTCGGCTCACAGGGCCGTTTTACCGCCTACCGCGAAGGCCAGACGCGCACATGGAAAGCCTATCGCACCTTCCACGGTCGCCCTCACAGGCGTTACCTTGGGATTACCGATCGCCTGACGATTGCTCGCTTGGAACACGTCGCTGCCTCACTGCAATCGGAGATGACCTCGCTCTGATAAACTGATCAATTCTTCCTCAAAAGAGTCTTCGGGCAGGCTTCCTCCAAACAAGTGCGGTTGTAGTGATACTTCAGATCACCTCCTTCGCAAAGGAAATTCCAGTACACCAGGGAAGTCAAAGTGAATTGGATTGGAGTAAAGAGCCAAAAATCGATGTGTGCAATGTTGGCAATGGGCCTGCATTCAACATCAAAAGCGTGATCTATGGGCCAGAAGCCACTGCCGTACCGAACGCAGCAAGCGGGAGTTGGAGCTATCGCAGCGACGAAAAAGAAAACCACTGGTATCATTGGACAACCGATGCAGTGAAGCAAGGAGAGACGAAGCAACTCGCATATGACTTCGCCGAACCTTTCGGCCCCAACAAGTTCTCCGAAGCAAACAAATATATCACACCCAAAGACCACAAACAAAAACCTATACCCTTCAACGCACCTAAACAGCCATTATCTCAACCTACCACAAAAGAACCAAAGTGCGTTTGCAGGGTCACGATTACCTATCATGACATCTTTCACCGCAAGCATGCTAGCATTTATGATCTTGTTTTCCGTCAGGGGTGGCAAGTAGTAGCCTTTATCGACGATATCATAAGCGATTTGGGCGATTTGGTAGCATGAATCTATGCTCACAGCATTAGTGGAGAACATCATGGAATTTGTGAAGCGTCTACCATCACCGAAATATTGCGAGTCCTGCGGCAAGCCTATCACGCCGCAGCCAGGTTCGTACTCTGTATCAGCCAATAGGAGATGGTGCAATGCCTATACTGAAGCGCAATGCCAACACGCGCAAAAAGTAAAGTGTGTAGTTGATCAGAAGGAAGGCAGGTCCAATGCCAAGCAACACGCCCAATTTGGCACTACTATGCACCATGCAGAAGTACAGCGCCAGAGCATGGGTCTACCGAGAGGGGCAAGGATGGATATTTGCCGAGCTGACGCCTGATGAACGTGCTGAATTCAGGTCGTATGAGTACGGCATCACCATACTCAGGATGAGGGTTCGCCTTCCCTACAGTCATGCGATATGGTGCAGTAGCAGTTATTTAGACGACTATGCGAACTGGCTTGCACATTGTAGTATGCCCCAGGCATATCCCCTAGCACTGAGCAAGTTCCAGATACATCAAGTACCCGATGACAAGCTCATGAGCCATCCTTGGTACCATGTTCAACCTGGCAGCTATGAAACCTGGCTTTGGGCTGACGAAGTCAAAATGTGTCGAGCATTAGGATGGGAGGTCACTGTCTATGGTGGTTATGGCTGGCGCGAATGGGGTGTACCTGCTGAATGGAAAGCGCCTTTCACGAGACCCACACGAGTACAATGCGAAGAACACACCTTCATCTATGCGCTTGTTGACGAGGTTACCCAGGAAGTAGGCTATGTCGGGAAGTCTGACGATCCAGAACAACGGCTGGTCGATCACCTGAGAGATACGAAAAATCTCGCTAAATGGGAATGGATACAAAGCCTTCGGGCACAAGGCCGCACACCAAAACTACTCGTTTTAGAGGAAGTCGCCGTCGCGGCAGAGTTCAAGCAGGAGCGCTATTGGATATCCTTCTATTGGGAACGCGGCCACAACCTCACCAACGACATTTGCCAGTATTGGCAGAAGTCGGCGAAGCACAGACAAAAGCAATAGAAACTTTTTGCTCAGGTACAATCGCTCCTGAGTATCGCGACATACTCCGATGTAGCAAGTTCTCCGATGAGCACACAACGTCCTGTTTGAACGAGAGCGACCAACGTTCCAACAGGCATACCTTGCTGTTGCTCTCCGCTTCTGTAAGCGACCAGCCCATTGTACTCACTTTGAGCATCAACCGGACTACTGTAGACACCCAACCAGACTGAACCAACGTCGCAGGGGCCATTGCAAAACGATGGATCGATGAACATTGCACTGCTCTGGAGCGTGATCACCGTCACATAGTCCTTGCCCACATAATCATTGATGGTTCCCCCATACTGCAATTGATCAAGCGGCAATCCATGCGCTTGAAAATCGTGAATAATCGCCTTGGCATCATAAGGGCGTGCCGAGGGGAATGCTGTCTGGGGTGCTGGTGTGGGCTGTGGGCTGCCCGGCTGAGAACTCCCTAGCATCACAGCAAAGAGCGTCCCACCAAGTATCACAACGAGGCAGGAGAGGATAAGTAGGGCTACAAGGAGCCACTTATGCCCTTGTTTGGGGGGTGGAGGTGGTATCGATGGTACATCCTGGTAGGGGTTTCTCAAATAGGGGTTTCCAGTCCCTGGTACCTGTACTGTGCTCTCATAATTCGGATAAACGGTGGGGCTATCGAAGGAGATCGGTCTGGTATACTTAATTGGGTCAGTAGACATAGATTTCTTATTCTTTCTTGTTCACGCGTTGCATAGATGATTCCCTTCGTGCTAGCAGTTTGTCGGAGAGAAACAGGCACTCCCCGTCTGTAATGGTATACTGGTGAGCATGAAAAGAACATTCAAAACCGTGGACTACGACCAGGCACTGGATCTGACGGTGCGCCTGGGCGACTGTCTGCCCCCCGACCATCTGGCGCGCTTCGTAGTGGACAGCGTGGCTCAGCTTGACCTCTCGGCGCTGTATGCCCACTATGGGACCCGCGGTGGGGAACCTTACGCCCCCGAGGTCTTGTTGGGCTTGCTGCTCTATGGCTATGCCACCGGGGTGTTCAGTTCGCGTAAGATCGAGCGCGCCACGTATGAGGCGGTGCCGTTCCGCTTCATCGCGGGCAACCTGCATCCCGACCATGATACGCTGGCCACGTTTCGGCGCACCTTCTTGCCCGAGCTGAAGGACCTCTTCGTCCAGGTACTCTTGCTCGCCCAGGAGGCGGGTGTGCTGAAGCTGGGGACGATCAGTCTGGACGGGACCAAGATCCATGCTGATGCCTCCAAGCACAACGCGGTCAGTTACCAGCGGCTGCTGGGGGTGGAAGCCCAGCTGCGAAGCGAGGTCGAGGAGCTGTTCGCGCTTCCGTGAACAAAGCGACCAGCCAGAGGTACCCGATGGGCTGGTGGTGGGTGCGGAGATGGCGCGGCGCGAGGACCGCCTGGCGCGACTGGCAGAGGCCAAAGTGGTGCTGGAAGCTCGCGCCGCAGAGCGTGCAGCAGCCGAGCAGGCCGACTATGAGGCGACGATGGCACAGCGCGCGGAGCAGGAGCGCAGCACGGGGCGACGCCCACGTGGTCGCCCGCCGATACCGCCGACGCCAGGACCCCGAGATGGCGATCAGTACAACTTTACCGACCCGGAGTCGCGCATCATGAAAAACCCGACGAATGCCGGCTTTGAGCAGGATTACAATGCGCAGCTGGCCGTAGATCAGGGGAGTCTGCTCATCGTCGCATGCGCGCTCTCCAATCACCCCAACGACAGTCAGGAAGCCGAGCCTACTCTGGCGGCCCTGCCGTCCGCGCTCGGCGTGCCCGCAGCGGCGGCGCTGGATGCCGGGTACTTCGGCCCCGCGACGCTGGCGGCCTGTGCGAAACGTGGCATCGAGCCCTACACCGCGACAGGGCGTGATCCCCATCATCCCGAGCTCGCAGCAGCGGTTCGCGCCGCTGCCTGACCCGCCGCCTGAGGACGCCAGCTCCCAGGTCAAGATGGCGTACAAGCTCAGGACCGCCCTGGGCAAAGCGATCTATGGCGCACGCAAGTACACCGTCGAACCGGTGATCGGGATCATCAAGGAGGTGCTGGGCTTCCGCCAGTTCTCCTTGCGTGGCACGCAGGCGGCGGCAGGCGAGTGGTGTCTGGTCTGTTTGGCGTTCAATCTCAAGCGCTTCCATACCTTATCCTGGGCGTAATGCGGGACGGGGGCCTCCTTCCAGGTCATTGGGCACCATCTCCGTCCCTGTTTTGCCGACGACCGCGTTCCTTTCTGGTACTCCTGCCTGTGCCGTAAACGACACAGGCACTAGCGGAGCGGCTGGCATGACTCCTATTCCCTTCTCTCCGACAAGCTGCTAGATGCCGAACATTTCACCCAGGCGGATAGCATGTGGGTTCTCTGCACTGTGCAGGCGCCTCATTCCAATATGACACCCTCATTGTTCACCCTTTCATTAGGAGGGCTAAAGGCTCCTGACTGTGCAAGATATGCAACACCTATCGCAAGGATGGCCAGTACCAGGAAGGCAACCAGTATATCTTGCATCACTTTATCATCTTCTATCTCGCTCACGTATTGGTGTAACTTACTGAAAATTTCTGTCAGCATCTCATCGGAGGTAGCACCTCGCTGAAATGAAAGATACTCTCGCCCGTCTAACATGCCGAGTACGCGTGATGAAACACCACGTTCGACGAGTGGAATTATAGGTTTCTTCTGAGCTTCGGCATAGCCGATCTCTTGATGAATATACTGTGATTGCTTACTTTTGTGTGTAAGCAGTACAAGAACAATGTCCGACGTCTTAATGGCCTGCTGAAGCTTAGCAGCAACATACTCTCCAGGGCGGCTATCATCTTCGAAAAGATACATTTCCCAACCCATCGCCTCAATCCGCTCTTTCAGCGGCTGCACAAGGGCTATATCTTTGCTGCTGTGACTACAAAAGATGTTCATAGTATCCTCCTACTACAAATTATCAGTTAATCCAGGTTCCAACTCCGTCTTCATGGGTAACTTCTAAATGCCGAACTCCTCTTCTAACTGAGCGGCATGGGCATTTTCGTAGCCGGTCAGCTCGTCGAGGTAGTCTGAAGTGATCTTGACGTTGCTATGTCCCAAGCCCTTACTGATGTCCGTGAGCTTCGCGCCCTTCTTGTTCATCGTCACAGCCCACGTGTGGCGTGGAACTTGGAGGTACCCAGGTACATTTCACAGATGTTCGCCAGTGTGCGCGTACTGATGGCCTCGCCACGGTTGCGTGGTGAGAAGGACACCCAGATCGGCGCATCGCCTGTCAGGGTGAGCAGCTGCCCTGGATACACCGTTTCCAGATAGGCATACAAGGCCTCGGTTGTCTTGGCCTCCAGGCGGTTCGTGAAGTGCTTGTTGCCCTTGCAGCGCTCAAACTCGATGATACAGGTATTCCCATCGCGGCGCAGGTGCTTATACCTGAGTCCCGCAATCTCACTCACCCGGCGACCCGTCGCCAGGGCAACCGATAGCAGGGCATAATCGCGCAGGCCTTCAGGAGTTGACCTGTCGATCCCCGCGAGTCCTGATTTGACACGGGTACCTGCAATCGGCCTGGCCGCATTCTTGGAGCGCACAACACGCCGTTTCACCCGTTCCATCGGATTGTAGGGGAGAACATCGTTGCGTATGGCATACTCGTAGAAGCTGCTGACGATGGCTAGGCGCTGATTGAAGGTTGACGGTGTCACTGCCTGCCCTTCTCTTGCGCTGTAGCCTGCCCATCCTTGTGCTAGAGGCGCCAGAGTAGCAGGTTCACTATCCAGGTCGAGGCCTGCCCCGGCTAGCATTGATCTGAATGAGTGCAGCGTGCTTTCATAGGCGTGGCGCGTCTTGTGGCTCTCAGAGCGACCGTGTTTCTCATCCAACCATGCGATGACTGCCTGATCGATATTGAGGACCTGGGGTGCCTGATAGATTGTGACCTGGGTATCCTCATTGCCTCCAACTTTATCTTAACGTGATCCACTAAGAGCGAAAATACTTCATCATCTTATTTCTCATTTCCTCTGAGATAGGTTCACTATACATATTCCCAATTTCGTCATGTACATGAACTGCCACAGGAAATACTTTGCGTCCAAGTTTGCCCAGTTCGCCGAGATCCTTAAAGTGGTAGCGATACGAATGCTTTTGGCCTGGTTGTATAGCAGTCCCAAAGGGTTGACTCATATGTGAGGTAAAGCCCATACCGAAATCAGTGAAGCCTTTGGTTTGTAGTTGGCCGTCAATGATGACCTCAAATTCTACGCGGTTGACATAGGAAGGAACCGTTCCTACATTCAGTGCAGAAACATTGAGAGCAGGAACGTGGTCCAAATAAGGCGGTTGTGTATATCCTGCAAAGGTGTAGCCAAGCTGAATTTGTAAATGGAAGCGTGGAGGGCCGAAAATAGTGGGAAAGTAAAGGTGACGAAGCTCCGGTTCGTTCGTCACCCATGATTCTAGTTCATCCAAGCCAAAAATCTGATAATGCTTGATATCCCGATTCTCTAATCGGCATTGCTGAATAAATTTCTCGCGAAACTCCGAGTTGACTTCCACATTGGTAACAAGAACATAGACACCTGGCTTTTTCTTTTGTATGAGGTGACTGTGGAGTTCACATTTATTATTCGGATGGCATTTGTAGAGGTCTAGAAGCTGTTTACGTGAGTTAACTTGGCCGTTACGCGCTGTCACCTTGTGTTTAAATTGAAAAACAACAAGTTGTCCTGGTTGAAGTATTTCATTTCTTAAAGGTGATATAGACTCAGGACGCCATTCTCCTAACAGCTCATCGACTTCTCCATCGATACCTCCGTCCTTTCCTACACCACCTAACAGGAATCCTTTAAATTGTGAACCAAGCAAGAGACCACACAGCTCGGTGAATCGTTCTGGTCCTAGGTTATCGAATGCATAAATGAATGCTGGCTTCGCCATGTATCTTATCCTTCAGTTTGATAATTGTTAACCCACGGTTCGCTGTAGTTTCGCGAAGCCAGGTGGCAAGCCAGTTCCTTCTAGTGAGGGAGACGGAAACTCTGCTATGGTATTTCCCTCTCCAGGCGGATTCATATAAAAAATGAGCGAACCGTGGGTGTTAAGATAACAATTGTTAAGATAACAATATTGCCAATCCAAATTGGCTGGCTTGTAACTGACACTTCCCTATTTCGACTAAATACCATTAGTTGCAATATACCACGCTTTTAGAACGTCTGTCTACTTAATGAGTATGGTCCAGGACCTTTATCCAGGTCATTGTACTATACTCATCTTGCCAATATTCTCAATCAGACGCCTGAATGCCGCAGTCGAAGTGTGCGGCGTCCACACAGACCTACGATAGCCAGATAGAGAGTGGCACGAACCAGTACGCTGGCAAGGTGGAAGATCAACTGGGATTGTAGCAACAACTCTGCCTCATTTCCTGGTTCTCGGACCGGTTTGGTGACAATAAAGTAAACCAAATCGGCCTGAGAACTGGTAACAATGACCAGAGCCGCTACAAACTTCTTAGAGGATTATGCAAGAGCCAGAGGCCTTCTCGAATGTGCAATCCACACCAACAAACGGGTCCAAGAACCTACAATTCTGTCAAACGGCAAGAAGGAGTGTCAATCGCTCTTCATCTCCGCTGACCGAATCTCGTTGCGCAGACGGCGAATATGTTCACGATAGGCATCTTCTGGCTGCCGGTAGCCAAGTTTTGGCCTATCTCCCATGGAGACATGCCACTTGCGGAAGGCCAGCCCTATCTCCATTTGATAGAGCGCCTTCACACGCTGCCACTGCCTGATGCCACTCTTGCGCAGAACACGTCGCTCCTCTTTCGTGCGCTGGAACGAGTTTTGCAGTAGCGCATATTCATTGACCATCACAACGCCATTGCTCACCTCTACTGCCAGAAATTCGCGTATTATTGCCGCTTCGTGGGCTAATCCTTTGACGAGAATGTAAAGCAGAGCCACCTGCGCCAGGAACGGGGGAATGTAATCGCCAATGATGGCGACAAGCGAGAAAAGAGCAATACTAGCGTCATCGGGGGCAACGTGAATGGCCCTACCGGCCTGGAAGTCGACAAAATCATAGAAGCTGTGCAACCCTACGGCGATAGCATAGCCTAGCAAGGGAATGACTATTTGTTTCCAACGCACCCGCGTATGGCGTATGTAGCCAAGACCGGCTCCAAAGCAGGCGGTGAAGGTCGAGTGGCCCAACCAGCCGAGCATAATCCTTCCGACTATAAGAAATACCAGCGTATCCTTAGGATTATTCGCAAAATAGCTAAAATTTTCTACAAAGGCAAAGCCCGCGCCGATCAATGCCGCGTAGACGATGCCATCGGTCACGTTGTCGAACTCATCGCGCAGGATGATAAAGAGCAATATCAGGCCCAGGCCCTTGACCGTCTCCTCGGTCACGCCCGCGTTGAGTCCGTCGAGTGCAGAGCGCATCACCTCACTAGCATTTGACCCGAGCAGATTTTGCACAATGTTATCCACATTCTGCTCGACAAAAAATGCCGGTGGTATGGCGATGATGGCTCCCCACAAGAAAGCAGCCAGGCGCAGAAACCATGGTTCGCGTTCGTAGCGGTCCATGAAGTTAACCAGCAGATTGATGCCTATAGCAGGCAACAGTGGAATAGTCAGCGCCGCCAGAACGGTTGATATGCCATTCTGCGCGAGGGCATTAAGACCTAAGAGGCCGTTAAGTATAATGGTGATAGCTGCACTTATGAACAGGATTGCCAGGCCGACACCTGCAATGAACCAGCGTGTACGTACACCCATGCGCTGCGGCAATGCGAATTGCATGGTGATGCCTGCACCAAGCACACTTTCTTCCTCTTCGTCCCATGGTTGTGCCATGTATTCTGGATCAGGTTGAACAGGAAGAGCAGGTGCCGATGCTGTGTTTCGTTGCCCATTCTGTTGGGCAGGGGGAACTGAGCGTTGTACGAGTTGCTGCCAGGAGGATTGTTGTGTAGGAGATTGCGGCGGTGGGGCAAACGACGGCATTTTCGACACGGTTTGCCCTTTTCCATCGTAGGCTGAGGGTCGTGCTCGTTCAAGAAAGATGCCGTTGGATGGTGCAGGCAGGTCTGCTGGTGCTGTTATTCGCCTTATGGGGTGTGTATCCATGCGGCTGACGATATCAGCCCACGGCATGTTGTCTGGATCAGCAGATGCTTCTGAGCAAGCGGAGTTCGGTTCCGCGGATCTGCCAGTCAACGGAGCAATCAACTGCAGCATGGTGTTGCCCAGGATGACAATGTCCTGCGGCTGCACTGAAAGGCTGTCACCACTAGGGACAGGATGCCCATTCACGCGGACAATGTTCTGCGTGGTCAGATTGATAAGATGCCAGCCATGCTGATCCAATCTGAGACGCGCATGCTCACGCGACACAGTTGGATCCAGCAAGACGATATCATTATTGAGTGCACGCCCAATGGTGGTCTCACGGCGCGTGAGTACATGCACCAATCCTTCTTCTGGCAACCAGCCTGATGGATATCTGCCCTGGGCGTTGGTTATCGCGTTGGCAGGTGGACGCACGCGCACAACGCGCAACACACCGTAATTCTCACTCATGCTGTTTGTCTTCCTGGCACTTTGGGGAGGTTTTATTGCAACCCGATCCTCTGCTCCAACTCCCTTGCCACACTATATGGATCTCGCTTCCTTATTCTAATATCTTCTACCAGCTTCTGCCACTCCTCTTCAGACACCTGAGCCTTCAGAGCTTTTATAGCCGCATACGCCACCAACGCCCGCAACTCACTATCGACCTGGCGCTGCGCACGACTCGCCAGCATACCGCTCTCCACCAGATACTCGTAGTGGCGCTGCATCGCATCCACCACCTGCGGAATGCCCTGGTCTTTGATTGCAGCCGTTTTCAGCACCGGAATACGCCAGGAAGCCTTCTTTCGACCGGGGTCAAGACTGAGCACCATGGCTAGTTCCGCCACTGTCTGGTCCGCACCTGGTTTATCGGCCTTACTAACCACAAAAATATCGGCAATCTCCAGGATACCAGCCTTGATCGCTTGAATATCATCACCCATGCCAGGGGCAACCACCACCAGCACCGTCTGCGCGGCACGCATCACTTCGACCTCAGCCTGCCCCGTTCCCACCGTCTCAATGATAATTGGATCATAGCCTGCTGCATCCAGAGCGCGCACGACATCACGGGTCGAAGCGGCAAGGCCACCCAGGCTGCCACGACTCGCCATGCTGCGAATAAACACGTTGGGGTCGCCCGACAACTCCATCATGCGTATACGATCCCCCAGAATAGCCCCACCACTAAAGGGACTCGTCGGGTCAACGGCAATTACACCGATTTTGCGCTCGCGGCGGCGCAGTTCCCGCACAAGATGGGTCACCAGCGTACTTTTTCCGGCACCTGGCGCACCCGTCACGCCGACAATATGGGCACGACCGGCATATCGATGCAGTTCCGCCAGGTAGTTCTGAGTCTGGGCTATCTCATTTTCGATCAGCGTCACCATGCGTGCAAGAGCACGACGGTCACCATTAAGGAGGCGTTCAACGATATTTTGCAATGCGCACCTACACCTCAACGGTCAGGCGATCAGCCTGGATGTTGGTACGCACAAACTCGATGATCTCCTGGGTCGAGGTCCCTGGGCCGAAGCAACCCTTGATGCCCATGGCCTTGATTGCAGGGACATCCTCGTCGGGCAGAATACCACCTGCGGCCACCAGCACATCGTCCACACCATTCTGCTTTAGGAGTTCCATCACCTTGGGGAAAATAGCCATATGCGCACCGGAGAGAATACTCATCAGAATGGCATCCACATCCTCCTGGATAGCGGCCTCGACGATCATCTCAGGAGTCTGACGAATACCTGTATAAATCACTTCCATGCCGGCATCACGTAGGGCTCGAGCAATTACCTTCGCACCGCGATCGTGCCCATCCAGACCCGGCTTGGCGACTAACACACGAATTGGGCGAGTATCAGCCATAGATTGTGACTCCTTTACCGCGTATCAGCAAATAATCCCGGTAACACAGTTTCATAGAGCGCACAGATAGCGCGCTCCTGCTCTTCATAATATATGCGATACATATCTTGTTTCCATTCTACTACGGGGTCTCCTTCACTGCAAGCATCCATCAATAACCTGGATAGTTGGATGATATGTCGCCGTTCAGCGGCTTCGACGAGAGGAATGGGCAAGCGTGCCAGTACGCTCTGTTCGATTTGCGGCTGTACCCATTTATATGCGGTGTGAAGCGTATACACGTATTCGTATAGCAGGCGCGAGTTGAGTAAGGCGAGGAAAAAATAGAGATCGTCTTCGCTCGTACTTTCGGTTCGAGGATGCAGTATATAAAGTGTCTGCAATGCTACCTGTCCTTGCAGGTCCAGCGTTGCCTGCAGGCGATCTGTACTCTTTACGACTAGCAATTTGGCGGACAGATAACGCTCCAGGGGCTTTGCGACGGCCTCACGATCTATACGGTGCGTGGCGGTCGGGACGGTGTAAGGACGGATGTCGATGCCACCAAGGAGGACAGGATAATGCGCCGACTCAGTGATGTAAGGACTGTCCTTGCCAAGTTCCTCGCCACGAGAAATTGTGAGAAACTCGCCCAGGGGAGCAAGGCGGTGAGGCAGAGCAGCCATTCCATCCAGGTACGCACGTAATCGCTCAATAGCCGCACCACGCGCACTACTCAGAAGATAGCGAAACTCGGCTCCAGGCTGACGGCGCAGAAGGCTCTGCGGGACCCGGCCAGTTGCAGGTACCATATGCTTTGCTTCGCGTTGCCACTTTCCTCGTACCCATGACACCTGGTGCAGATGCCGGGGGGGACATTTCTGTGCAATGATTACAACGGCACCTACTTCAGCGGCGAAGACACCAGACAGATGCCAGATATGATGTACAGTCGCCTCCTCGAGAAGGCGCTCTCGTTCCTTCGCAGCGTTGGCGCGTGCGAGCACCGGATCAGGGAGGACTAAGCCCATCCAGCCACCAGGGCGCAGGGCTTGCAGGGCCAAACCAAGGAAGAGCAGATAGCTATCTGCCTGGCCCCGCTGCTGTGCAGATTGATAGCCACTAAGGTCGGTATTCTTCGCCGCCAGGTATGGCGGATTAGCGACAAAGAGGTCAACACATGGTTTCCACGGCAATGCAAGGGCGTCCGCCTGGTGGATATGCAATCTGTCGTTGTGTGAGATAGCACGCAGTTGCATCTCCGTCAGAAAGCAGGCAATGGGATCGGGATCGAAGCCCCACAGATTGCGCTGCATAAGGGCGGCTTGTGCGGCTTGATCCAGGCCTAGACATGTGCCGAAGGCTACCAAACGATGGGCTGCTTCCACCAGAAAATTGCCACTGCCACAAGCAGGGTCAAGTAGACGCACTCGTGTGAGATCAGCCTGGGAAGTATAGCCACAGGCATCTAATATCTGTTTAACTAGCTCTGAGGGAGTTGAGAAATGACCGCGCCGTTTACGTTCCTTGGGTGGCAAGCCAACTTCATACCAACTCGATACATTGTCAAGAGATTTCGTCCTCACCTAAAGTCTCCAAAGCTTGGCGTGCAGCCAATCGGCCCGCCTCTTTGATACTCGAGGCCCTTCCCAAGCCGAGTAGAGAATCATGATCGAAGACGCCCACTGTGAAGATACGATCATTGTTACTGCCACTTCGTTCTAAGACGCGATAGCGTGGGAGACTCCTTGAGCGCTGGAGCAGCACCTTCTGTAGTCGACCTTTGGGATTCGTGTCGAGCGACTGCTGATTCAGCCGCGACACTTCAGGCAAGATCAACCGTGCAACGAAGTCGCGCGCCACAGATGGGCCTTGATCGATATGGATCGCTCCGATAATCGCCTCCAGCACATCAGCACATAGAGAGTCACGCGAACGGTCATTGAAGGTGCGAAGATTAGCAATATCGACACGAATGTAAGGGAAAAGACCAAGGTCCTGGCCAATGCGGGCTAAGACTCGCCGACTCACCACTTCGGATTTCAGGTTCGTCATCTTGCCTTCTGAGGCATCAGGAAACGTGCGGAAAATGTACTCTACAACATGTGCTCCAAGAATAGCATCGCCCAGAAACTCCAGAGTGTCGTACGAGTCATGTATGGCAGTTTCTGGGCAAGAAGAATGGTGAGTTACTGCTCGCTGTAACAATGAGCGGTCATGAAATTTCACCTGGAGCAGTTGCTCTAATGCCTCAAGATTGTCTTCTTTCTCCATATGGAAGTATTATATCTCAAGAAGAGGAAGAGAGTCGAGACTTTACATACCTTCAGGACCCCTCACCACCTTCGGTGGTTCGCACGAGGTTTTCTTCTGCTGCGAGATGTGCAGCCTGCGGCTGCACATCTCGCAGCAGAAGAAAACACGAGCCGCCGGAGGCGGCAAGGAATTTCGCCTCCCTACAGCGGACACTACTTGTGCAGGTGGTATAACATAGTAGGCATAGATAGGACTATAGTGTACTAGCAGGAGTATTGCCACAGAGGGAAGCGAGTTACACGGGTGTTCAGAGTTGCACGTTTGTGTATTGCCCAGGTTCGTCGTTTGCGACTCTCTCTCTTTGAGAAAGTGATACTCGCCAATAGTGCGATGCTTATTGGCGAAGCGTTAGCAGGACTGTGGGTAACCAGCCACAATGTAGAAGCTCACCATTACCTGATAGATACAGGTTTTATTGTGCTGGCAACATTGTTGGGCCTGCTGGTCAATGTGTTGCTGTTGCGTGCCAGCTTTCGCCCGCTCTTTAGCCTTCTGCATACCATTCGCGCCGTCAGTGCTGGAGCGATTCACAAACGCGCCCTTGCTACAGCGTCTGACACCGAAATTGCAGAACTGGCAAGGGCATTCAATAGCATGCTTGATCGACTGGAGGCTGCACGACGAGAGCAAGCCATGCTCACCCTGCAAGCGCAAGAAGAGGAACGTCGTCGCCTGGCGCTCGAACTGCACGATGAGAGCAGTCAAAACCTCACGGCCCTCCTCGTTCATACGGAGGTACTCAGCCAATCCCTCCAGGCCTTGCCGGATACAGCAATCACTGAAGATGTACGGGCACAATTGGAGCAAGGGCTTACCTACCTGAATAGGCTTACTCAACACACATTAGACGACATCCGTACCCTGGCACAGCAACTACGTCCCAGCGTTCTCGACGACCTTGGTCTGCTAGCAGCGTTCCGCTGGTTAGCAGAAGATGGCCGTCAGCGCTTGCAATTAGCAGTGGAACTACACATAAACGGCTTAGAGGACATCTCGCGAGCACATCTTGCCGATGACCAAACGAGGCCGAACTACCCCGCCCTCTATGAAACGGCGCTGTTCCGTATTGCACAGGAAAGCCTGACTAATGTAGCGCGTCACTCTCATGCACACCATGTCACTATCTCACTCATACAGGGCCAGGAACATATTTGCCTCCAGGTGAGTGACGATGGCCATGGCTTTGATTCTTCCCGACAACATCCAGGCCTGGGCATCTTCGGCATGCATGAACGTGCCGCGCTCCTAGGTGGCACCGTCACTATTCAATCGCAACCTGGCCAGGGTACGACGGTTCGAGCAGAGTTGCCTCTATCCACGAGCAAGAAGGAGGAACATGCCTGACGATCCTGCCACCACTCACACCATTCGCATATTGCTCGCTGATGACCATGATATCTTGCGACAAGGCCTCAAGCTGCTCTTAGGTTTACAGCAAGACATGCAGATTGTGGGCGAGGCACGGACAGGACGAGAGGCGCTGGAGTTGACACAGAATCTCAAGCCTGAC
>Ga0209283_10000705_pt1 | contig 17074 bp, 14 predicted proteins | sample CZO8metaG_2_FD_188354 | JGI IMG/M metagenome (GOLD analysis project Ga0209283, IMG submission 188354) | Vadose zone soil microbial communities from the Eel River Critical Zone Observatory, Northern California, USA - CZOApr15con2H1.8 metaG... | ecosystem: Environmental > Terrestrial > Soil >...
TTCGAAGCGGTGACGCATACAGAGCCCATAGATCCTCGTGGCGCGAGATGGAATGGTCCATTCCAATTTGGGAATCATTTTGGGAACCATTGCCGCAGAGTCTAAAGCACCGCGCTCGTCCACTTCTGTGATATCTCAACATCGTAACCGCGATCCTTTGTGTGGAAAACTTTTGCGGGCTGGACCGTGAAGCCACTTTCCTCGACTCTGACACCATACAAGTCGTTGCCACATTGAGAAGAAGCTTGCCTTCCGGCGAATTGGCTCATGCCCAGGGGAAGGCCGCGAACCTTCGACAAGTCCTCTTTGGCGGATGCCACCAAGGTAGTAGCGGAGGGTAGCGGCGGAGGAATACGTCGTTTCAACCTGTAATCGAGCCGCAAGGCTCTTGAAGAATCGCCGGCCGACGCCCCGGAGACTTCCGCAATTCCGGACCGCATGCGACGTGACCTCAGCTAACTGCCTACCTTTGTAGACAGCACTTCCCATGTCTTGTTCGATGACGGCCCCCGGGAATAAATTGCGAAAAGAAGTGAAATCGGCGTGGGACTTGGCGGCCGATCGGTAACGAGTGAAATGCGAAAGAATACGGGAATGAAACACGTTCTGACATGTATGGTTGTCGGTTTTGCCTGCTGGATGGTGGAGCAGGCCGTAGTGGTGTCCGTCGCCCAGGAACAGTGGCCAAGGGTAGCCAAGCAAGACGTTGGGCCGGCGGAGGCCACAAAACCCGGTGTAGCGGACGGTGCAGTGAGTCCAGCCCTGACGGGGGCACGCCGTCCGCTCTATCGGTTGCGCACGAGTGATGTGCTCGGGATCAGCTTTACCTTCGCGCCTGAGTTCGATCAAACGGTCAACGTGCTGCCTGATGGTTTTATCACGCTGAAGGGGTTGGAAGACCAGTATGCGGAGGGAATGACTCTTCCCGAACTGCGGGAAAGAGTCCGCGGGGCGTACGCGATCATGTTGCACGACCCGGAGGTCACGATCGTCCTCAAGGAGTTCGACAAGCCCTACTTCATCGCCACTGGCCAGGTGACACGGCCCGGCAAGTACGAGCTGCGCAGTGACATCACCGTGACCGAAGCTGTCGCCATTGCCGGAGGTTTTACCGGAGAGGCCAAGCACTCGCAGGTAGTGCTATTCCGCCGGCTATCGGATGAGCGGATCGAGGCGCGGCTGCTAGATGTGAAGCAAATGCTGAAGTCACGGAGCCTGGAAGAGGACGTCCATCTCAAGCCGGGCGATCTGTTGTTCGTGCCGCAAAACACGATTTCAAAGGTCCGGCGGTATCTCCCCACGCAGAGTCTCGGTATGTACTGGAATCCGACGCGGTTTTAGGCGAAGTAACGGAACTCTTGCGGAGCACCTTGCTGTTACGGTTCAGGGACGGAAGCCTTCTGGGCTGACGGTGCCCTCGTGCAGGGTTGAATCCCTGCTCACGTAGAGAGTAACGCCGCACGAGTTCTATATGGCCGAAGAACTAAACATCATTCGTGGATCGGCTTGGGTGCCAGCTCCGACCATGCGCGATCTGTTGGCAGTTCTGTTCCGCCAGCGCCGCATCGTGCTCATTTCCTTTGTCGGGACCTTCCTTGCAGTTCTTCTTTACGGAATGCTTGCTCCGTCGTACGAGGCGCAAATGAGAGTGTTGGTGCGGCGAGGCCGCATAGACCCCGCGGTAACACCGACCCCGACTCAATCTCCCGAGTTCCAACGCCAGGAGGTAACCGAGGAGGAGCTGAATTCCGAGGTGGAACTGCTGAGCGATGAACAAATTCTGCACACGGTGGTGCGGAATTCGGGAATGGCTTCCCAAGACGAACCGTGGTTCTGGAAACTTGTCGGAGAGAGCGAGGAAGAACGGCTAGCGCGAGTAGTGCGGCGGGTGAGCAACCGGCTGAACGTTGAACCGCTGCGCAAAACCAACCTGATTGCAGTGACTTATTCATCCAACGATCCAGCGCAGGCAGCGCAGGTGCTTCACTCTCTGGCCAGCGCCTACCTGGAGAGGCACCTGCAAGTGCGGCGGCCGTCGGGCGAGCTCAATTTCTTTGAGCAGCAAATGGTACGGTCGCGCACGGGGCTGGAGGAAGCGGAGTTGCGATTGATGGATTTCACGCGTGACCAGGACGTGGTCTCGGCGGCTTTGGAGCGCGACCTCACCTTGCAGAAGCTGAGCGACACCGTTGCCAATGACCGCCAGACCCGGGTATCGATCGCCGAGACCGCAGAGCGTATCCGCACCCTGAATGCGCACCTGCGGGTGTTGCCGGAGCGGACTACGACTGTGATCCGCAATTCTGATAACCCCCAGCTGCTGGAAAGGATGAAATCCAAGCTGCTGGAACTGGGGTTGAAGCGTACCGAACTACTGACCAAATTCGAGCCTTCCTACCGGCTGGTGCAGGAAGTGGATCAGCAGATTACCGAAACCAAGGCTACCATCGCGGCCGAGGACCAGGCACCGGTGCGCGAACTTACCACAGAGCTGGATCCCAACCATGCATGGGCAAAGGCGGAACTAGTGAAGGCCGAGGTCGAATTGGGCGCTCTTGAAGCACACGCTCGAGCAACAAGCATCGAGGTGGCTGGCTACCGGGAGATAGCTCATCAGTTGGGAGACCACGCCATCAAGCAGGAGGAATTGCTGCGTGATTTGAAAACAGCCGAGGAAAAGTACTTGCTTTATGTAAACAAACGCGAGGAGGCACGGATTGGCGATGCCCTGGATCAAGGCGGCATTCTGAACGTCACGATTGAGGAGCAACCGAGAGTGCCGGCACTGCCAGCGCGATCCGTACTGTTCTTCGGGCTGCTCGGCTTTGTGCTAGCAGGCACCACAAGCACGGGGCTGGCTTTCGCTGCTGACTACCTGGATCCGGCGTTTCGAACTCCGGACGAAGTGACCGCTTACCTGGGCAGTCCGGTTCTGGCCTCCTTGCCTCGCAGGAACGCGTAAGGGCTGAGGCTGTCCGGTACGACCCTAACACGGGCTTTACAGCACACTCGCGGACGGATGCATACAACATGAAGCCGGAGTCGCGGGCGTGGAAACAGGCGTCCGGAGAGGAAACACTCCAATGAGCACACTTGCGGATTCGCTACACCAAACGCTGGGTCGCGGCATCTTCGAAACCCGGCCGGCAGAGCAGGAGCGATCTTTCATTCAAGAACGTGGGCTTTGGGATCCCGCTCGCTTTGCCGAGGAACAAATCCGCAACCTGGTGCGGCAGGTTTTCTTCCCGGGATGGCCGAAACCCGCGCGCCAGGTAGTGTTCAGTGCGGTTGAACCCATGGAGATTGCTGGGATCTGTCTGCAGGTCGGGCAAGCCCTGTCTGCTCAAACCCCGGGGACTGTCTGCGTGGTTGAGGCAAGTCTGCGCGCCCAGGGGTTCGGAAAGGTTTCGGGGAAAAAGGGCAGCGAGCGAGTTTGTAGCCAGAACGGATTCGGTTCCTTGCGAAATTCGGCGCGCCAGATGGACAACAAGCTGTGGCGTGTGCCCATCGACGTCTTCCTCGGGGAGAACGGAAACGTCCTGTCAACAGAGTGGCTGTGCGGCAGACTGAAAGAATTACGCCTCGAGTTTGACTACACTGTTCTCCACGCGCCGCCCGCCGGGCTGTACAGCGAGGCGGCGCTGCTGGGCCACCTGAGTGATGGAGTCGTCCTGGTGCTGGAAGCTAATTCGACGCGGCGGGTGGCGGCGCAAAAAGTAAAGCAGATGCTGCAGGCAACGAATGCACGCCTGCTGGGAACCGTGTTAAACCAGCGGACATTTCCCATCCCGCAAGGAATTTATAACAAGTTGTAGGACTTGTAAGGATTCGTTCTTCCCGACTACTTGCAAGCTGAACGTACGGACTGTGAAAAAGAAGTCGAAAACGGAGTGGGGCTTAAATAGCAGAGCTGTGCCCAGGCTAGAGTCAGGCCGATGACAGCAGCCTCGGACCGGCTGGTACCGCTGATTTTGGAAGCGGAACACTGGTATGCGATCCAGACACGATATCGGTTCGAAAGAAAAGTAGCAACCCAACTCCAAAAGAAAGGAGTGGAGACCTTCCTACCGCTGCTTGAAGAAATTCACCACTGGAGTGACCGTCGAAAGACAGTGGACATTCCGCTCTTCTCGGGCTACGGGTTTGTGCACGTGGACCTGTCCTCCGCGTCGCAGATGGGAGTGCTGCGCACGGAGGGAGTGATCCGGTTCGTTACCTTCGGTCACGCGGCAACTCCAATTCCCTCCGGACAGGTCGAGGATCTGCGGATGCTGCTGTCGCAAAAAGTCCCCTGTGCCCTCCACGCCTTCCTGAAGATTGGGCAGCAAGTAAGAATCCGAGGGGGGTGTCTCGACGGCCTGGAGGGCATCCTCGAAGAGCGCGGGCAGAAGAACCTTGTGATCTCCATTGAGTGCATCCAGCGTTCGGTGTCCATCCAGATTGAAGGATACGAGTTAGAACTGGTCTGAAGTGTTCCCTCCTGCAGTATTCAAACCCGAAGTCTTTAGCCGCCCAGGTGCGCCTGCTTCCGGTCTGATCCCGGGAACGCCGTCAGCCGGCGGCAACCTCCTGCGCAAGCGGCCCTACTCCGTCGCCCTGGATGGGCGGTTTTGGGTGGGAGAGGAGGCGGAAACTCTGCACGCGCCGCAGAAGCGGAATGCACTGCAAACATTTTCGCAGGCAGTGTTGCCGGCAGCTCTTCTTCACCGCCAGCGTTGGAGACTCGGGAGCGTGCTTGCAGACTTCCTTTTTCTAGTGCTCAACTTCGCCGTGATCGGCCCTCTGGGCGTGCTGCTAGAGTTCGCCATGGAGCGCGACCCCGCGGTATTCCTGCGGCCGTTGCTCCTCCCGGTTTCAGGGTTGGGGCTGCTTCTGCTTTACGGAACCTTGCTCACACTGCTGGCTCACTGCGAGGGTGTGTACAAGGCAGACGCGGTGCGAGAGCCGCGGGAGGAGCGGCTGGTTCTCGGCAAAGCGGTGACTTGGGCGACGCTGCTGGTGGGCGCGGCGATTCACCAGTCAGGAATTCACGTGATCTCGATTGCGATGCTCGCCGGCGGCGCGTCGCTCACTTACCTGGGGATGATCGGCTGGAGAGAATGGCAACGGCGTGTGGCGGCGCGAGGGATAGAGAACGGGCGCGGCGTGCGGAATGTGCTGATTGTTGGGTCAGGGATAGCCGGGCGCAAACTCGCGGCCTACCTGGACCAGCATCCTGCCATGGGTCTGGTGGTACGGGGATTCCTCAGTGACAACCGGCCCATCATCGGCGATGTACTCGGCAGAATAGAAGATCTCGCCCGGATTGCGCGATCGGAATTCGTTGACGAAATCATCCTCACCACCCCGCAGCAGCGTGAATTGACGCGGTGGGTGATCCGGGAAGCACGGCGCAACCGGCTCGATGTAAAGCTGATTCCCGATCTCTTTGGATTTGAGGCGGAGGCGTTGCTCGAGAATTTCGGCAGTGTGCCGGTTCTGACGCTGCACGAAGAACCGATCCCGGCGTTGGGTCTCTTCCTGAAGCGCTCGGTCGATGCTTTGTTTTCCGCGGCCGGACTGGTGGCGGCAGCACCCTTGCTGGCTGCAATTGCCCTGCTGATCAAGCTGGACTCTGCCGGTTCTGTGCTGTACCCCGCGCCGCGAGTAGTCAGGAAGGGGAGAAATTTCATCTGCCACAAGTTCCGCACCATGGTTACGGATGCGGATAAGTTGAAAGAACAGCTGCGCCCATGCAACGAGCGGGAGGGGCCGTTCTTCAAAATCAAGAATGACCCGCGGATCACAAGGGTGGGGAGGTTTCTGCGGCGCTATAGCCTGGATGAGCTGCCGCAGTTGTGGAACGTACTGAAGGGAGAAATGAGCCTGGTGGGACCGCGGCCGCATCCCCTCGACGACTTCGAACACTACCGTCTCGAGCACTTGCGGCGGCTGGACGTCACGCCGGGACTTACCGGGCTGTGGCAAGTAACAGCGCGGCGCGATCCCTCGTTCCAGCGCAATATGGCGCTCGATCTGCAATACATCGAGCACTGGAATCTCTGGATGGACCTGCGGATTTTATACAAGACAATATCCGTGGTGCTGCAGGGCAGCGGTGCGTAGGATGTCCTCCGCAGCACACAGTCCCGCGCGACTTGCAGCGTCCCAGGCTGCGCAGTGGACCGCAGTGACTGCGTTGCACCCGCTGCATGTGCTGATGGTGCAGCCTTCATTACTGTTTCTGGGGACGCTGACAGTGATGCTTTTCCGTCCCCCCGGCATGCAGTTGTTTTGGCTGGATCGAGTCGCGTTCCTGCTGCTGGTGTTCGTGGTGCTGCTGCGCGCGCTCACGCTGCGGCAGTCGCTGAAGGTGACTGGGCCTGTCACGTGGCCGATGCTTGGCCTGCTGCTGCTGTCCCTTTCCTGCGTGCTGGCCCAGCCGTACGAACCTCAGAACTGGAGTTTGTTTGCTGCGAAGTGGGTGGTGCCGTTTACGCTTTATCACTTGTCGGGATTGGTGTTTGATGATGTGGCGTCGCTGCGACGGTTCGAAATCTTTGCCTTGATCGTTCTGGGGTATCTCAGTTTGATTGCCATCCTGTTTCTGTTCGACGCGAAAGAGCTTGTTTTCCCGCGTTACATCCTGGACGAAAGTCTTGGAATTCACGCCGACCGCGCCCGTGGGCCGTTTTTGCAGGCCGTGGCCAACGGGGTCACACTCAACCTGCTTGCTCTGCTTGCCCTGGACTCCTTTCGCCGGCGACGGTTGCGGGGAGTGCTGGCAGTTCTGTTTCTGATCGCCTTGCCGCTGGCGGTGCTGGCCACGAAAACGCGCGCGGTGTGGTTATCGTTTGCCGCATCGGTTTTAGTGTTGCCCTTCTTTGCGTCTAGCACGCGGGTGCGGGTCGCCTGCCTGAGCCTGGCACTTGCCGGCGGAGTCGGGTTGCTGGCTGCGGTCAGTCTCAGGGACGGGACTGACTCGCTGATGGCTCGCCTGGGAGAACGGAGTCCAGTGGAGTTTCGCATGGCGGTTTACCGGGCGGGTTGGGAGATGTTCCTGGACAAGCCCCTTTCAGGATGGGGTGCGGAAAAGACGCAGCTAGAGTTGCCCAGGCACATTAGCGACTTTCACGGGGAGGAGTTTTACTTCCACAATACGTATCTTGAGATTGTGGTGGAACACGGTCTGGTGGGACTAGCCCTTTACTTATGGATGGTCATCGATCTGTTCCGGCTGAGCCGAAAAAAGGGCCCTCATGTGGCTTTCCCGAATGGCGGGTTTCTTGATATGCAGTTCCGTTCCTTATGGCCAGTTCTGGTTGGCGTTTACCTGCTGAACGCCAGTTTTGTCGTCATGAACTACCAATTCGTGAATGGATTGCTGTTCACGATGGCTGGAATGCTGGCAGCGCAGAACCGCCGGGCGGACGCTCGACTCCATGTCCCTTCAAGCTGAAGCGGACCTGTTGACGGCAGGAGCGGTGGGTTTGGGCGATCCGTCCGAATCTAGCGGTCTCAGCTCCGGCGGCGAGTTGCTGCGACCTGGAGCCGATGGCCTCTTCTCATCGCAGACCGTGCGCGGCGGCGCATACCTTGCGGCGCGGTATGGACTCGGCGTGATCGTGAGCCTGGGAACCATGCTGATCATGACCTGGTGGATAGGGCCGCACGCGTATGGGTTGTTTGTAACTGCCATCGGTTTGGTCGCGTTTTTGTCCAGCCTGGCGCGGGCAGGAGCGGACACTTACCTGGTGCGCCGTGAAGCCACTCCGGACGTGCATTTGTACGAGGTCGCGGGCACGCTCATTCTCCTCGTCTCAATGGGGCTCGCACTGACAGGCGCGGCCCTGGTGCCAATGCTTGTGCGCTGGTACGGCAGCCGCGAGTTTGTTGCGCCCTACCTGCTGCTGCTGCTCAGTATCCCCGTGAGTGGACTGGCAGGTGTCCCGATGGCCAAGCTGGAACGAAAACTGAACTTCCGCAGTGTGGCGGGGATCGAACTGGGAGGGCAGTCTCTCGGGCTGGTTGTGGCGACGACGCTGGCCTGGCTCAAGCTAGGAGTCTGGGCGCCGGTGGCTGGGCAAATCGCGTGGCAGACGTTCGTGCTGATCGCGGCTTGCGTTTCCGCGAGCATGGTTCCGCGTCTGCGATGCGACATCGGGGAGACGCGGGAAATGCTCTGGTTTGGGATCGGGCTAACCGCATCGCTGCGGGCCTGGCAATTGCGGACGCTGGTCAATCCGCTGCTTGTGGGACGATTTGCCGGGGCGGAGGGAGTGGCGTTCGTCGCGCTGGCTCTTCGTATAGCCGAAGCACTTGGGACATTCCGGCTGGCCGCGGGACGGATGGCGATCGCAGCCCTAGCCCGGTTGCAAAATAAACGTGAGGAATTCCGCACGGCACTGGAGCGAGCACTCTATCTGCAGGTGATCACGCTAGGCCCGCTGCTCTGCGTATTTTCCTTGCTTGGCCCGTTTATCGTCCGGCATGTGATCGGTACGAGATGGACGCCGAGCCTGGTGGTATATCCGTTCGTCGCTGCCGGAGTGCTGGTGAATTCGATTTACAACCTGCAAGCCTCGGCGCTGTTCGTGCGGGGCCAGCAATGGACCGTGATGCGCTCCTACCTGGCGCATGTGGTGCTGCTGGGCGGCGGCACCCTTGTTCTGCTCCCGCACTTCGGCATCGTGGGCTATGGTTGGGCCGAACTGCTGGGGTGTAGCGCTTACTGTCTGATTCATACAGGCCTGGCGCGAACTGTTGTTATCTCTTACCGCAAACTCATGCCCGGGCTGGCAATTTTCTTGGCTCTTCTGTTCGCGGACATCATCGGTCGTGGTCGCACGCCGTGGTTATGGCTTCTGGTATTGGCGGGCACGACAATCTGGAAGGGTCGGGGAGTTCTGCCGATTATGTTCTGGCACAGAGCGAGGCATAGCCAGGATCGATTCGCAAGGAACTGGTACTCCCGCAAGCCAATGGAGGGAGGATGAGAGCCAATTTGACTGCCACACTGGTCAGCTTTCTGCTTGCGGCGAGCTTCGCTCCGGCGCAGTCCGCCGTGCCGCCTCAATATTTCGGCATGCACTTAATCAGATCGCAGCCTTGGCCCACCCTCCCCTTCGGGAGCCTTCGGTTGTGGGATACCGATACCCGTTGGCAGCAAATGAATTCCGCAAGCGGCACATATGACTTTTCTAACCTGGACGCCTATCTGACGCTGGCCAAGGCGCACGGAGCGTCCGACATCGTTCTGGTGCTTAGCGCGACACCGGAGTGGATTTCCAGCGATCCGGGAAACGGAGCCTGTGACTATGCCAGCACCGCGGCCGGCAGTTGCGCGCCACCATCCGACCTGAACGGCGACGGTACCGGCCCGAACCAGGCTTGGCGAAGCTTCATCTATCGATTGGCCACGCACGTCTCCGGTCTGAATGCCTCTATTTACTCCGAGCCGACAACCTACGAAATGTGGAACGAGTTCAGCCGTCGCACGGAATCCTGGGCGGGGACTGACGCGCAGATGACGCGTATGTCCCAGGATGCGTACTGCATCATCAAGGGTTCTGGCACGATCACCGCGACCGGCGAAAGCTGCACCGCCCACAACATGAACGTGGCAGCGGTCGGCATCGTTCCCTCGGCCACAATCGGGAGTCCAAGCGCCCAGGCTTCCGCCCCCGACGTGAACACTCTGGGCGCGTACCTTGCGAGCCCGGGAGCCAGCAGCGCCGCCGACATCATCGCAACCCATGATTACACCTACGGCAGCAGCTGCTGTGCATTTGCTGAAGCTGTGATCGGGCACTGGACCGCTCTGCGGACCGTGCTGCCGGCCGAGGCGGCCGGTTTTCCCGTGTGGAGTACGGAGGGAAGCTGGGGCGACACGGCCACCAAGGAACCTGACCCATATCTACAGTCGGCATATGTGGCGCGAATCTACCTGCTCGGCTGGGCGCTTGGCTACAAGCGTGTGTACTGGTACGCGTGGGGCAATTCGTGGGGCAGACTGTGGAGCCAAAGTGGAGTCAACGGCTGCAATGACGGCGGATCTGGGGCTGGTTGCACGAGTCAAGCCGCTCTTGCTTACGCCGAAACCTACTCGTGGATGGTTGGCAACATGATGACGCGGCTCTGTGCCGCCGCCCTTACCGTCTACACGTGTGAGCTCACAAGGCCAGACGGAACCAAGACACTTGCCGTGTGGGACACTTCGCAGACCTGTACCTCCGGCGTCTGCACGTATTCCAAGTATGCAGTGCCAACGGGATACAGCGCGTATCTCGATCTGGCAAACGTGCGCCACACCGTGCAGGGCCATACGGTGAGGATTGGCGCCAAACCCATCCTGTTGCTCTCCGGCAACACCGTAATTGGCAGCCTCAGGAGCGTGCTTCATGCGCTACGTCGAAGCATACACGCGACGAAAAACCGGCAAGCCATCCTTGCGAAACGAGGCGTCCGCTAAATCTTGCCGGCCTGTTTCGCGGGCCTCCAACTCAGCCTTCATGCCTGTTGTCGCCTATCTCAGCAATCAATTTCCTTCACCTGTCGAGCCGTATGTAGTCGAGGAAATTCGGGAATTGCGCAAACGGGGAGTTGATGTCATCCCCTGCAGCGCCCGCCGCGCCAATGGCATGCGGGACGATGGGCTGAAGCCGCTCGTCGCCGAAACCCTGTATCTGCAACCGCTGCAAATCGGTCTGTTGCTTCGCGCCGCCCGGTTGTGCCTGCGGAGGTTCGGCTTGCTGGCGGATCTGGTCGAGCGCGTGCTCGTGCGAGGGAGCGAGTCGCCGGCGCGGAAGGTGCGTGCGCTGCTACATACCTGGTTGGGCGCGTATTACGCATTGACGCTGGAAGCGCTTGGCGTTGAGCACATCCACGTACACCACGGCTACTTCGCCTCCTGGATCGCGATGGTGGCGGCGCGCCTGCTGGGGATCGGCTTCAGCATAACGCTACATGGCTCCGATCTGCTGTTGCATGCCGCCTATCTGGACACGAAGCTGAAACACTGCAAGTTTTGCGTGACCGTCTCGGAGTTCAACCGCCGGCACATCCTCCAGCATTACGCTGAGGTCGAGCCGGACAAAGTTGTGGTCCGGCGGATGGGGGTCGATCCGCTTTCCCAAGCCCCTCCGGCTCCCGAGGTAGAGCGCGCGGCCGCCTGCCTGATCATGCTGGCTGCCGGCCGGCTACATCCGGTCAAGAATCACGCCTTCCTGGTGCGGGTGTGCCGCCGATTGAAAGACCGCGGCATTTGTTTCCTATGCTTGATTGCGGGGGAGGGTGCGGAGCGGTCATCCCTCGAAAAGCTCATCAGAGATCTGGATCTTCAAGGGTGCGTGAAGCTTCTCGGCCATCTTCCACGCAGACAGCTCGATACCTACTACTCCATGTGTGACCTGGTGGTGCTTACCAGTCGCAGCGAAGGCATCCCGCTCGTCCTGATGGAAGCGATGGCATACGGTAGAACCGTCCTGGCTCCCGCGATCACTGGAATCCCGGAATTGGTGGTGGACGGCCAGACCGGGTTCCTGTATCGCCCGGGATCGGTGGAAGATTTTGTGGCGCAAGTGGAAATGATCTGTAACTCGCAGTCTGCTCTGGGGCCACTGCACCGGGCGGCACGCCAGTATGTGCTCGAACATTTCAACCGGGAAAGGAACCTGGCTGCCTTCGGCGATCTCTTTCTCGCACGTACCGGAATTACGGAGACCAATCATTGTGAGGATTCTGTACTGCAATAAATATAACTTTGCTTTCAGCGGCACCGAGGTCTACCTGTTCGAACTCATGGACCTGATGCGCGCGCAGGGACATGAGGTAGCGCTGTTCTCAATGGCGGATCCGCGCGGCCAGCCAACGGAATATGACCAGCACTTCGTACCACATATCACCTTCAAAACTGGCGGCCATGGACCGTTTGGACGTGCCAGGCTAGCGGCCCATGCGATCTACTCGTGCGAAGCGCGACAGCGGCTGCGGCACATGATTGCGGCTTTCCGGCCGGACGTGGCGCACGTGCGCAACATTTATCACCACCTGTCGCCCTCGATTCTCTGGGAGCTGAAGGCGCAGGGGGTTCCCGTGATTTATCACCTGAACGACTTTAAGCTGCTCTGCCCCAGCTACAACATGGTGGCGAAGGGCGGCGCTTGCGAGCGCTGCCACGGCGGGCAGTTCTGGCGTCTTACGGAAGGCTGCTACGCGGGGCCTCCGGGCTCGGCCCTTGTGCTGGCAGCGGAAGCCTACGTTCACAAATGGCTGCAAACCTATGGGAGCTGCGTGGACCGCTTTCTGGCGCCCAGCCAGTTCGTGAAGGACAAGCTGGTGGAAGACGGATGGGATGCAGAGAAGATTGATCTGCTCCCGCATTTCCAGACATTACCGGCGCAGGCGCTGCCAGAGGCGGGAGCCGATGCGCGCATCCTGTATTTCGGCCGCTTGTCGCCGGAGAAGGGCGTGACTGACCTTCTGCGGGCGATGCAACATCTGCCGCACATCCGCTTGCAAATTGCGGGAGACGGGCCACAGCGTTCTGAGCTGGAAAGCCTGGCGGGAGCGTTATGTCTGGTGAACGTGGAATTCGTCGGTCATGTAGGGGGCGCGGACTTGGACAACTTAATCGCTTCGTCGCGCTTCACGGTGCTGCCGTCACGAGCTTACGAGACGCTGGGCAAGAGCATCCTCGAGTCGTATGCATGGGGGCGTCCAGTAGTGGCTTCCGACTTGGGCTCGCGCCGCGAACTGGTACACGAGGGTAAGACCGGACTTCTGTTCCGGCCGGGCGATGCGGGGCAATTGGCGGGAGCGATCTCTTTTCTAGCTGAGAGGCCGGAATTGTCGGCGAAGATGGGCGCGGCGGGGCGTGAACTGGTGCGGAACCAGCACTCGCCGGAGGCTCACTACGTAGCGCTGAGGAGGTTATACGAGCAAGTTGCGTTTCGGAGACGGAAGCCGGCCAAGCCGGGGCTTGTACCAAACGCAAAGCGGCCGTTACGTGTGGCGTTTATCGGCGGCCGCGGCGTGATGTCGAAGTACAGTGGAATCGAAGCCTATTACGAAGAGGTTGGCAAGCGGCTGGCGGACATGGGGCACGAGGTCACGGTGTACTGCCGGACGTATTTCACACCGGGAGTGAGAAAATACAACGGAATGCGGCTGGTTCGGCTGCCCACCATCCGCTCCAAGCACCTGGATACCCTAGTCCATACATTCTTGAGTACGGTCCATGTGGCATTCAATCGGTGCGACATCGTGCACTATCACGCCCTGGGCCCTGCGCTGTTCTCGTTCATCCCGCGCCTGTTCGGGAAGAAGACGGTCGTAACCGTCCAAGGACTGGATTGGCATCGAAGAAAGTGGGGACGGATTGCGTCGGCCGCGCTCCGCCTGGGAGAGCTGGCGGCAGTCCGGTTGCCGAACGCCACTATGGTTGTATCGCGAACCCTGCAAAAATACTACCGGGCGCGGTATGGCGCCGACACCATGTATGTGCCGAATGGCACGACTCTCCGAGAACGTCGCACGGCTTCGCAGATTCTCAAATGGGGGCTGGAACCGGGCAATTACATCCTCTTTCTGGGGCGGCTTTCACCGGAGAAAAATTGCCAAATGCTGATTGAGGCGTACGAAAAGATTGAAACTCCGGTGAAGCTGGTGCTGGCGGGCGGATCGAGCCACTCAGACGCGTACGTCAATGAATTGCGCAGGCATCGCAGTGGCCGCATCCGATTGCTCGACTGGGTTTCGGGTGAGGCGCTGGAGGAGTTACTCACTAATGCCATGCTGTTCGTTCTGCCTTCCGACCTGGAAGGGCTCTCTCTGGCGCTGCTCGACGCTATGGGAGCGGGCATTTGCGTGCTGACCAGCGACATTCCCGAAAATCGTGAAGTGGTTGAAGGCGCGGGCTTCACCTTCCGCCGGGGGGATGCGCACGACCTGGAGCGCATGTTGCGGCTGCTCATTTCCGATGCGCAAGTTCGGGAGGCCGCGGGGCGTGATGCGCGGGAGAGGATCCTGGAGCGCTATCTGTGGCCCGAAATTGTCAACCAGATTGAGCTGGCGTATTGGGAGTTGGCCGGACGGAGAGATGTAGACGCAGCAGTTTCCGCGCCCGGAGCGGGAGCGAAGTTGAAATCTCAGCCCCGTGGCCGCGTCGCCTAGGAAGCCGTCAAAACCGGGCTTTTTTGACCTCGGAGGCCTTCGGGGCTGAAGCCCCGCCCTGTTTTCAGCAGTTTGCGGCACGACTAAAGTCGTGCCCTCCTCAGTCAGCGCGTCAGCCATCGCGAGGTTTCCTAACAGTCAACGGTGGGAGGAAGACTCCCACCGTTTTTTTATTACAATCAGAACGGCCAGGGCGCGGGTTGATTTCTGGCCACGCGACAAACCGGCGGTCCGCCAGCATGGTAAAGACAATTCTGGTTACCGGGGGAGCGGGGTTCATCGGCTCCAACTTCATCCTGCAATGGATCACGCAGGAAGGAACTCCGGTGGTCAATCTCGATAAGCTGACCTATGCCGGCAATCCGCGCAACCTGGAGCAGGTTTCGTCAGATCCTCGATATTGCTTTGTGCAGGGTGATGTTTGCGACCGGGAACTCGTGCGCGGCCTGCTGGAGCGCCACAGACCGCGAGTGATCGTGCATTTTGCGGCGGAAAGCCACGTGGACCGCTCCATTCGCGGGCCCGATGATTTCATCCGCACCAATGTGAACGGAACATTCTGCTTGCTGGAGGAAGCGCGGGCATACTGGACGGAATTGCCGCAGAAAGATCGCGCACTGTTCCGCTTTCTCCATGTGTCCACAGACGAGGTCTACGGATCGCTCGAACCGGATGACCCGCCATTCTGTGAGACCACAGCTTACGCGCCGAACAGTCCATATTCAGCCTCCAAAGCGGCGGCGGATCATCTGGTGCGCGCGTATCACCACACTTACGGCTTGCCGACGCTGACCACCAATTGCTCCAATAACTACGGCCCTTACCAGTTTCCAGAGAAACTGATTCCGCTGATGATCTTGAATGCGCGCAGCGGCAAGCCCTTGCCCGTATACGGCGATGGGCAGAATGTGCGGGATTGGCTCTACGTGGAAGATCATTGCGAAGCAGTGCGCATGGTTCTGGCGCGAGGCAGGACCGGGGAGACGTATACCATTGGCGGCTGGAGTGAAAAACGTAATATCGAGATCGTGGAAACCATATGCTCGATCCTGGACGAACTGTGCGCGGATGATCCGGTAGTGCCACACCGGAAATTAATCACTTTCGTGAAGGACCGGCCCGGCCACGACCGCCGCTATGCCATGGATACGCGCAAGCTCGAGCGCGAACTGGGCTGGAAACCGCGCGAGACTTTCGAGAGTGGGATCCGCAAGACCATTCAATGGTACTTGCAAAACGAGTTGTGGGTGAAGGAGATTACAGGCGGGAGCTATCGCCAGTGGATTGCCACGCACTACTCGTAGGACTCTGTTTCACGCATGCAGACTGACGAGTTCCGGAGAAGCTCGATGCCAAGAAAGGCCGCCGCCCAAGACAAACCGTACAAGGGCATCATTCTGGCGGGCGGATCGGGAACACGGCTCTATCCTGCAACTCACGCCGTGGGCAAGAGTCTGCTGCCGGTTTATGACAAGCCGCTGATCTACTACCCGCTTTCCACGTTGATGCTGGCGGGCATCCGGGACATTCTGGTGATCTCCACTCCCGAGGACACCCCCAGATTCGAACATTTGTTGGGAGACGGCTCACGTTTCGGTCTTAACTTCCGATATTCAGTCCAGAAAAAGCCCGAGGGAATCGCGCAGGCTTTCATCGTAGGACGTGACTTTATCGGCTCGAGTTGCTGTGCCCTGGTCCTGGGTGACAACATTTTCTATGGTCATGACTTTGCAAAAGACCTCCGGCAGGCGGCAGAGAAGACAAAGGGAGCGCGGATTTTCGCTTATCCGGTGCACGATCCAGAACGTTATGGCGTGGTCGAGTTCGATGGCTCGGGAAAGGCTGTCCGATTGGAGGAGAAGCCGAAGCAGCCCAAGTCGCGATATGCAGTGACCGGGCTCTATTTCTACGACAACGATGTGGTGGAGATTGCCCGCTCGCTGAAGCCTTCCGCCCGCGGCGAACTGGAGATCACGGATGTAAATAAGGTGTACCTGCAGCGCGGGCAGTTGGAGGTGGTGGTGATGGGACGAGGCATGGCATGGTTGGATACTGGCACTCATGAGGCGATGATGGAGGCTTCTTTATTTATCCAGACCATTGAACGGCGGCAGGGCTTGATGGTCGCGTGCCCGGAAGAGATCGCGTACCGCTACGGCTACATCACCGCGGAGCAACTGGAGACTATCGGAAACTCAATGAAAAACAATGGCTACGGGGCATACGTACTGCAACTTCTCCGAGAGAAGGTATTTTGAGGTGGTGCCAGGGCAGACGGGCGTAGCCATGAAGACAACGAAGGCGTCACTGGCCGGGGTGTTAATCCTTGAGCCCCGAGTTTTCGGCGATGAGCGCGGCTTCTTCCTGGAAAGCTATAGCCAACGGACGATGGCGGAAGCCGGCATCCACGAGCCCTTCGTGCAGGACAACCACTCCTTCTCGGGCCGCGATGTGGTGCGGGGATTGCACTACCAGATTCAGCATGCGCAGGGAAAGTTGGTTCGCGTGGTTGCGGGCGAGATTCTGGATGTAGCCGTCGACCTGCGGCGGAGTTCATCGACTTTCGGCCGCTGGGAAGCGGTTCGACTCTCCGGCGAAAACAAACTCATGCTCTGGATTCCAGCGGGGTTGGCGCACGGTTTCCGCGTTGTCTCCAACGGCGCACACGTGTTGTACAAAGCTACTGACTTTTATTTCCCGGAGTTCGAACACACCCTCGCGTGGAATGATGCGGATCTGAAGATTGATTGGCAACTGGAGGGTGAGCCGATCATCTCCGGGAAGGATCGCGTTGGTGTTCCCTTCTCCCAGGCCAAAGTCTACGAATAGAGGCTCCCCGGAATGAGAGTGGCGATCTTCGGCGCAACCGGCCTGCTGGGCAAAGCGCTGATGCGCGAATGGACCGGGGATGAGATCGCCGGGC
>Ga0209283_10000706_pt1 | contig 17074 bp, 13 predicted proteins | sample CZO8metaG_2_FD_188354 | JGI IMG/M metagenome (GOLD analysis project Ga0209283, IMG submission 188354) | Vadose zone soil microbial communities from the Eel River Critical Zone Observatory, Northern California, USA - CZOApr15con2H1.8 metaG... | ecosystem: Environmental > Terrestrial > Soil >...
CTTCCAGCATCACCTTTCGCGATGTGACTCAACAGGCAGGGATTCGTTTTGTTCACAACAACGGGGCTTTCGGAAAAAAATATTTGCCGGAGACGCTCGGCTCCGGCGTGGCCTTCATCGATTACGACAACGACGGCTGGCCGGACATTTTCCTCGTCAACAGCACGGACTGGCCCGGCCACGCGCAAAAACGCAGCACGTCGAAGCTCTATCACAACAATCACGACGGCACGTTCACCGACGTGACGCACAAAGCCGGCCTGGACGCCGAAGAGTTCTACGGCATGGGCGTCGCGGTCGGCGACTTCGACAACGACGGCTACGACGACCTATTCGTCACCGCCTATGGCCAGAGCCATCTCTTCCACAACAACGGCAACGGCACGTTCACCGACGTGACGCAAAAATCCGGCCTCGGCGGTATTCGCGAATTCAGCACCAGCGCCGCCTGGGTCGACTACGACAAGGACGGCCGGCTCGACCTCGTCGTCGCCAACTACGTTCAGTGGTCGCCCGAGACCGATCTCTATTGCACGCGCGACGGCAAGAGCAAGTCCTACTGCACGCCTGAATCCTACAAAGGCACGTCCGTCCGTCTCTGGCATAACAGGGGTGACGGTACTCTTGAAGACGCCACGAAAAAAGCCGGCCTCGCCGATCCCACTTCAAAAACGCTCGGCATCGCCGTGCTCGACTACGACGGCGACGGCTGGCCCGATCTTCTTTTTTCCAACGACACGCAGCCCAACGAGCTTTATCGCAACAACGGCAACGGCACGTTCACCGAAAAAGCCGTCCTCGCGGGCGTAGCCTTCAGCGAAGACGGAGTTGCTCGCGCCGGCATGGGCGTTGACGCGGCCGACTACGATCGCTCCGGCCATCCGAGCGTGCTCATCACGAATTTCGCCAATCAAATGCTCTCGCTCTATCACAATGAAGGCACGGGCCTGTTCGTCGACGAAGCGCCGCGCTCCGAAATCGGCCGCGCTTCTCTCCTCACTCTCGGCTTCGGCTGTTTCTTTTTCGATTACGATCTCGACGGCTGGCCCGATGTTCTCGTCGCCAACGGCCACATCGATCCCGAAATCCAGCGCGTCCAGGCCAACGTGAAATACGCCATGCCGCCGCATCTCTTCCGCAATCTTGGCAAGGGCCAGTTCGAAGAAGTCACGAAGTCGCTCGGCCCAGCGTTCTCCACGCCGCGTGTCGGCCGCGGCGCAGCGTACGCCGACATCGACAATGATGGCCGCCTGGACGTCCTGATCTCCGCAAACGCCGGCCCGGTTGTTTTGTTCCGCAATGAAGCGACGGGCGAAGCCGCGAACCGCAGCGTGCGCGTCAAGCTTGTGGGCACAAAATCGAATCGAGATGGAATCGGCGCAACCGTTCGCGTCACCGCCGGCGGCGAATCGCAATCGCAAACGCTGCGCAGCGGCTCCAGCTATCTCTCTGCCAGCGAGCTTGTCTTGACGTTTGGCCTCGCGCATCGCGAGAAGGCGGACACGATTGAGGTTCTCTGGCCCAGCGGCCAGCTCGATCGCTTGTCAAATGTGAATGCAGGTCAAACGATTGCCGTCACGGAAGGAAAAGGCATCACCGCAAACAGGCCTTACGGGAAAAACGCGCGCTAGCCGCGAATTTCAAACGGCAAACGCCCGCGCGCGAAACCGCGCTGCCACACCGCTCTCTTCGAGCCACTGTCCGGTCGCGGTTGCACTCAAATCGTGCCGCAGCAGCTCGCGCAAGTCGCTTTCATCGTCGACGTCCATCTCCAGTCGCGTGTTGCGCCGAATAAAAATCGACGCTTCCGCCCGCTCGGCCTCGCGGCGATGCTTCGCAAAACTTCCCGCGCCAAAATGTGACGTGAACAATGTCGGCGGAAATCGCAACAACGCATTCGTCCCCGTACCGTCTCGCGACGGCACCATCACCGCCGCCGGCGCCGCGCACTCAATCTCGAGTAATTCATCGATGTCATTCGCCTGCACCAGCGGAAGGTCCAGCGGCAGCCGTAGCACTCCGCTCACGCCGCGCTGCTCACAAATCCGCGAGGCCCGGTCAACCGAAGCGCTCTCCGAAATCTGCTCTTCCTCGCTCAGGATTTCGCAGCGGTTTTCTTCCGCGAGTTCCATCGCAGGCCCGTAGTTCGTCACGACAAATATTTTGCCGGCGAGACGCAACCCCTGCACCGCGCGAATCGTGTCCGCCAGCATCGCTTGCGCCAGCCCGAACCGCTCTTCCGGCGTCAGCACGCTCGCGAGCCGCTGCTTGGCATTTCTTAAATCTTTGATGGGCAAAAGCACGGCGCGCATGGCCATCGCTCAGTAGCTTCCCTCGGCGTAGGGAACATGTTTGTCGGCCTGTATCAATGGCAAGCTCGCCGGCGCGGCGCGCGTCTCTGTTTCCGGCTCATCATATCGGCGGCGAATCCTGTACGTCGTGCTTCGTTCCGCGGGAATCCGCCCGATCGAGCGAATCATCGCGCGAAACTGCTCCGGCGAAACGTATTCGCCGAACGTCGCGCCCGCGGCCTTCGAAATATTTTCTTCCATCAGCGTCCCGCTGAAGTCGTTGGCGCCCGCATTCATACATGCCAGGGACACTTCGAATCCCAGCTTCACCCAGGACACCTGAATATTCTTGAGCGCTCCGTGCAGCAGAACGCGCGCCAGCGCGTGCACACGCAAATGCTCTTCGCGCCGCGCTCCCGGCCGGGCTCCGCCGTGGCGGAAGAGCCGCGTGTTTGCGTGGATGAAGCCCAGCGGTACAAACTCCGTAAATCCTCCGGTGCGTTTCTGAATCGCTCGAAGCAACAAAATATGCCGCACCCAGTCCGCCGGCTCCTCGACGTGTCCGTACATCATCGTCGAGGTCGTAGGAATCCCCAGCTCGTGAGCCGTCGTGATGATTTCTACCCAGCGAGCCACGGGCAATTTGTTTGGACTCAGCTCCCGTCGAACGCGATCATCGAGAATCTCCGCCGCCGTTCCCGGAATACTGCCGAGGCCTTCGTCCTTCATCATCTGCAAGTAGTCGCGCAGCGCCATCCCCGTTTTGTCAACGCCGTAGGCGATCTCCATCGGCGAAAATGCGTGCACGTGCATCTGTGGAATGGCGCGCTTCACGGCGCGCAGCATGTCCCGGTAGAAAAATCCGTCCAAATCGCGCGGCAATCCGCCCTGAATGCACACTTCTGTCGCGCCTTTTTCCCAGGCGTCGCGCGCCTTCTCCACCACTCCTTCGATCGAGAGCGTGTGCGCGTCCGGCGCTCCCGGCCCGCGCGCAAATCCACAGAAGCTGCATCCCACAAAACAAACATTGGTGAAGTTAATGTTGCGATTCACGACGTAGGTGATCGTGTCTCCGACGGTTGCTCGCCGCAAATGGTCGGCCACCGCAATCAGCGCGCTGAGGTCCGCTCCTTCGGCGATCGCAAGCTGCAGGCCTTCCTCAAATCCCAGCTCCTTCCCGGCAAGCGCAGCCTCAAGCGTCGCGCGAATCGCCGGCTGCGCCACGGCAAGTTGTTCGGGGAGCGCCAGGGAGGCCGCCGCATGACCCGCAGTTTCCGTCATTGCCTCGTTGGATTGCATGATATCGTTTGCTCTCGTCACTCTCCCGCGCGCATCGCGGGCTTAGGCCATCCTACCAGAGCCGAGCGCTGGGAGCAGCCGGGGAGGGAGTCTCGAGCCTGTCCCGGACGATCGCCAGCAAAATCAGCGTGACGGAGCAAATCAGCCATGGCCAGAAAAATCGGCATTCTCGGCGGCACCGGCCCGGAAGGCTCCGGCCTCGCGTATCGCTGGGCGCGCGCCGGTGAAGAAATCATGATCGGCTCGCGCGATGCCCAGCGCGCGGCGGAAACCGCGGCGCAACTCCGTTCGCGCATCGGCGCTTCGGCAAAAATCTCCGGCGCGGACAACGCCTCCGCCGCGGCCCAATGCGAAATTGTTGTGCTGACCGTTCCGTTCTCGGGCCACGCTGTCTTGCTCAAACAACTCAAGACCGTCTGGAAGCCCGGCACGATCGTCATAGACACGACCGTTCCGCTCGCCGCCACCGTCGGCGGCGCGCCGACGCGCATGCTCGGCGTCTGGCAAGGCTCCGCTGCGGAAGAAACGAAAGAACTCCTACCTGCCGGTGTGAGCGTGGCCGCCGCCTTCCAAAACCTCGGCGCGGAACTTCTTTCAAATGATGATCCCGTCGACTGCGACATCCTCGTCTGCAGCGACGACGAAAAAGCCAAGCAGGCCGCCACGGATCTCGCAACAAGAATCCCCGGGGCCCGTGCCATCAACGGCGGCAAGCTGGAAAATGCCCGCATCGTGGAATCCCTCACTGCCTTGCTCATCGGAATCAACATCCGCTACAAAGTCCACAGCGCCGGCATCCGCTTCACGGGGCTCCCGGGGAAGCCGTAGAAACCTTTGGAGCCGTCTCAGGTGCACTCTGGGCGGCGAATCCGTCTGCGTCCGCAAGAACCTTCACTTTCTCGCGAACCGCGGGCGACAGAAACTTTTCTCGCTCGATGAACTCCGGATAAATCGCAAGCCGTTCTCTCGACTCAAATCCCCGCTTCTCCGTCTCCTCCCGCAACCGCGCAATCACGGGCCATGCCGCCTCCGGATTGATAAAGTCCTTCGTCACCGGCGAAATTCCTCCCCAGTCATTGATCCCCGCCTCCAGCAGCCGCGGAAAATCTTTATAGCTCAAATTCGGCGGCGCCTGCACGTTCATTTCTCCTCCCAGAATCAAGCGCGCCAGCGCCACCGTCCGCAGCATCTCTTCGAGCGACGGATCGGGATGGTTTGCCATGGGAATTTCAGGCTTGGCTCGAAAATTCTGTATGATCACTTCCTGGATATGCCTGTACTTTTCTTGTACCGCGCGAATCGCCAGCAGTGAATCGATGCGCTCCTCCGTGGTCTCGCCGATTCCGACCAAAATTCCCGTCGTGAAGGCGATCGAAAGTTTTCCTGCTTCTTCCATCGTCCGCAGCCGCAACACCGGAACCTTGTCCGGCGCGTTGGCATGAGGCAAACCGTCGCGCATCAGCCGCACGCTGACATTTTCCAGCATCAGCCCCACGCTCGCGTTCGATTCTTTCAATCGTTCTAGAGCCGCGCGATCCATCACCCCTGGATTGGCGTGCGGCAGAAGTCCGGTTTCGTCCAGCACCATCTCCGACATGGCTGCCACGTAATCCAGCGTCCGCGCAAATCCCTGCTTCCGCAAAAAATCCCGCGCCTCCGGAAAAATCCGCTCCGGCTGATCCCCCAAACTGAGCAGCGCTTCCTTGCAGCCCGCCCGCCGTCCCTGCTCCGCCAGCGCAAGAATCTCTTCCGACGTCATGAAGTGCGCTCCCGGCTGCCCAGGGTCCTTCCGGAACGTGCAGTAGCCGCAGTAATCCCGGCAGAGCGTCGTTACCGGGATAAACACTTTCTTCGAAAAACTGACGACGTTCCCTTTTCCCCGCGCCCTCACTTCACTTGCCGCCGCCAGCAGCGTCTCCAAGGGCGCCTCGCCCGCAAGCAGCAACGCCGCATCGCGCTCGATTCCCCGGCCCTCCCGCGCGCGCCCCAACGCCTCTTCGACAATCTGTGCCGAAGCCCGCGCTTGGCCCGCCGCTGTTCCGCCGGTTGTCATCTCTGCCCAATCAGATCAATGATCATCTTAGTCCGAGCCGACTCCCAGGGCCGTCATCCTTCGGGCATCCGATGAGGATGCCCGAAGGGATCTCAGCCTCAAAAGTACCGCAGGCTCCTACCATTGTCGACCGCGCATCGTCAGGGCCCACAATCCGGTCAGTTGCGTGCCCAATCATAGAGCGGGGTTAATTCTTATGCCTGGGGCTCAATACGCGTTTTCCACAGCTCATTCGAATGTACCACCCGAGTACTATTCACATGGGTTTACTTCTGTGGTAGCGTACCCTATGCAAATCGAGCTCCATCGCCACCCGTCAGTTTTGCCTCTCCACCTCTCGCTGCCCTCTCTGCCTGATTCTCCTTTTCCAATGCCCAGCTTCGGCCCCGCCAACCTCTGCGATAAGTCTTTTGGAATCTGTACTTATCAAAACCGCGCCCACTTGCCGCGGACTTCGAGCCGTAACCCTTTTAGAATCAACACTTGCAAAAGTGTATCAAAACAAACGACTTTAACCCTCTTTAGAATCAACACGTATAAAAAACATAGGGGGTGGGGGGTCTTATTGTTAACCAGACACCCGGCCAAGGGTGTCTGTCCCGGGCGACCATCGGGAGCGAGGGATCTCTCTTCATTCCCGACTAGCGGCTTTGTCCTGACGAGCGCAGCGACGGGGATCTCACTTCCCAAGGGGCAAGGCGTTGTGCCTCACGTCGGAGAACGCTCCCATACGACATCTCGCTCCCGTTTTGATAACATTTCAGGCGCTTCGCTACTTTCGAGGACTCTTGATGAAACTCGTCACTTTTCATACCCAAGCCCGTGAAGACCGCATTGGCGCACTTACGCCCGACGGCCAAATCGTCGATCTAAACTCCGCGTACGCTCTTTACTTGCGTAACAAGGAAAACGAAGGGGCCTTCTATGCCCTGGCTGACGCCCGCGTGCCGGCCAACATGCGCGGCCTGTTTGAGAACGGCGATTGCGGACTGGACGCCGCGCGCGCTGCACTCGAATACGCTCTGAAAGAAGGCCCGGAAACCAAGGGGGCCTCCGGCGAGCCGATTTTCTTTCGCAAGGACGCCATCCGCATCAAAGCGCCGATCATCCCGAAAAAATTCTTTCACACCGCGGGAAACTTCCGCGAACACCACGAGGACGCGGCGAAATCCGGATTCTCTCATCCCATACTTCCGTGGATCGTCTTTTTCCAGAACGTCGACGCCATTATCGGTCCCGATGAGCCCATCGTCTATCCCGAGCATCTCACCAAAGAGCTGGACTACGAGCTCGAGCTGGCCGTGGTGCTCAAAAAATCGGGCAAGCACTTCCACACGGAACGCGCGCGCGACTATATCGGCGGGTACGTCATTTTCAACGACATCACCGCGCGCGACATCCAGCGCCAGGAAATGAAATCCGGCGTCTTCAGCTTCTGCAAAGGCATTGACACCTTCTGCCCGCTCGGGCCGCACATCGTCACCGCCGACGAAATACCCAATTCCAACAATCTCTCCATGGAGCTGCGCGTGAACGGGAAAATCCGCCAGCAATCGCATTCCAGCAAAATGTCCGTCACGGTTCCCGAGATCATCGCGCACTATTCTCCGATGGGTTATTCCGCGGGCGACGTCCTTTCCACCGGCACGGTGTCCGGCGTCGCGGCCTTCAGCGGCGATCCCATGTCGCTGTACCTAAAGCCGGGCGACGTGGTTGAGTGTGAGATCGAGAAAATCGGCGTGCTGCGGAACCCGGTTGTTTCCTACAAAGAGAAGCACGGCGGAAAGTCCGCCGCGGCGGCATGAGTGAGTCCTTGCCGATGAAAACGTCCGCTGCGAGAAATGGCCTGTGGATTAGCGAGCTGAACGACCGCCCCGATGTGCGCAAGACGTTTGCCGGCAGCGGCCCGGTAAAGTTCTACGACACCACGCTCCGCGACGGCGAACAGAGCGTGGGCGTCGTTTTGTCTCCCGCGCAGAAACTCGAAATCGCCAGGGCGCTCGATGCTCTCGGCGTCGGCCGCATCGAAGCAGGCTTCCCGCGCGTTTCCTCCGATGACGCAGAAGCGTTCCAGGCCATCGCGAATGCCGGTCTGAAAGCGGAGATCTGGGGATTCGGCCGCGCCATCAAAGGGGACATTGACGAGCTTCTGCGCCTCGGCGCGCGCGCCACGATCATTGAAACGCCGACCAGCGCCATCAAGCTGAAGGCCTATGGCTTGACCGTGGACGAAGCCAAGCGCCGCGCCGCGGAAGCCATTTCTTACGCGCGGAAAAACGGCGTGAAAGTCGCGTTCTTCACTGTGGACGGAACGCGCACTGACCTGGGAATCCTGCAGGAGTTCTATCGAAATGCATTGGAAGCCGGCGCTGAAGAGCTTGTCGTTGTCGATACGATTGGCGCGTGCGGACCAGAAGCCGTCGAATTTCTTGTCCGCCAAGTGCGCGCGTGGGTCGGGCCGCAGGTGCCGCTCCATTTTCACGGACACAATGATTTTGGTTTGGCCACTGCCTGTGCTATCGCTGCCGTGCGCGCCGGAGCCGAATGGATTCAGGGCACGATCAACGGCATGGGCGAGCGCGCGGGCAACGCCGATCTAGGCGAAGTCGCTATGGCATTAAGCGGCCTGTATGGCATTCCCGTGGAGTTCAATCTGAAGAAGATTCGCGAAGTTTCTGTAGTGGTTCGCCGCGCGGCGGGCCATGAACTCGAACCCTGGAAGCCGGTCGTGGGCGAAAATCTCTTCATGCGCGAGAGCGGCGCCGTCGCGAGCCAGTTTCACATTCCCGAGGCGATTGAGCCTTTTTCGGCGGACCTGGTCGGCGCAACGCGCGCCATTGTCCTGGGAAAAAAGAGCGGCATCGACAGCATCGCCATCAAAGCAAAGGAGCTCGGCCTTCAGCTCACCGCCGAGCAACAGCAGGCGATTCTCGCCGCCGTCAAACGCGCGGGAACAGAAAAGCGCGGCTTGGTTACGGATGCCGAGTTCCGCGCGATCGTCTCGGTGGTTCAGCAACAGGGATGATACAGAGATTCTTGTGTGAGTACGCCGCGATTTGAAAAGAGAGCGGCGCCGAGTTTCGTGCCACCCATCTTCCTGGTCGTCGCGAGATTACTTTTTGCGAAAATGCGGAAGGACTTTTTCACCAAAGAGCCGCGCCTGCTCCAACCGGTCGTCGCCCCACAGCTCCAGCATGATGTGCGTGCAACCCGCGGCACGGTACTCTTCCAGTTTTTCGATGCACTGCGACGGCGTTCCCGCAATCGGGCAGACCTTGTCGAGAACGGCGTCCGTCGCCGCGCGCGCCGCGGCCTTCCGGCCTCCCTGCTCCATGGCTTCCGCGATGGGACGAATCTCTTCAAAGGTGAGGCCGGCGCATTCGAGCAACGTGTCCGCTGAGCCGCGAATGTTTTGCACTTTGTTGGCGAGGTACATGGCTGCCATCTCGCGTGCGCCTTCGCGCGCCATTTTCTTGTCTTCGCCGACGCTGCCGACGATCACGGAACCCAGATCAAGCTTCGCGGGATCTTTTCCTGCTTTGCGCGCGCCCTCTTCCATCATCTTGCGCGAATGCCGGACGAATTTGGGCGTGGTGATACTGGCGGTGAGCAAGCCGTCCGAGTGCGATCCCGCAAGGAGCTGCAGCACAGGCCCCGTCGCGCCGACGTAGATGGGCACTCTCCACCGCGGCACATGAGCGTCGGCCATGAGGGCCGGGGCGTAGGCTTGAAACGCTTTGCCTTCGTATTTCACCTCGCCGCCGGCGAGCATGGCTTCGATAATTTCAATGCTCTCGCGCATGACGGTGGCGGGGCCGACCTCTTTGCCCTTTTCGCCTTCGCCAATTTCTTTCATAAAAATTTTCGAAGCGCCGAGGCCAAGAAGAAAGCGGTCTTTCCCGGCGGCTTCCTGGAGGACGCGCGCCTCCATGGCGATCTGGACGGGGTGGCGCGTGTACGGCGAAATAATGCCCCACCCGACGACGATTTTTTTGGTTTCGCGTGCCACGATTGCAGTGATGGCGGTGGAAGAGCGCGCCTCCATGGAATGCTTGCGCCACCAGGGGTAGGCCTCGGCGAGCCAGAAAGTGTCGAAGCCCGCGGCGTCGCAAGCCTGGGCCATTCGAACGGTTTCACTGAGAGGCTCCATGCTGAGCTGCAGGACGCCGATTTTGAAGTGTATACTCATCGATAATTAATTCTCCAGTAGTTAATAGGCCATCGACGCTCGCGTTCTAGGCCGGGTCGGTCCAGGAATGCTCGAGTCCTTTCACTAATTGCCAGAGAGCGCGGTTCAACGGTGTGGGCACGCCCATTTTTTCGCCCCATTCGGCGATCGCGCCATTCATGAAATCAACTTCAGTCTGACGCTTGGCGAGAATGTCCTGGAGCATGCTCGCTTTGTGTTTGCCCGGAGCGTTCGCGCCCTTCTGCACAAGAGCGCGCGGATCGCCGTGAAGCTCGATCCCGAGCGCTTTGGCGACCGCCTCGCCTTCCGCGATGAGAGCGTTGAAGAGCGCGCCGGTAGGAGCGAAGCGAGTCGCTGCACCATGATGCAGAAGTGTGAGCCCGCCGACGGGATTCGTCGAAGCGTTGAAAATGAGTTTTGTCCATTGCGCGCCGCGCGCGTCGCGCAAAGGGATGACGCGCAAGCCCGCGCGATTGAGAAGCTCGGCGAGCTGCTCGACGCGAGCGTAAGGCGTGTTCGCCGGTTCGAACGGACCGATCCACGTGTCGCCATTGATGTCAAACCCGACATGGCCCGGCTCGATGACGTGCCCGGCGGGAAACGTGGTGCCGCGGATGACGTAACGGACGTGCCGGGCGAGAATTTCTTCGTTGCCGACGCCGTTCTGGACGGAGCAGACAGCGCTCTTTTCATTGAATATGTGGGCGGTTTGCTCGATGGCGCCACGCGTATGCGTGCTTTTGGTGGCCACAATGCCGAAGCCGCAGATGGGAATTTCGCGGGGGTCTGACGTCGCATGCAAGCGGGCAGTGAACTCCGCGGCACCACTGATGCGCAAGCCGCGTTCGTTGATAGCGCGGGTATGTTCTTTCCAAACGTCATAGGCGTGGACTTCGACGTCTTCGAGGCGGGCGAGATGCGCGCCAAAAATGCTTCCAATTGCGCCGCATCCGACGATGCAGATCTTAACGCTCATGCGGGCTTCAGCGCCTCCACACCGGGATAGAAGCGCCACGGGACAGCGGCCAGGCACTCGCCTTCATTTTTTCCGACGCGGTAAGTGTCCTGCGTGTACAGGCAGACCTGGCCATCCTGATCGACAACCTGGGGGTGAAAGCTCAGCACCATGTTTTCCTTCAATTCGACCTGCGTGTTGGCACCGATGGCGGGATTTTCGATCATGGTCATGCCGATGGAATGGCCGGTGAGATGGCCGAGTTTGAAGCCGACTTTGTCGAATACGTCAGCGGCAGCTTTGTGGACCTCACTCGCGAGCGCGCCTTCGCGCATTTTCATGCGCGCGGCTTCGATGGCGTGCGGATATACGTCGCTCATGGCGAGAGTGCGCGTGCTAACTTTACCGCGGATGAGGGCGCGCGAAAACTCCACCCAGTATCCGGCCTCGCCAGTGACCTCCAGAGAATAGAGCAGCAAATCGTCAGGGCCGACCTTGCGTTGTGAAGGAACCTTGAAAAAGGCTTCGGCTTCCCCGCCCGTGCCGCTGAGAACGATGTTCATCATGCGGGGGCCGGCGCCGCGGGCGAAGAAGCGCTCGACGGCGGGAGCCATGATTTCCGCTTCGGTCTTCCCAGGCTCGTAGGCTTCGAGGAGCGCATGAAAACCATCAAGGATGATGTCCATGCTGTCGCGGATACCAGCAAGCTCTTCCTCGCTCTTGACCGCGCGGGCCATGTCAAATTGGAAATCGAAGGGGATGAGATCGTAGGGGCCAATCTGTAACTCGCGATAATCGCGGACGGCCATGATGAAGTCCATTCCGTAGACGGCAACGCGGCTCCAGCCGCGATTGGCGATTTCTTCGCGCAGCCATCTGCCGGGAATCTCGGCCCAGACTTGTTCCTGGACCCAAGGAGTTTTCTTGTCGCCAATCCAGCGCGCTTCGCGCGGAAAAACGAGAACGGGGTCACCTGAAAGCGGGATGAGGACGTAAACGTAGCGGTGGACGATTTCGAATCCGGAGGTGTAGCGCACGGCGCCTTCGAATCCGGTGTATTGATTGCCGCAAACGATGAGGGCGTCAACGTTTTCCGCGGCCATGGCGGCGCGGATGTTGTGGTAGCGGCGCTCAATCTCTTTTTGGCTGATCATCGCCGTAATCTTCGCCTCCCGTCAGTGCGCGCCGCAAATCTCTACTACGGCGAGCGCGTAGACTCTCGCGGTGTTCACAAGAGTTTCGATGGCGACTTTTTCCCCCTCGGCGTCGCGCGGTCCGCTAGATGGGCCGTAATTGAGAGTTTCAATTCCGAAGCGGGTCATGACGGAGGCATCGGAATCCCAAAGAACGGTGGTGTGTTTGGGAGCCGTACCGAGAACACGCTGGTGACAGGATTCTATCGTCTTCACGAGCTGGTGATCCTTGGAAATTTCCGCGCCGGGAACAGAGACAAAGGTCTCGGACTCGACGCCATAGTCCGGATGCTTTTTCCGGAGGTCGAGGACGAGCTGCTTGATAGAAATGCGGACTTCCTTCAGCGGCATGGTTGGGGGCACACGAACGTCCAGAAAGAGATCGGTGCGGTCGGGAGTGCGGCTGACGCGCCAGGGGTGGCCGCCGCGAATGCAGCCAACATTCACGACGCCGGGCTGGCCGTCGTAGATAGCCTTCTTTTCCCAGGTGGCGATCCATTCATAGATAGGAGCGAGAATTTCCTTCATGCGGAAGACGGAGCTCTGGTTCTGCTTGCCGCGAGTGAAAGCCGTGTGGACGTAGTGTCCGTGGGTGGAGATTCGAACCCAAACGGTTCCATAGTGGCCGAGGACCAACTGCATGTCAGTGGGCTCGCCGAGGATGCACATATCGGGAAGGACGCCGTGGTTTACGAGGTGATGCGTGCCTACGCCGTAGCCGCGAAACTCCTTGCCAACGAATTCGTCACTCCACTGGGTCTTTTCGATTTCACCGACGACGGCGGCAATGGTCACATCGCCATCGAGTTTCACGCCAGCGCGCATGATGGCTTTGACGGCCTGGATGTAGCAAACCAGCGCGCCCTTCATGTTGTAGATGCCGAGGCCGTAGATCATGCCGTTGCGGATGATGGCTTTCGATTTGTAGCCGATGCCGGTGAGGAAGGATTCGCGGCCGGTGTTGGAAGTGTCCATGTGGCCGTTGAACATCAGGCTCTTGCCGTTTCCGGCGCCCTCCCAGAGACCAACGACGTTCGCGCGGCCGTCCTCGACTTCCTGCCAGGAGACGCTTAGCCCTGCTTCTTCGAGAGTGCGACGCATGTAGCGACCCATTTCAAGCTCTTCGCCGGTGGGACTCGGAATATTCACGACGTCACAGGACATGGCGACGATCTCTTCCTCGCGAATCTGGGCAAGGATGGATTTTGCCAAATCTTCCTTCATCGAGTCAGGGACCTCCGTCCCGTGCGTGGCATTTCGGCGTTTGATCAGCGGCGAAAATCGTCCGGATAGGGGCAAAGCTTTTCGCAGCCGTTTGCAGTCACCAAGAAATTGTCTTCGAGGCGGAGCCCGCCGCCACCTTCCCAGTAGATGCCGGGCTCGATGGCCCAAACCATACCCGCGCGCATGGTCGCTGCCGCCGCTGCCTGATGGGAATACGGCGGCTCATGGGCACGCGCGCCGACACCGTGGCCCACTGGATGCGAGGGTTGACCGGGATAACCCGCGGCATCGATTCCTTTTCGGATGATGCGATCGATGTCACCCATCGGAGCGCCATCGCGGACGCAACTCACGGCGTCGGTGAAAATCTTGAGCAACTGTTCGAGCAAGCGATTGTATGCCGGAGTGAGCCGACCCGGACAGAGATTCTTGGTGAGATCGGTCCAGTAGCCGTCGGCGCAAACCCAGATCTCGACGAGGGTGGGCTCATTCTCGATGACCGGGCGATGGCTTGTGGCTGTGAAGGTGGCAATTCCGGGGCCAGACCAAACGAGGGTGAAAGCGCGCGCCATCTCGACCTCGCCCTTGTAGCCGATGCCGACGGCGTGAATGTGGCCCTCGATCATGGCCGCAACTTCGCTTTCTTTCATGCCAGGGCGAATGTGGTCACGAGCGTACTCCATGCCGATGGCTGCTAGCTCGTTGGCGAGGCGCATGCGCTGAATTTCCTGAGGCGTTTTGATCATGCGCACCTCGGCGAGGAGAGGCGCGGCGTCGACAATTTCGCCGCAAGCGGAGCGGAAAGCGTCGTAGAAACCCTGCCAGTAAACGGTGGGCTCGCCAACCATGCGATCGCAGATTTGGGAGTTCTGCGAAAGCTCGATGCCGACGCGGCGAGTGAGCTTGCGCTCACGCAAAACTTCCACCGCCATTTCGACGGCGCGAATCATAGGCGGGCGCGGGTCCTTAGGATGATAGAAGGGGAAAAAGCGGACGTCGTTGTTCCAGGCAGTGCGCTGGGCTTCGCGGAATTGCGGCTCGATGACGAGGAGAGTAGGTTCGCCTTCGCGGGGGAAAATCGCGAGGTCGTAGCCTTTCATCGTCCAATAGTTGGTGAGATAGAGGACGTTATCGGGAGCGCGGACGACGACGGCGTCGAGATCGTTGCGCTCCAGCATTTGCCGGACGCGCTGCCATTTTTGCTGATCAATCGCGTAGGCCATATCTTTCGAGCTTACTTCGCGACGGCGTGCTCCTTTCCGCGATAGGTCCAGGAGGCTTCCTTGGCCTTGATGAGGCGATAGAGGGCCGTATGTAGGGGAGCCGGAATTCCCAAGCGAAACGCTTCGCGCGCGATTGCGCCGCCGAGAAAGTCGACTTCGGTGTTCAACTTGTGGCGAATATCGTAGAGCATGGAGGGCGCATGATCTGTTTGCGCGCCGATTTTATTCATCTCCCAAGGATTTTCGTGAAGCTGGATGCCAAGCCGGGCGGCGACGAGCTTACCTTCTTCGATGAGGTCGTGAAGGAGAATCCCGAGGTCGGTGAACTGATTTTCCTCAGCGAAATGAAAACTGTGGGGAAGCTCGGTGAGAGCGGAGACGGCATTGACCGAAGCATTGAAAACGAGCTTTGACCATTGCGCAGGGCGGGCATCTTCGAGGGCTTCCGCTTTCAAGCCGGAAGCGCAGATGAGTTCGGCGGCCTCCTGCACCAGGGAAAACGGAGTGTTGGTGGGCTCGAAGGGGCCCATCCAGGTGGCGGTGTCGAGTTCGTACTGGACGTGGGTGTCGCTGTGGCGCGTGCCGCTCATGAACGTGGTGCCGCGGATGACGTAGGTTTTCGCCAGTTCGGCAATAATTTCTTCGCTGCCAAGACCGTTTTGTGAGGAGAGAATGGCGCCTTCGTGAAAAAGATGGGCGACGGGGGCGACGGCTTCGGCAGTTTGCGCAGCCTTGCAGGAGACGATGCCGAGATCAAATTGCGGCAACTCGGCGGGATTGTGCGAGGCGCGAAAAGTGGCTTGAAAATCGTGCGTGCCAGTGACGCGGATGCCGTGCTCGTTCAGCGCGCGAGCGTGCTCGGGGCGGCGAACGAAGGCCCAGACTTCTGCGACGCGCGAGAGATGCGCGGCGTAAAGACTGCCGATGGAACCGCAACCGATGATGCAAACGCGCTTCATCTGGGCCTGATTTCCCAAGTCGAGCCGAGCGGTGCGAGTGACTGTTGACTCGTGACTTGTGACTCGTGAAAATCGCAGTCTGAGCTGAAAGACATTCTAACGCGCAGGGCGCTGATGTTCGACGCGGACCATGCCGGCAAATTCGCCTTTACGGGCGCGCAGAATGGCATTGAAAAGTGAATCGCCGGTGTTGTGCGAATCGTCGATGATCACACCGCTCGAATATAGCGCATCCTGAAGAGCTGCGCAGACGGTGTGGACAGGAGCGGCGCCGCCTTCACCCATGCCTTTTGCGCCGTTGAAGGTGAATGGCGAGGGCGATTCCATGTGGCCATAAAGGAGATCGGGCATGTTCACGGCGGTGATGGGCGTGTAGTCGCTGAAAGTCGAGGCGAGGAGATTGCCGTCGGGATCGTAGGCGCAATTTTCCATCAGCGCGGCGCCGATGCCATGCGCAGTGCAACCGTGCACCTGGCCTTCGACGATGCGGGGATTCACGGCGCGACCGCAGTCGTCGACGCAGGCGTAAGCAAGAATCTTCGGCTGAAACGTTTCGCGGTCGACTTCGACGGCGGCGACGTGAATCTGTGCGGCGTAGGTAAGAGTGAGATTGCCGTACTTGCGCTTGACGTCAGGAACGCGGAAGGGAGCGTGATAAACGTGGCGGCAATTGAGGGTGACGTCCCACAGATTTTCCGGCATGTCGGCGTTGTTGACGTTGACGAGATTGGCGAGGGCCCAGTAGTTGATGGATTTTTTGGAACGAGTGTCGCGGACTTCGGGGCCCTGAGCGCCGATGCCCAATTCGAGATTTTTTTCTTTGGCCTTGAGGGCCCAAGCGGCGAGGCGGCGCATTTCGCCGCGGAGTTTTACGGCGGCGCCGTGAATTGCAGAAAGGCCGGTGACGGCAAACTGGCTGGCGTAGGTGCCGGTGTGGCCGGTATAAGCGTTTTGTTCGGTGTCGAAACCCGGCTTGACTTTGACGAGATCCGGCGAAATGTTGAGAACGTCGGCGACGACTTGCGCGGCGGTCGTCTCGTGACCCTGGCCTTGCGGGACGGAACCCATGCTGATGACGACTTCGCCGTAGATATCGAGCTTGGCGATGGCGGCTTTTGACTGGCCGGAGAAAGGAGCGCCGGGATTGATGATGCGCGCCTGGCCAAAATTATTTGTTCCGGAATCGAGCGTGGAGCCGATGCCGAGGCCGAGCCAGCGGCCTTCATTCTTGGCGGCCGCTTGTTTTTTCTTCCAGTCGTCCCAGCCGATAAGTTTTTTCGCGAGGACAAGCATCCCGGCATAGTCGCCGGAATCGTAGACGCAGCCGTTAGGCGTCTTGTAGGGCATTTCGTTCTTACGAATGTAATTGCGGACGCGCATTTCATCCGCGGGAATGCCGAGAGAGTGGCCGCAAATGTCGAGAACGCGCTCCAGGAACCAGAGCTGCTGCATGCGCGAGTAGCCGCGATTGGGGCCCACGGGACACTTGTTAGTGAGGACCTGGTTCATTTCGATGCGAATGTTCTTGACGCGGTAGGAGCCCGCCAGAACTTGCGCCCAGATGACGCAGCCGAGCGGCTCGTAGCGCGGATAAGCGCCGCAATCATCGACGTGACGCGAATCGATGGCGGTGATAACGCCGTTTTTGTCGAGGGCCACGCGGGTGTCGAAAAAAGTGCGCTCGTTGC
>Ga0209283_10000714_pt1 | contig 16987 bp, 16 predicted proteins | sample CZO8metaG_2_FD_188354 | JGI IMG/M metagenome (GOLD analysis project Ga0209283, IMG submission 188354) | Vadose zone soil microbial communities from the Eel River Critical Zone Observatory, Northern California, USA - CZOApr15con2H1.8 metaG... | ecosystem: Environmental > Terrestrial > Soil >...
CGCGAGACCAACCTGCCCATCTCCGAGCGCGAGCGATCGGGCTCCGTCGGCGTGAGGTCGGTGAACGCGGCTACGGCTTCGAGCGTACTGATGCGACCGCGCGTCTCCGCCACCAGGCGGGAGTTCTCGATTGCCACCGCGGCGTGCCGCGCGAAGTCGAGCGCAGAAGGCGGCGCGGCCATATGAGTCGCCGCGTGCACAGAGCCGATGGCGCCGACGAGGCGATCCCCGTACCAGAGAGGGATGAGGCTCCAGGCCTGGCCGCCGGCGCTGCCGGCAAGAACCCCTGTCGGCGCCTCCCGCCAGCTCTCCTCGGAGTTGAGGCCGGCCCACGAGAGGACGGACTCGGCCGCCGGGTCGCCGCTGCCGCGGGTGGCGCTGATGCGACCCTCGGTGTCGAACGCCCAGCAGGCGACGCCGGCGGATTCGAGCATCGTGCGTGCCTGGTCGGCGATGTTCGACACGACGCTCATCAGCTCGTGCCCGGCAAGGGCCGCGAGCTCCTGGATGCGGACCGACTGCGCCAGCGCGAGCTCGTTGGCGTGGTGGAGGCGCATAGTCCTGAGGGCGATGCCCACGACGGGCGCCGCCGCCGCCAGCAGCTTGAGGTGGGCCGGCAGGAACCGGCCGCCATCGTCACGCAGTGCCGATATCCCCGCGACGACGCGGTCGCCCTGCACGATCGGCACCCAGACGACCTGGCTCGGCTGGCGCGAGAAGATGTAGTGGCCGACCGGCCCCGCGAGGTCGTCGTCGACAGGTTCCACCGATTCGATGACCTGGCCGCCGGCTGCGATCAGGCGCCTGAAGAACGGCGCCTCGGAGACGGGCGCCGGACCGAGCACGCCGCTAGCACCGCCTCGCTCGCCCGTGAAGCCGACGACGTTGCCACCGACGTCGAGGTATGCCAGCACGACATGGGTGGCGTCGGTGTAGTCGCTGACCGCCCCAAAGACGGCATCGGCGATCTGACTCTCGTCGGAAGCGCCGGCGACGCCCATCTCCAGGACGTGCAGGGCTTCCAGGCGCGCGCGTTCGGCCTGCGCCTCCGCAAAGTGATCCGCGTTGGCGAGCGCGAGGCTCACGTGAGCAGCCACGTCCTGCAGCAGCTTCACGTGCCAGTCATCGAACGCGGACTCGTGGTAGGACTGCAGCGAAAGCATGGCGGTGATGTGATCGCCGCTGAGCACCGGCACCCACACGAAGGATCTCGACACCAGGCGGCTGTCGTCCGGAGGCCCGGACACGAAGACGGCCGCGCCCTGCCCGACGACCCAGCGTTCGCGCTCGAGAGTCTTGCGCTCGAAGGTGCGCCGCCAGGGATTGTTGCGCACCAGCACGGGCTGCCCTGTCTCGTAGGCCTCACGCGAAGGGCCGGTCACCGCGAGAGCGACGGGCGGCACCACCTCTTCGACTCCGGCGACGTACTGGTAGCCCTCGGCCACCGGGCCTTCCTTCGACTGCGTGATTGTCGCGAGGATGAATCCGTCGAAGTCGAGGAAGTGCGCGAGCTCCTCGCGCAGCGTGCGCATGATCGACCAGCGGTCGAGGCTCGACGCCAGCCGGCGGCCGATCGCGTTGACGACCTCCAGGCGACGCCTCTGCCCTTCGATGGCTTCGTAGCTGCGCGCGTTGCGCAAGGCGAGGGTGACCTCATCGCTGACCAGCTCGAGGAAGGCGGCGGTTGACGCCTCGTACGCGTAGGACCTCGAGCTCTTGATGCCCAGCGCGCCCCGCACCGCCCCACCTTCTTTGATCGGCACCCACAAGGAAGAGGTCGGTTCGTGGACGAGCACCGGGTGCGGATTCTGGAGCATCGCACGCGCGGCGGCGATCTGTGGCGAGCGCATCGACACCGACCTGGTGGTGGGCGCGGAATCCGCTTCCACGCGCATCACTCGCGCGTTTTCCGACCCCTCGGCAGGTAGCGTGACCATCTCGAGGGTGTCGACCAGGAGCAGCTCTTTCAGGGTTGCGTGCAGCGCGCTCAACACGGTGGTCTCGTCCAGCGTCGACGCCATAGCGCGCGCGATGCTGTTCAGCGCTTCGAGACGCCGGGCCTGGTTGCGAGTCAGCTCGTTGAGGGCGGCGTTGGCGATCAGGACCCCGAGCCGCCGATGCACCTCGTCGAGAAATGCGGTCTCGTTGGCCGGGACGCGGCGGTTGCGGTAGGACTGGTAGATCACGCTGGCGATGACCTCGCCCCGGTGCTCGACCGGCACCCAGATCGAGAGCTTGGTCATGCGGTGTGCGCCCGGGCCCCTTGCCTGCTCCTTTCGCTTGGGGTCGTTGATGATCACGGTGGTGCGCGGGTTCTTGTAGTTGTTGGCGAAGACGGTCCCCGCGATCGGGCGACGGCGCAGGTCCTGCAGCACGCCCAGGTCGATCGCCAGCGAGTGGTACCACCCTTCCCTCTCCAGCACCTGGAGAAGTACGACCCCATAGCCGAAGAGCGGATGCAGGCCTCGATAGAGGACCTGGACGATGTCGGCCTCGGTGACGCAGCTGCTGAGCTCGTGGACGAGGGCGGACGGCGTTGGGGTCGGGGCCACCTCTTTCAGCCGTCGGGTGGCCGCCGGCCTAACAAGCGCGGCGGGCGCGCGGGCAGCGCGGGGCGCTTTCGCCGGACCCGAACGCGCCCGGTGCGTCATCCGTCGGCGGGCAGGAGCAGCCATTGCCACCGATATACTGCGCCACGAGCGACAGCGTTGCCCTTCACCCCGCCCAAACCGATCGCACCAACCCCGGATGACCTCCGGGGCTCCACAGTCATGGTCGTCGATGACGAGCGCGCGTGGCGGGTCATCCTCGAAACCGACCTGCGCATGCTCGGTTACAAGGTCTCGATGGCGGAGGACGCCGACGAGGCGCTCGAGCGGGCCCAGTCAGACCACCCGGAGGTGGCGATCATCGACCTCATGCTGCCGGAGCCGATGGACGGCTGGGGGCTTCTGAACGAGCTGCGGGCACGTGGGCAGAAGCTGCCCGTGATCTTTTACACCGCGTATCCCGTGTTCCCGTCGGGAACCGACGATCCGGACGTTGTGGGCTACATGAGCAAGGCAGTCGACCGCGCCGACCTCTACGCTCTGCTACCTCCGGCGATCCGGCGCTCCCGAGAGCGCCGAAACGATTCCTAGGCCGTGCCTAGGCGAGTCCGAGGTCGTCGATGAACTCGGTCCAGCTGGCTCCCGCTGCCATCGCCAGCGCAGCCACGAAAGCAAGTGCAAAGGCGATGCGTAGTACCTTGAGCTTCCAGGTCATTCCGAATTCACCCCTTGGTTTTACCAACTACTGCCAGACTCAGCCGAGAGTATGCGCCGGACCCGGCGAGATTGAATGTTCACAGTTCGCCAATAATCGTTAAGAATCGTGTAGGACAGACCTTGGAAAATCCCAGCTTTGGGCGCCAGCGCAGCAAAACCCGGGAGGTGCGGCTTCCGCCGCTGCCGCCCGGCCTCGAGGTCTACCGGCCGGCCGAGGTCCTCGGCTCGGCGGTGCTGGTGGTCGAGGACGAGGCGGCGATGCAGCAGCAGCTTAGGATCGACCTCCACGACCTCGGCTACCGGCCCTCGGGATCCTCCTCGGCGCCGGAGGCGATGGAGATGCTATCGCGGGAGCGGGTGGCGGCCGTGCTGCTCGACCTGGTGCTCGACGAAAGCGAGGACTCTGGCTTCGAGCTGCTGACCTGGATCCGGGAGCACCACCCCGGCCTGCCCGTCATCGTCCTGTCGGCCGCGCAGGTCAACTCGGCCGCCATCCGCCGGGCGTACGAGCTCGGGGCCAGCTCTTATTTCGTGAAGGGCAACGTCCCGATGGCCCATATCTACTCCGACCTGGCCGCCCGCCTGGTCGAGCGCGGGACGGGCCGGCCGGGCAGCTACAAGTTCGGACGCCTGGAGTTCGACCCGACGCGGCGCTCGGTCAAGCTCGGCGTGAACGAGATCCGCCTCACCCCGCAGCAGACCGCTCTCGTGCTCCACCTGGCGCAGGGGTCGAAGCCCGCGACTGCGCGCGACCTGATCCAGGCCGGGCTGTTCCGCACCGACGCCGCCCACTCGACCGTGCACTCGGCTCTCCTAACGTTGCGGCGGCGACTCGACGAGCTGGAAGACGGGCTGGGGCCCAACTTCGTGCGGGCGACCGCGCGTGGCTACAACCTGGTTTCCGTCCCATGAGCGAGGGGACGACGCCGCTACCGAGCCGCTCCGTGATCGATGAGGTGATCGAGCTTCGCCGCCACTTTCACCGGCACCCGGAGATCAGCTTCAGCGAGCACGCAACGAGCACGCGGTTAGGCGAGCGGCTGCGCGAGCTGGGTCTCGAGCTGAAGCGCTGTCCGACCGAGACGGGAGTGGTGGCGTTGCTCGACACGGGCAAGCCCGGCAAGACCGTGATGCTGCGCGCTGACATCGACGCTCTGCCGATCCACGAAGAATCAGGCGTCAAGTTTGCATCCGGCACCGACGGCCGCATGCACGCCTGCGGCCACGACGCGCACATGGGGATCATGGTCGGGGTCGCGCGCACGCTCGTGGATCGGATCTGGGACGTGGGCGGCCGCTACCTGTTCGTCTTTCAGCCCGCGGAAGAGATTGTCAGCGGCGCCAAGGCGATGATCGCCAACGGCCTGCTCGACGACCATCACCCCGACTCGGTGATCGGGCTGCACATCACCAGCTTCACGGATTCCGGGACGGTGATCACGAGGCCTGGGCTGATGTGGGCGGGCTCGGACGCGTACGAGATCAATTTCGCGGGGCCGGGCGGACATGGCGGCATGATGGGCCGGCGTGGCAATGTCCTCTCTGCGCAAGCCTTCCTCATCGAACACCTCCACACCGTGGTCGAGGGTCTCGAGCACGACGGCGTGCAGTGCCATACGACGGTGGGGAACATCTTCAGCGACGGCGCCTGGAACATCGTCCCGCGCGGCGTCTCGGTCAAGGGGAGCCTTCGCACCTTCACGCCCGCGCTGCGGGAGGAGGCTTTGGGGCGGCTGCGCGACCTGTTGCGCGAGGTGGATGGAGAGTTCGAGGTGCGCTCGACTCTCGAGTTGGTCCATGGAACGGTGCCACTGATGAACGAACCCAACGTCACGCGAACCGTGCTCGACGTGGCGCGCTCGCTGATCGGCGACAAGGCGAGCGTGCTCGGCCGCCCGCTGACGGTCAGCGACGATTTCGCCGAGTTCCTGACGCGGATCCCGGGCTGCTACTTCATGCTCGGGGCGATGCCGCCCGGAGACACGCCGCCCGCGCACCATTCACCAGGATTCCGCATCGACGAGAGCGCGCTCGAGATAGGGGTCAAAGTTCTCGCCGGCACGGCGGCGCGGCTCGCGGCGGAATAGCGAAGTCCTTTCGTGCTCGTCCTGGTCCCTTTCGTCCTCGGGCTGGGGATCGGCGTCGCCGCCGGCGGGAAGATCAGCAACCTCGCCAACCTAAGCTTTCGATGGCCGTGGTTCGTACTGGCCGTGTTGGTCATCAGGGAAGCCGTCCTGATCAAGCCGCTGAACCAGGTCGACGGCCTTCAGTACGTGTACGCGGCCGCCCTCGCGGCGCTGGTCGCCTGGACCGTGTGGCACGTGAAGCGGTTGCCCGGAGTCTGGGTGGTCACCACCGGCGCGGCGATGAACCTGGTGGCCATCCTGGCCAACGGCGCGCGTATGCCAGTGGCGCCGGGCCTCGCTGGCGCCCTCGTTCAGCGTGGCCATATCGGTCCGTACGTGTTGATGGGGCCGGGCACCAACCTGAATTGGCTGGCGGACTGGATCGGGTTCCCGTGGCCGGTCCGAGGCGCCTACAGCCCCGGCGACCTCGTGATCGCCGTGGGGATAGGTATCGTTGTGCTTTTGGCCACAGTTCAGGGGCCGGCCGCAGGTACTAAGCTGGATGAAACCTCAAGCCGTATAGGGAGATAGCCCGCCGTGATCATCTTCTGGATCTTCACGCTTTTCGTCGGCGCCTCCGCATTCGCGTTTGCGGACATCTACATGCAGTTCGGGTTCGGCTGGTCGATCGTCTACTCGATCGTCGCCATGCTGCTGTTCCGCGGCCTGCTCAGCATCGCGCGCCGGTGGCTGATAGTGCGCGAACGCATCGTCCCCCAAGCCGATGTGCTGGCGCGGACGGTAGAGACCAACCGCGCGGTCTTCTGGAAGCGCGCCGTCGTCCTCTCGCTCGTGCCGATCATCTACTTCGGCGCGGGCTACGTCATGTTCGGCCTGCTGCCGGAAGATGCGCTGGCGGCTCTGCCGCAATTCCTGCAGCTTGCGCTGACCCAGCTCGTGTATCTGTTCTTCCTCCTCGGCGCCAACTTCATGCTCTTCTTCGGCCCCTTCTACCTCTACACGCGCATCGGCAAGACGATGATCAACCCCGACGACGCCAACTTCGGGGTGAGCATGGAAGATGTCCGCGGCCAGAAGGCGGCGGTCGGCGAGATGAAGAAGATCCTGCGGCTCATCGAGCACGGCAGGCTGTTTGTCAAAGCCGGAGGCAAACGCGAGCGCGGGGTGCTCATGGTGGGCCCTCCGGGCACAGGTAAGACGATGCTCGCCAAGGCGATCGCCTCTTCGCTCCACGTCCCCATCTACATCGCGAGCGGCGGTTCGTTCGCGGGCATGTTCATGGGCATCGACGCACTTAGCGTCTACTTGATGGTTCGCGCCTCGCGCAAGCGCGCGAAGGTGTGGGGCGGATGCATCGTGTTCATCGACGAGATCGACGCCCTCGCGCAGAGGCGTGGTGGCATGGGCGGCGGCGGCGGAATGATCGGCGGGATGGGCATGATGGGCGGTGGGCAGCTTGGGCTCAACATGCTCCTCGTCCTGATGGACGGCATCGACAACCCGCCCTTTTTCGTGCGGCAGGGTCGTGCGCTCGTCAACCTGACGCTCGACGGCCTTTTCCTGCCGAGGGTAATCGGGTTCAACGGCACCAGGCTGAACCTGCGGATCCCACCGCTGAAGGCTCCGGCGTACAACATCATGTTCATCGGCGCCACCAACCGTCCATCCGTGCTGGACGAAGCGGTGACGCGGCCCGGCCGTTTCGGCCGCCAGATCGTGTTCCTGATGCCCAAGCGCGAGGCTCGTAAGGACATCGCCGCGCTCTACTTCGACAAGAAGCGGCACGACCCCGCGCTCGACTCGACGAGCCGTCGCGAGGAGTTTGCACGGATCACGGAAAACTACTCACCGGCGGACATCGAGCAGGTGCTATCCCTCGCACTCCTGTATGCCTTCGAGGCTGGACGCGACTCACTCAACTGGAATGACATCCGCGAGGCGATGGGCAACGTCGAGGCCGGCCTCGCGATACCGGTCGAGTACAACGAGCGTGACAAGATCGCGATCGCCCGCCATGAGCTCGGACACGCTGTGGCATCGACTTTCTTCAAGTCGGACTACGCACATGTCCGGTTGTCGATCCGGCGCCGAGCAAGCGCTCAGGGTGAGATCGGCGGTTACCACCTTTCCCTACCGTCAGAGGAGCAGTGGGGCGGGTCGAGGTTCCGCTCGCAGCTCGCCGCCGACATTCGCCACGACCTCGGCTCCATCGCGTGTGAGCGCGTTTTCTACGGCGAGAACTCGGCGGGTGTTTACCAGGATCTGCGCATGGCCACCGCGATGGCCTGCCGGATGGTGGGCACCATAGGGATGGGCCCCGAAACTCTCGACCCTGAGATGTCGGGCAAAGCGGCAAACATCGGCGAGCAGCTGATTTCTGTTACCGAAATCACGCAGGGACAGCACGAACAATCGACCTGGGAGGGAGCGGTCCTTCACAACCCGCGTTCACGGCGCATCGTGGCCCAACTCCTGGGAGCGGCGTACATCGACGACTGGCGGCTGATGAAAGTCAACAAAGAAGCCATCGATCAGGCCGCCGAGTCCCTGATCGCGCAGGGCGGCGAGTTGATGGGCGACGAGATCAGCGGCCTTCTGGACTCGGTCGGCCTTCGCGCGCCGACCGCGGCCGACCCCTACCCGGAGGACCTGCCGGTAGTGCCGGACCAGCGGGTCGACCTCACCGCCGTCCAGGGGTCCGCCTGAGCCGGTTTACCGCGGCGGTTTTCGCCGCGCTGCTGCTGGTTGCGTTGCCCGCACGCGCGGTTGTCGCGCAGGATCCGCTCGTACCGCCGACCGCCCATCACGAGGCGGCGCGGATCATGAGCGCGGAGGTTGTCATGGCGCAGGCGCAGGCGCGGCTCCAGGCCCTCCAGGCGGAGACGCCGCCCACCGCGCTCGCCGATCACATCCGCTGGGAGCTCTCGATGGAGGCAGCCGCGTACGCGTATCGCCAGGCCGCGCGCCAGGAGGAGCTGCGTGTCTACGAGGTCGCGAGCTACGCCAGCGTCCGGGCGGCGGTCATCCCGTTGCTCCCCGCCCAGGTTGCCCGCCCTCTAGACAGCGCCGTCGCGGGCCTCCATTCCCTGTACGCGCTGGCGGGCATCGACGAGTACTACCTGGTCAACGTGCACTTCGTTCACCCGTACGCCGATGCCGCGCCGGTCGATTCGCTGCGGGCCTACTACGCCGAGGCCCAGCGGCTCTACGGCGTCGATCCGATCTACCTAGCGTCCATCAACTACATCGAGAGCAACTTCGGCCGGGTCAACGGGCCGTCGTCAGCCAACGCGATGGGGCCGATGCAGTTCCTCCCGGGCACCTGGGCTCAGTTCGGCAATGGCGGCAACATCATGGACCCGCATGACTCGATCCTCGCCGCAGCTCGCTATCTCGTCCACAACGGCGCGCCCGCCAACATGCGCAACGCGATCTTTCGCTACAACAACGACTACGACTATGTGGACGCGGTCGTCTACTTCGCCAACGCCTATCGAGCCGACCCCAAATGGCTCGACCGGATGTACTACTGGAACACCACCGGCTAGGGACCCGAACTCGCGAGCCCGCCATTGTTAGAGTAAGTACTCATGGAGTACCGGATCGAACAGTTGGCCCGGGCGGCAGGCGTGGCCGTGGACACGATCCGCTTCTACCAGGGCAAGGGCCTGCTCGAGTCCCCGCGCCGTGAAGGTCGCGTGACCTGGTACGGGGAAGGCCACCTGGACCGGTTGCGCCGCATTCGCGAGCTCCAGCAGAGAGGCTTCACGCTGACCGTGATACAGAGATTCCTGGCCGGAGAGCTCGAACCGTCTGACGAGGGGCTCGTGGCCGCGGTCACCAGGCCCCCGGCGCCGCAAACTCTCACGCTGGCGGAGCTCTCGGAACGCAGCGGAGTGGCCGAGCCGCTCCTGGCGAGCCTTGAGCAGGCAGGACTCCTGGTGCCCATCGAAGGCGGCGACGAGGCGCGCTACCCGTCCGACGACCTCGACGCCATCGCGGCCGGCATGAAGCTGATCGCGGCCGGCATCCCGTTGGGCTCCCTGTTGGAACTCGGCAAGGAGCATGCGGCGAACGTCGACCGCACGGCGCGCCAGGCCGTCGACCTGTTCGACCACCACGTGCGCGAGCGCATCCAGGCCGAGGGCGGCGAGACCGAGGCGGCCGAGCGCAAGCTGCTCGCGCTCTTCACCGAGCTGCTCGAAGCGAGCGGCACGCTCGTCCGGCATCACTTCGAGCGAACGCTCCTGCGCGCAGCGCGTGAGCACATCGAGAAACGGTAGTGATAGCGACCTCACCGGTGCGCACGTGGGAGCTCGAGCGCACGCCCGACCTCGTCGATCTCGTGAGCGCGGCCCGCGACGCAGGGCACGAGGTGCTGCTCATCGAGCGACCGATGCCGGACGCGGTCAGCGTCGCCGCGCTTGGCCGCGCATTCGACATCGTCGCCGCCGCGGGCGGGGTGGCACTCGAAGATGCGGGCGGCAAAGTCATCGATTTCGAGCCTGGGGTCGACCGGCTGCTCGCCGCGGCGCGAATGTGGCGCCGGGTGAGCGCGGCCCTCGCGCCAGGCGCCGCGCCGGCAGGTCCAGTCGCGGTGGGAGGTTTCGCCTACAGGCCCGACCGCGATCCGGGCGGGCCGTGGTCGGGCTTCCCAGCCCTTCTCTTTCGCGTGCCCGCGCTGGCCGTGATGAGGACCAGGGGCCGCACGTTCGCCATCGCGGCCGTCCCTGACGCCGCGGATCTGCTCGAGCTGGAGCCGCCGAGAATCAGCGCGCCCGCGGCGCGCAAGCTCGAGGTCACGCCGCTCCGTAATCCAGTTGCCTGGACCGCGGCGGTCGAGTCGTCCGCTGCGCGCTTGCGCGCAGGCGAAGCCGAGAAAGTGGTCCTCGCCCGCGAGGTTATGGCGCGTGGCGACGGCGTCGTCGCCGCGGCGCGGGTGGCGCGCTCCCTCCGCTCCGGCTATCCGTCGTGCTTCATCTATCTGGTCACGGGCGCGGACGGCACCGCGTTCGTCGGCGCGTCACCTGAGCTCCTCGTGCGGCGCTCAGGCACTCGCGCCTACGCACAGCCGATGGCGGGATCCGTGGCGCGCGGCGCCACCGAGGCGGACGATGACCGGCTCGCGCGCCAGCTCGAGGAGAGCGCCAAGGACGGCGCCGAGCACCTGCTAGTCGCGAACTTTGTCGTCGACGCATTGAAGCCGTTCGCGGAGACGGTCTCGGCGCGATCGCCGGAGGTCGTTCGATTCACCAACATCCAGCACCTTGCGACCACGGTCACCGCAGACCTCCGGGCCCCGGCCGCGGATGCGCTCCAGCTAGCCGCAGCCCTCCACCCCACACCGGCTGTTGGCGGCTGGCCGCGCGCGGCCGCCGACGCGCTCATCGACGAGCTCGAGGCGATGGATCGCGGCTGGTATGCAGGCGCGGTGGGCTGGATGGATGCAAGCGGAGATGGGGAGTTCGCCGTCGCGCTTCGCTGCGGCCTCCTCTGGGAAGACGGCGCGCGCCTCTACGCCGGTGTTGGCGTGATGCCCGATTCGGACGCGGCTCGCGAGCTGGAGGAGACGGAGTTGAAGTTCAAAGCCCTGCTCACCGCGCTCGCATGAAGGTGGAGATCAACGGCGCGCACATCCACTACAGGCGCGAAGGGAGTGGGTTTCCAATCGTGATGCTGCACGCCGGCGTCGCCGACTCGCGCATGTGGCAGCCTCAAGCGGACGAATTCGCCACGCATTTCGATGTGATCAGGCCCGACATGCGCGGCTTCGGCGATTCCGAGCTGCCGCCTGTTCCATGGACGCCCCGCGACGACCTTCTTGCATTGATGGATGTGCTGCGCATCAAACCGGCGCACCTGGTCGGGTGTTCGATGGGCGGCTCGCTTGCCATCGACTTCGCCATCGACCATCCCGAGCGCGTATCAAAGCTCGTCCTGGTCGGCGCCGGCTTGAGTGGCGCGAAACAGGACCCGCGGCACGAAGGGCTGTATGCCGAGGTGATGGCCGCGGATGAGCGCGGCGACATGAACGCAGTGAATCAAGCCGAGATGTATCTGTGGCTGGACGGTCCACATCGAGCTCGAGGGTATGTAGCCCAGCCGCTGCGCGACCTCTTTCTGGACATGAACGGCAAGAACCTGGACGCCGATTGGAGCAAGGCACCGATGCAGGCACTCGAACCAGGCGCGGCGAATCGGCTGAGTGAGATCACCGCTCCGACGCTGGTGATCGTCGGCGATGCGGACCTCGAGCCGATACGGGAGACGGCCGACTTGCTCGCGTCCTCCATTGCCGGCGCGCGGAAGAAGGTCATCCACGACGCGGCGCACCTACCCAACCTCGAGCACCCGGAAGAGTTCAACCGGATCGTTCTGGACTTCCTTAAAAGCTAGGAACGAAGCGCGGCGGCCGCGGCCTCCCAGCACAACCGGTGGCCGCTCACGCTGTCATCGCGCTTGAACCGCACGACCACCATGGTCGGCGTCGCCTTCTCGATGGCGTCGCTGATGGCGGGCTCGAGACCTGATCGATCGGTGACCGGGCTGTAGACAAGACCGTACAGGCGCGCGATCTGTGCGAAATCCAGCCCGAGCGGGGTCGCGAAAATCTCCTCGAAGACGTCCGGGTGCTGAGCCTGCGGCAGGAAGTTGAAGACCCCGCCACCATTGTTGTCACAGACGACCACCGTGGCTTTGACTCCATGCCGGCCGATCGCCCACAGCCCGTTCATGTCGTGATAGACGGACAGATCGCCGAGCAAGAGAACGGTCGGCACCTCGCTGCGGCCGGTGGCGACTCCGAGGCCGGTGGATACGAGCCCGTCGATGCCGCTCGCGCCGCGATTGCCGTAGAAACGCTGCAGCGGCTTGGACAGCGGCCAGAAGCTGTCCGCGGCGCGGATCGGCATGCTCGAGCCGACGAAGACCTGGGCCGGATCGGGTAGGCGCGCGGCCAGCGCGCGCACGATGTGTCCTTCGTGCAGCGGCGTGGAGATGAGCGTCGCCGAGATCGCTGCCGCCGCCTTTTTTCCCGCCGCCACCCATTCGTCGCGCCAGACGGTGCGATTGACCGGGGGCAGCGCCTCCAGCAGAGCCTGCGGATCACAGGCGACTACGTTTCGCGCCACGTAGTCCTGGTCGTGCCACGAGCGGTCGGGGTCGATGAGAAAGGTCGGGGGTGAGGCGGCGGCAAGCCACGCATTGAGGGCGCGCGAGGTTGGCGTGGCGCCGATCCGAATCACCAGGTCGGGTCCGTGCTGCAGAGACCAGCCGGCGCGCAGCAGGGCCTCGTATGACTCGACCGCGCCGCCTGTCTCGGCCCGCCGGAGCTGCGAGCCGGGCTCGGCCACGACCGGCAGCCCGAGCCGCATGAGCGCCGGCGCGAGCCGCTCGCCATCTCTCATCTCGCCCGCCACGACCAGCGGCCGCCGCGCGCGCTGAAGCGCTGACGCCAGTGCCGCCAGCTGCTCCGGCGTCGGCAGAATCCGGCCGCTGGTGATGCTCTGCCCCGCCTCGCCTTCGGGGGAGGGGACCTGGCCCGGCTGAGGCACCAGGGGCTCGCGAAACGGCAGGTTGATGTGCACCGGGCCGGAAGCCGCCTCCGCGACCGCCCGCGCCGCGAGCCGCCGCCATGTGCGCACGGCGCCGGGGATGTCAACCGGCGGGCCCGGGTCGAAAAACCAGCGCACGGCCGTGCCGTAGAGGTGCTGCTGGTCGATCGCCTGGTTGGCGCCCACGTCCCTGAGCTCGGGCGGCCTGTCTGCGGTGATGACGATCAGCGGCGTCCTCGAGTACGACGCTTCGACCACCGCCGGATGAAACTCGGCGGCCGCGGTGCCCGACGTGGACAGCAGCACTGCCGGTTTGCCAGTGGCCTTGCCGATCCCCAGGCCGAAGAAAGAACCCGACCTCTCGTCGATCTGGACGATGACCTTGATCCGGGGGTGACGCTGCAGCGCCATCGCGACGGGCGCCGAGCGTGAGCCGGGCGACACGCATGCGTACTCGACCCCCTGCGCGGCGAGCTCATCTACAAAGGTCGCGGCGAACGTCTGCGCTACATCCATACGATTTGCCTGTGCCGATTCTGGAGGGCGCCGACGTGCGCCTCAACTATTTCGTGACCGGAGAAGGCGCTCCCGTCACCCTCCTGCACGGCTTCACGCAGAGCGGACGGAGCTGGCAGGAGGTCATTTCGATCATGCCCGCCGGCTGGCGATGGGTGGTGCCCGACCTTCGCGGCCACGGCGAGACGCGGACCCGGCCGGGCGCGCCGATCACCATGGATGCCTGCACCGCGGACCTGGAGATGCTCTGGGACGAGCTGGGCATACAGCGCACCCACCTCGTCGGTTACTCGATGGGCGGCCGGCTCGCGCTTCACGTCGCGGCTCGAAGGCCCGAGCGGCTCCTGTCGCTGCTCACGATCGGCGCTCACGCCGGCCTCGAGGAGGAGGCGCGTGAGGGCCGGCGGCGGGGTGACGAGGCGATGGCGCAGCGCATCGAGCAGGACGGCCTCGAGGCGTTCGTCAAGTACTGGAGCGGTCTGCCGCTCTTCGCCGGCCTCGAGCGCCGGGGTCCATCGTTCCTCGCGCAGGTGCGCGCCGAGCGCATGGGCAACACGGTGGCCGGGCTTGCCGGCTCGCTGCGCGGAATGGGCGCCGGGGTGATGGAGCCGTTGTGGAGCGACCTTGGGCGCGTGAGCGTGCCGAGCACCTTCGTCGCCGGCCAGCTCGATCACGGATACGTCGCCTCCGCCCGCCGGCTGGCGGCGGCGATTCCCAATGGGCGGGTCGAGGTCGTGCTGCGCGCCGGCCATGCCGCGCACCTGGAGCGGCCCGAAGCCTTCGCGCGTGTCCTGGCCGCTCACCTGGGGGCCGTCACGGGAACGTCCGAGGGGGCTTCCAGCTCGACGTTCGCGTGAAGGCCGGCGGCATAGCGTGCCGCGCCCAGCCGCTCCTGGTCGAGCATCCCGCCCCCGGCGATGTCGCGCAAGACGAACGACGTGTAGCCTCGAGCGACGCACCTATCGACCTCGCGCGCAACGTCCTGGGGATGGATCGCTGTGACGTAGGCGCGCGTCATACGAGCAGGCCCACAGTCAGCAGGAGCGCGTAAGCCATCTCCGCGGCGGCCATGCGCTTGAGCGCGACCACAAGCACCGGGCCGCCACGGCCCGCGAACGCCGCGCGCACGGGGACGGCCGCGATCGGGATCGCGAAATGCACGAGCATCACCGTCACCCCGGCGAGCCCGGTGACGAACATCACGATCGGCGCCGTGAACGCCCCGCAGACGAGAAGGACGAGGAGGATCAAGGTGCGGTCCCGTCCGATCCTCGTCGCCAGCGTGCGCTTGCCCGCGGCGGCGTCCGTTTCAATGTCTCGGAGGTTGTTGAGCACGAGGATTGCCGTGGCGAGGAAGCCCATGCCGATGCCGGCGACGACGGCGAGCGACGTGACGCGGAGGCTTTCGACATACACGGTTCCGCACGTCGCCACCAGGCCGAAGAAGACGAACACGAACAGCTCGCCCAACCCGAGGTACCCGTAAGGCCGAGGGCCACCCGTGTAGAGCCAGCCCGCGAGCAAGCAGGCCGCACCGACGACGAGCAACCGCCAGTCGGTCGCGAGGCTCAGCGCCAGGCCGACTGCGCCGGCAACCCCAAACGCGACGACCGCCGCCCACCTGACGCGCTCCGGCGCGACCACGCCTGACGACGCCGCCCGCACCGGGCCGACCCGTCTCGGCGTGTCGGCCCCGCGAACGAAGTCGGAATAGTCGTTGGCGAAGTTGACCCCTATCTGTATCGCGAGCGCGACCACAAGAGCGCCGAAACCGGCCGCCGGCCGGATGCCGCCTTGATGGATCGCGACGGCGGTGCCCGCGAGCACAGGGGCGACGGAGGCGGCCAGCGTGGCGGGCCGCACCGCCGACCACCAGACGCGTGCGTGCGTCAGAGGAACAGTCATTACCACCAATTCAGGGTCTCTTCGGGAATTTCGCGAAGTTCGGCTTGCGCTTTTGCACGTAAGCGTCGCGCCCTTCCTGCGCCTCTTCGCTCATGTAGTAGAGAAGCGTCGCGTCGCCGGCGAGCTGCTGGATGCCCGCGAGCCCGTCATCGGCCGCGTTGAGCCCCGCCTTGAGCATGCGCAGCGCGAGCGGGCTCAGCTCGAGCATTCGCCGGCACCATGCAACCGTCTCTTTCTCCAGCGAGGCAAGAGGCACGACCTTGTTCACGAGTCCCATCTCCAGCGCCTCCCTGGCGTCGTACTGCTCGCACAGGAACCAGATCTCGCGCGCCTTCTTCTGTCCGACGATGCGAGCCAGGAGTCCGGCGCCATAACCGCCGTCGAAGCTGCCGACCCTGGGTCCGGTCTGGCCGAATTTCGCGTTGTCAGCGGCGATGGTCAGGTCGCATACGACGTGGAGCACGTGACCTCCGCCGATTGCATAGCCGGCCACCATCGCGATGACCGGCTTGGGCAGCCTGCGGATCTGTACCTGCAGGTCGAGCACGTTGAGGCGCCCGGTGCCCTTCGGGTCGACGTAGCCGTCGTCCCCTCGAATCCGCTGATCGCCGCCGGAGCAGAAAGCTTCCGTGCCGGCCCCGGTCAGGATGACGACGCCGATCTTGGGGTCGTCGCGCGCCGCTTCGAACGCCCGAGACATCTCGAAAACAGTCGTCGGCCGAAAGGCGTTGCGGACCTCGGGGCGGTTGATCGTGATCTTGGCGATGCCGTCCCAGGTCTCGTAGATGATGTCCTCGTACTGCCCGGAGCGTTTCCAGGTGCTTGTCGCGCGGGTCGCCCGACCTTTCAAGCTGGCACTCCTAGAGCGTTCGCTAGCACTGTTGGGAATCGTACGCTGCGTTGGCTCAGCGCCGCTCGAAAGCGAGCCGGGCGCCGAGCCCGATCAACACGATCCCAGTCACCCTGGCCATCGTCTGGCGAACGCGGGTCCCCAACCCGCTGCGTCCCAGCCTGCTCACGAGGTGGCCGTACGCGATCAGCCAGGCCAGCAGCATGACCTCGAATGCGGCGACCATCAGGACGAGCCGGCTCGCCGGGTCGCCCGGGGCGATGAACTGCGGCATCACGGTGACGAAGAATGCACCTGTCTTGGGGTTCAGGAGGTTGCTGAACAGGCCCTGGGCCCAGGCGCTGCGGCCCCCAAGCACGTGGCGGACGGCCGGCGACGTTGGGCCTTCCTCGGGCAATTTCGACAGGAGACTACGCAAGCCGAGGTAGCAGAGATAAGCGGCGCCCGCCAGCTTGAGGATCGTGAACGCGGTCGACGAGCGTTCGAGGAGAACGCCGATGCCCACCGCTGAAGCCGTAACCCAGATCAGCGTGCCGACCGCGACGCCCAGCGCGGACATCGTCGATGCCCGGGGGCCGGCGGCCAGCGCGTTGCGGATGATGAGCGCGGTGTCGGGACCTGGAGTCGCGATGAGCAACGCAGACAAAGCCACCCACGCAAGGAGCCGCGCATCGACCTCCACTGCTACTTGCGATGCGTGGGTTTCGGTCGCGGGAACAGCCTGACGATCTTGGCGTAGTCCTCCGGCGTGTCCACGTCGTCGAGACGGTCGAGCGAAGGGACGGTGTCGACCAGCTCCGGCCGGCGATC
>Ga0209283_10000719_pt1 | contig 16941 bp, 21 predicted proteins | sample CZO8metaG_2_FD_188354 | JGI IMG/M metagenome (GOLD analysis project Ga0209283, IMG submission 188354) | Vadose zone soil microbial communities from the Eel River Critical Zone Observatory, Northern California, USA - CZOApr15con2H1.8 metaG... | ecosystem: Environmental > Terrestrial > Soil >...
CGACTCCGCCCGCCGCACGGATCACATTCACATCGGTCATCTCGAGGATCTTGGTAGCCAACATTGCTCCTTCGTCTGCTTGATCGGCGGGCTAGGTCGTATGTCTCTTCATGTAACCGATGGCAACGTAATGGTGTTGAGTTTACCTGCGCGGCACTCTCTGTCGACATCCTTTATACACAACGCCCCTGGACGCCGTCTTGTTTGCAGCGTCGCTAAAGCTGCTGTGCGAGACGGATCTGGCGTCGAAGCACCCATCGACTGCCCAGGTTGATCACGAGCACCATGACCACGAGCAAAAGCGCAGCGCCCCACGCCTCTTGCTGCAGGTCCTTGTATGGAGTGAGTGCATCGCGGAACACGACGAGTGGCAGTGTCGACATCGCGTGGCTCGGGTCGAGAGTCAAGAACTGGTTGCCAAACGCCGTAAACAGCACGGGCGCGGTCTCGCCCGCGGCGCGTGCGACTGCCAGCAGCGCTCCGGTGATTACGCCCGGCGCGGCAGCCGGAAGAATGAGCTGAAGCGACACGCGCCATCGCGGGATTCCGAGAGCAAGGCCTGACTCGCGCAATCCGTTGGGTATGAGACCCACTGCGCCCTCGGTGGTGCGGATGACCACCGGCAGCATCAGCACCGCGAGCGCGACTGAGGCCGAAATCCCCGAGAAGTGATGCAGCGGCACGACCACCAACGCATAAGCAAAGAGGCCGAGGGCGATCGATGGCGCTCCGACCAGCACGTCGCTGGCCAATCTCACCCAGTTCGCCCAACGGCTCACGCCGTACTCGGCGAGGTAGATGCCGCCGAGCACGCCGATGGGGATGGCCGCCAGCGAGGCAATGCCGACGATGACGGCAGTCCCCGCGATGGCGTTGGCGACGCCGCCCCCCGGGATGCCGCTCGGCCGCTGAGCATTGATGAAAAACTCCAGGTGAGTCACGGCCGGTAAGCCCTGGGTGGCGGTGAACCAGAGCACGAGGCCAAGCGGGACGAGGGCCAGCGCGGTGAACAAGTAAACGGTGCTCAGCGCGAAGGCGCTGATGAAGCGCCGCCACAGGTTGTTGCTCACACGAGCGCCCTTCCCCTGGCCGAGTGGACCAGCAGCAGGGCCAGGATGTTGACAGTGAGAGTGACCAGGATGAGGACCAGTCCAATCTCGATCAGGGCGCCCTGGTATACGTCACCGGTGGCCTCCGCGAACTCATTGGCGATGACCGCCGCCAGGGTATAGCCGGGCGAGAACACCGAATGCGGGATCTCGGGGCGGTTGCCGATCACCATCGCCACCGCAACCGTCTCCGCGAGCGCGCGTCCCAGAGCGAGGATGCTGGCGCCGAAGAGGCCGGCTCGCGCGGCTGGAAGTACCACCTTCCAGGTGGTTTCCCACCAGGTCGCCCCGAGGGCGAACGTTGACTCACGAAGCCCACGCGGGACCGCGCGGATGACGTCTCGTGAGACAGCTGACAGGGTGGGCAGGATCATCACCGCTAGGACCAATGACGCGGTGAAAAGGCTCGTTTGCCGCGGAATCCCGCCGAGGAAAGGAATCGAACCGAGGTGGTCCGTGATGGGAGTCTCTATGTGCAACAGCGTCCATGGCGCCAGCACGTACAGCGCCCAGATTCCGTAGACGACGCTGGGGATCGCCGCCAGGAGCTCGATCCCGGTTCCGAGTGCGCCGCGCACGCCTTGCGCCCCAGGCTCGGCCAGGAGAACCGCCACGGCGATCCCTATGGGAAGCGCGATGGCGATGGCCACTGCACTCGTGACCACGGTTCCGAATATGAACGGAAGAGCCCCGAAAGTATTGGTCACCGGGTTCCATTCCGTGCCGAGGAGAAAACCGGCCCCGAACCTGGTCACGGCCGGCCACGCCTGCTGGAACAGGACGCCGATGATCAGGATCAGAGACGCCGGCGCGGCCCAGCTGACGATGGCCGTAAAGGTCCGGTAGCGGTCGGGCGGCCTGGGGATGGAAGCCGGACGGCGGACGCTATCGACCGCGGCCGCCAACGTGACCTCCCTTGGCGGCGGCAGGCGTTGGATCCGTGTCGCTGGCGATCATGTCGACCGAAGCGGTATGCCGGTCGAGACGGTAGCCGATACCACGCACCGTCACGATCTCGAACGGTGCGCGCCCCGCGAACTTCTCGCGCAGCCAGCGGATGTGCACGTCGACCGTCTTGCGCTCGCCCGTGAACTCGCGGCCCCACACGTTCTCGAGCAAAGAGTCGCGCGTGTGAACGCGACCCGGGAAGGCCAGCAGGTAAGACAGGAGGTCGAACTCGCGGGCCGTCAGCTTGACGTCCGTATCGTCGAGGATCACCCTGCGCGCCGCGCGGTTCATGCTGAAGGCGCCGATGGAGTCGTGCTCTGGGATCGCCTTGGGCTCGTTGGCATCGGGTTGGGCGCGGCGAAGGACCGCGTGCACGCGGGCCAGAACTTCCCGAATCGAGAACGGCTTGGTGATGTAGTCGTCGGCGCCGAGCTCGAGCCCAACGATCTTGTCGACCTCTGAGTCCTTGGCCGTGATGATGATGATCGGCACGCTGCTGCTCTTGCGAAGTGCTCGGCAGAAATCGAAGCCGCTCATCCCCGGCAGCATCAGGTCGAGCAGGACGAGATCCGGCTTCGCGGTGCGGGCCGTGCGCAAACCCGATGCTCCATCGCTGGCCTCCAGCACGGAGAAGCCGGCCGCTGTGAGGTTGTACTTGAGCATGTCGCGGATGCCCTCATCGTCCTCGACGACGAGGATGCGGCCGGAGTTGGCGGCCGCGCGACTCATCCCAGCTCTACCACCTGGCCGGTTTCGAGGAAGACGATGTCCTCCGCCACGTTGGTGACCCGGTCGGCGATACGCTCGAGGTTGTGTGCGACCAGCAGAAGCGTCACCGCGCGCAGAGCGCCGTCAGGATCTGGCTTGGTGGTGCCCATCTCGGTGATGAGCTCGTCGAAGACCCGGTGATACAGACGGTCGATTTCGTTGTCGCGGCCCGCGACCTCTCGGGCGTGCGCCTCGTTCTCGTCGATGAGCGCCTCGAGGATGTCGTGCACCTGGCCGATGGCGAGATCCCCCATGAGTCCGAACTCCGCTCGCAGCGGCTTGTCCGGTAGGCCGACGAGCGTCTTGGTCATCCGCGCGATCCGGACCGCGTAGTCGCCCATGCGCTCGAGCTCGGTCGCGATGTACTGGATGCCCATCAAACGGCGGAGGTCGCGCGCCACCGGCTGCTGGGTGGCGATGACCATGAAGATCTGTTCGCGGATCTGCTTGAAGAGCTCGTTGAGGTACTGGTCCTGCGACCGGACCTTCTCGGCGGACGCGCCATCGCGCCGGCGGAGCGCGTCGAGAGAGGCTTCGATCTGCGCCTCCACGACCGTGCCCATGCGGACGACCGATTCGCGAAGGCTCGCCAGCTCTCTTTCGAACGTGAGGCGCGGCATTCAGATGTCTGTGGTGGCCGGACGGGCCGCAGATCGCGGCAGGCGCCCGATAGGGCGCCGGTCCGGGCGCCGAGGCGAAGGAAAGGGTGGCCCTAGGAGGAGCGCATCTGTTGATGCGTGACGACGACGGGCCGGGCCCCATGACGCACGCATCGGTGTCCGGAGCCGATGAGATGCGGTCTGGCTGGCCGCCGCAGGCATCACAGCTCTTAGCCGAAGCGTCCGGTGATGTAGGCCTCTGTCCGCGGGTCCTGGGGTGCGTTGAAGAGATCGGCCGTGGGTGCAAACTCGATGAGCTCGCCGAACCGCCCTTCCGGGTTCATGAGCAGGAAGGCGGTGAAGTCGGACACGCGTGCCGCCTGCTGCATGTTGTGGGTGACGATCACGATCGTGTAGTCGCGCGCGAGCTGCACCATGAGGTCTTCGATCTTCAGCGTCGCGATCGGATCGAGGGCCGAGCAGGGCTCATCCATCAGGATCACCTGGGGGTTGACCGCCAGGCAGCGCGCGATTACGAGCCGCTGCTGCTGGCCGCCGGACAGGGAAGTCGCGGGCTCGTCGAGGCGGTCCGAGACCTCATCCCAGAGCGCCGCACTCTCAAGGCAGCGCCGAACCATATCGTTGATGCGCTCCTTGCTCCAGCCGAGAAGCCGCGGGCCGAAGGAGACGTTGTCGCGGATCGACATCGGGAACGGGCTCGGGCGCTGGAAGACCATGCCGACCTTCTGGCGTAGATTCAAGAGGTTGGTCGTGGTGATGATGTCGGCTCCATCGAGCGTGACCGTTCCCTCAGCCCGGGCGCCAGGCACCAGGTCGTACATGCGGTTGAACACCCGCAGCAGAGTGGTCTTACCGCAACCCGAGGGTCCGATGATAGCGGTGATCCGGCGCTCGGGGATGTCGAAGGTTACGTCCTTGAGCGCACGGTTCTTGCCATAGAAGAAGGAAAGGGAGTCGACCTCGAGCTTCGTTCCAGCGGATCCCGGCATCGCGCGAAGCTCCGGCCTCCCTAGTTGCGGCCAGGTAATGATCGGTTTAGCGTCCGCCACCCGATGCCCAGGATAAGACGTGCCAGGTTAAGGCCGGTTTATGGCGGCGTTAAGACTTCGACCGGCAGGGCGATCGTGAAGACCTGCCCCCCGTCGCGGGCCGTCTCGGTCCAAATCCGGCCCCCAAGGACCTGTACCAGGTGCTTGGTGATCGCCAGGCCCAGTCCAAACCCGCCCGCCTCGCGTGGGCGGGCGCGATCGACCTTGTAAAAGCGCTCGAAAACCCGGCTCCAGTGCTCGGGCGAGATCCCGGGTCCGCGGTCACGAACACTGAGCCGCACCTCGTCGCCCGCGACCTCGGCGCTGATATCTATGGCCGAGCCCGGAGGCGAGAACTTGGCGGCGTTGTCGAGCAGGTTGTCAAGAGCCTGGACGAGCTTGGGCCGATCGCTGGTAATGGTGAGAGAGTGAGCTATGTCAGCGTTGACCGGCCGGTCGAGACCGAGCCTCGTCACGCTTTCCTGCACCAGCTCACCAAGATCGAACTGGGTCATCTCGACAGCCATCGTGCCCGCCTCGATGTCGCCGAGCTGGCGCAGGTTGTCGATGATCTTGCTCAGTAGGTCCGCCTCTTTCACCAGCCGGTCCGCAAACCGGTGCCTGTCTTTGGGCGATGGGTCGCCGAGAAGGCTCTCTGCCGTGAGCCTCAGCGAGGTGATCGGAGTCTTGAGCTCATGGACCAGGTTGGCGACGAACTCCTGGCGAACGGTGGCCAGGCGGCGCAGCTCGGTGACGTCCGACAGGAACATGAGCGTTTCGCCGGCGCGAAGGCTGGGCACGAGCTTGACCAGGACCGTACGGCGGTGGTGCACGAGGTGTGCCTCCGCTTCGGCGTCGGTGCTCCCGAGGACATCGAGCAGGCTCGACTCGAGCGTCACCTCCACCAGGCTCGCGGGCAAGCGGTCGACCTCGATCTCGAAGAACTCGCGGGCCACCTGGTTGGCGGCGACCACATGCCCTTCCACATTCAGCAGGAGCGCCATCACCGGCGCGAACTCGAGCAGCGCGCCGAAAGGTTCTCGCGGAGCAGAGCGTCCTTCCGGCTGGTCTTCGTTGCGCCCTCGATCCCAGATCACGGCCGGAGTATATGAGCGGTGCGACCGCCCAGACGCTTAAGCGGCGGTTAACCGCGGCTTAAACGGCGCTGGCTAGCTTGGGGACAGGAATTAATGCGTTTCAAATGGTGGAGGAGGGTCTCATGTTTGTAGGCAGATCAGGGGTGCGGGCATTGCTCGTGGGCATTGCGGCCGCCATGCTAGGCGCCGCTTGCGGTACCCCGGACTCGGGCTCAGCATCGCCGACTCCGCTCGACGTAGGGAGCGGATCGTTGACCGGCACAGGCGCCACGTTCCCCGCACCTTTCTATAACAAGGCGTTCTACGACTACAACGCGCAGCATCCGCAGGTCACCGTCATTTACAACCCGCTTGGCTCTGGCGCCGGCATCTCGCAGTTCCAGAAGGGCACCGTGGACTTCGGCGCCAGCGACGTGCCCATGGGAGCCGCGGACATCGCCAAGGTGCCCGGCGGCGCATCGGCCTTGGTGCAGGTGCCCACCACGCTGGGCGTCATCTCCGTCACCTACAACCTCTCGGGCGTTAACAGGCTTCAACTAGACGGTCCGACGATCGCCAACATCTACCTGGGCCATATCTCGAAATGGAATGACCCGGCGATCACCGCCGTGAACTCGGGCGTTAGCCTTCCCAGCAGCGCCATCCAGGTCGTGCACCGAGCCGACAGCAGCGGTACGAGCTACCACTTCACCGACTACCTCGCCAAGGTTTCGGACGAGTGGAAGTCGAAGGTGGGCGTCGGCAAAGCGGTCTCCTGGCCTGCCGGTATCGGGGCCTCACAGAACGCGGGTGTGGCCCAGGCCGTGACCTCCACACCCGGCGCGATCGGTTACGTCGAGCTCGCGTTCGTGGTTCAGACCGGGATGAGCCAGGCTTTCATCAAGAACGCGAACGGCAAGTTCGTGCAGGCGAGCGTCGCCGGCGCCACGGCGGCCGCAGCGCAGAACACCAACGTGAGCCCAACCAACTTCTCAATCGCCAATGAACCCGGTGACGCCACGTACCCAATCGCGGGTTTCAGCTGGGTCATGCTCCCGACCTCTCTCAGCGACGCGAACAAGGGCAAAGCGCTGGTTTATCTGTTCAAGTGGCTGGTTACGGACGGTCAGTCCGACGGCACCTCACTCCAGTACGCGGCGCTTCCCAAGCCGGTTCAAGACCTGGCGCTCACCAACCTCAAGACGATCCAGGCTGGCGGCAAGCCGGTTCTGGCCTAACCATCACCCGGGTAACCACCGCAGCGACGCGGGCCTTGCCCCCGCGCCGCTCCGTTTTTTACAACGGCTTGCGGGCCGGCACGCCGGCTCGGCGCGGATAGACCTCCGGCGTTGGCCGGATCTTGTCGATGACGACGACCGTCCCGGCGCTGCGCGCGGCCGACGGCGCGGCCTGGACGCCTGACAGCTCGCCGCCCAGAAGCTGGATCGCGCGAGCGGCGGCATTCGGATCCTCAGCCTCCGTCTTTTGCGCCAGCAGCCGGCCGCCGACGCGAACCAGCGGCAGGCACAGCTCTGCCAACACGGGCAGCGGCGCCAGCGCGCGCGCAACTGCGACGTCGAACTTCTCCCTCAGCCTGGGATCATGCCCTGCCTCTTCGGCGCGCCGCGCCACCACCTCGACCTGCTCGAGGCCAAGCGCTGCGCAGGCGTGGACCAGAAAGGCCGCCTTCGCCTGGTCGGCTTCGATCAGCGTCACGTCGAGATCGGGCCGGGCGATCTTGATCGGGATGCCCGGCAGGCCGGCGCCCGAGCCGACATCGACCAGGTTGTGGGCGCCGCCGAGGTGTTCGAGGAGGACGAGGCCGTCTTCGACGAGGGCCCGGTCCGGGCGCGCCATGAGGCCGGGCCACGCCGCGATCAATCGAACGAGCTGATCCAGCTGAACCCGGATCCCCTGATCCGTGCGGGCATCTGCTGGCTGGATGCGGCCGATACGTGCGTTGGCACTTGCGCTCCGGTCCTCGCGCATCACCAGATGCGCTCCGGTCCGGTGCTCGTGCCGCCTTCGTCTCGGCTCGCCCCAGCTCGCATCTGCTCCGCCCGGCCAGTGTATCCGGGCTTAGAATCGTTCATGAGATGCCCATCTACGAGTATCGGTGCGAGAGCTGCTCCGGGAAGTTCGAAGTCCTTACCCGGTTCGCGGAGCGGGACAGCGCCCAGATCTGCCCGGCCTGCGAGTCGACCAAGACCAGGGTGCTGGTTTCGAGCTTCGCGGTGGCGGGCGGCGAACCGTCTTCCGCGGTCGACTTCGGGACGGAGCAGGTCGGCGGCGGTGGCTGCTGCGGAGGCTCGTGCGGCTCCTGCGGCTCCGGGCCGAACTAGACCGTTCCTGACCATTCCCGCCCCACTCCCTGACCCTCGCCCCGAAGGGGCGAGGGGATAGATTGCTCTTCCCGGTCACGTACCGGGTCAACGCCGCCGGCCACATGGAGGTGGGCGGATGCGACCTGGTCGAGCTCGCGCGCCAGCACGGCACCCCTCTGTACGTGTACGACGAAGCCACCGTTCGCCAGCGCGCCTCCGAATACGTGGCGGCGATGGGCTCGGCCGGCCACGTCCTTTACTCGGCCAAGGCATTCGCATCGCCGCGGTTCCTTCGCATCGTCGAGGAAGAGGGCCTCGGTCTGGATGTCGTGTCAGCGGGCGAGCTCAACCTCGCGCTGAAGTCCGGATCGAAACGCGATCTCATCCACTTTCTGGGCAACAACAAGAGCCGCGAAGACCTCGAGGCCGCGTATCGCGCCGGCGCCACGATTGTCATCGACGGCGCGTACGAGTTCGAACTTCTGCGCGACATCGTGCCCGACGGCAAGCGGACGCCGGTCATGCTGCGCATCTCGCCGGGGGTGAAACCGGACACGCACGCTCACATCTCGACGGGGCAGCTGGACTCTAAGTTCGGGTTCTCCATCGAGTCGGGCGCGGCGTTCCAGGCGGTGAGAGAGGCGCTGCAACACCCGCGCCTGGAGGTCGTCGGCCTGCATTCGCACATCGGGTCGCAGATCTTTGCGCTCGGCGCTTATGAGCAGGCGATGGACATCATGCTCGACCTGGTCGTCCGACTTCGAGACGAGCTGAAGTACGAGCCTCGCAAGCTCGGCGCCGGCGGCGGCCTGGGCATCGCATATACGCGCGATGACGACCCTCCCACACCGCGTCACTTCGTCGAGACCATCCGTCACGCGCTCGAGACGGGCTGCGCGCGGCGGCAGCTGAAGGTGCCGGAGCTGGTGGTCGAGCCAGGCCGGTCGATCGCGGGTCCAGCCGGCATGGCCCTGTACACGGTCGGCTCGATCAAAGACATCCCCGGAGTCCGCCGCTACGTCGCGGTCGACGGAGGCATGGGCGACAACATCAGGCCCAAGCTGTATGGCGCGCGATACGAAGCGTTTCTCGCCTCCGACCCCGAGCGCTCGCCCGACGGCAAGGTGACGATCGCCGGCAAGTACTGCGAGTCGACTGACATCCTCATCACCGACATCGAGATGCCCGAGCTCAAGGCCGGCGATGTCATCGCGGTGCCCGCCGCGGGCGCGTACTGCCTGGCGATGGCGAGCAACTACAACGGCATGCCGCGACCCGAGGTGCTCATGCTGGCCGACGGCCGCGCGACCGTGATGCGCCGGCGCGAGACGCTCGACGACCTGGTCGCCGCCGAAGTGTTCTAGCCGGTCAAGGTCACGTTCACGGTCGCCGAAAGACAACCGTTGGTGCCACAGACTTTGATGCCCGCGGGCCCCACCACCGCCGTTGGGGGCACGGTGAAGGTCTTGGAGAAGTAGCCACTCGAGCTCACCGGGGCGCTTCCCTCCGAGGTGGTCAATGAGCCCTGGACGAAGGTGATCGTCACCGAGCTGCCGGGCGCGAAGTGCACGCCGTATACGGTCTCGCTGCCCGTGAGGATTTTGATGTTGTAGTTGGAGATTGAGATGACTGGAGCCGGGGGCGGGCTCGGGGTTGGCTTGGGCGTCGGGATCGGGCTTGCGATCGGGCTTGCGTGCGGGCTCGGAGATGAGCCCCCAACCGGCGTGGCGCCCGGGGTCGGACTCGCGCCGGGCGCGGTTGAAGGAGTGGCCCCCGGCGAGGGGGTCGCGAACGCAACCGGCGCGAGCACGTGCAGCGTCGCCGATAAGCGGCAAGACGCATTCCAGCAGAGCCTCACCGTGTGATCGCCGGCGCCGATGTTCAGTGGGACCCGGATGGAGACGCTGGCGTCGCCGCTGGGGTTGGCGTGAAATGGAAACGTACGAACAGTGCTGAGCAGCTGGATCTCCCCGTTCTGGTTGGCGGGCAGGTGGCTGGCGTTCACCACCACGGTGTCACCCGCCCTTACGGTTGACGCGGACAGCGAAAGCGTTGGCCTCGCGGCAGCGACCAGGAGCACTCCCAGGATGAGCAGCACAACCAGGACCCCAGCCGCTATCGCTGCAAACAGTCCCTTGCGTGACTTCTTCTTGGCCACCTTCTGGGCGGGCGCCGGGTACGGCACCGCGACGGTCGCGCTGGGATTTACGGCTTCAACACGCGCCTGAGCCGGCATCGCCGCCGCGGCTACGGCCACTGGCGCTGCTAGCGGCACCGTCGAGGCGACCGCCGGCGTCATCACCAACGTCCGGGCCGCGCCCGGATCGGTTTTCCCGGCCAGCGCCGCGGCCAGAGCGTCGACAAACGCGGTGCAGCTTTCCCACCGGGCAGCCGGGTCCTTGGCCAGGCCGCGCATGACCACGGCGTCGACCTGCGGGTTCAGCGAGCTGTTGCGCGCGCTGGGCAGCGGCGGGTTGCGGTGCACCTGCGCGTAGAGCACCTCCATCAACCCTTCGCCGTCGAATGGGATCGAGCCCGTGAGCATCTCGTACGCGATCGTCGCCAGCGAGTAGCGATCCGCCGGAGGTCCGACCTTGCTTCCGGTCACCTGCTCCGGCGACATGTACGCGGGCGTGCCGGTGGTGACGCCGGTCATCGATTTCAACGACGTCGACTGCATGAGCTTGACCAGGCCGAAGTCGGCGATGACCGGGCTTTCGTCCTTTTCGAGCAGGACGTTGGCGGGCTTCACGTCACGGTGGACGATTCCCAGCGAATGCGCGTAGTCGAGGCCGGCGGCCATGCCGCGCAGGTACTTGAGCGCAGCCCCGGTTTCCATCGTTCCCTGCTTCATCCGGTTCGCCAGGCTGCCGCCGGGGACGTACTCGATGATCATGTAGGGCGTCCCCTCGTACTCGCCGAAGTCGAACACGTTGACGATGTTGGGGTGGCGCATCTGGGCGATGGCCTGGGCCTCGTGACGGAAACGAGCGGTCGAGTCGGTATCAGGCGCAATGCCCTGCAGGACTTTGACCGCACCCGTGCGCTCGAGCTGCACGTGATAGGCGCGGTAAACGACGCCCATGGCACCCTGGCCGATGAGGTCCTGGACCTCGTACTGGCCCAGCCTGGTTCCGGGTTGAATCAACACGGGCAATGATTATGCGGTCGGGGGTACGCGCCTCCAGCGCTGTTAACGAACGGGCGCGCGGCGTCAGTCGCGGTTCTGCAACCAGCCTCCGTCGCGGCCGCGGCGCTTGGCGACGAGCCCCGCCAGGATGGACAGAGCGATCTCATTGGGCGTAAGGGCGCCGATGTCCAGGCCGACCGGGCTCTGGATGCGCGCAATCACGGCATCATCGACGCCCTGGGCGCGCAAGGCCTCGAGGTGATGGCCGGTGTGGCGGCGGCTTCCGACCAGACCGATGAAGCGGGGGCTCTTGGGCAGGAGGACCTCGAGCGATTGCACAAGGTCGGGTGCGTCGTGGTCGGTGTGCACCGCGTAGACGTCAGCACCAAGTACCGCGTGGAGGCGTTCCAGGTCGGTGATCGCCGGCGGCCAGGTCCCGCCGATGAGGCGCTGCGGCCGCGTTTCGACCAGTAGCGGCCGGAAGCCCAGCTCCGACGCCAGGCTAAGTAGGGCTCTCGCGACGGGAGTGGCGCCGAAGACCACCAGTGTTGGCGCCGGCGCATGTGGTTCCAGGTAGACGTCGATCGAACCGAGGTCGTGGCTGTAGGTGCGGAGCTGGGGAGCGCCCCCGTCCGCCACGCGGCTCGCATCCTCGAGGGCGGCGGCGTCGAACTCACTGCAGCCGAGCGTACCCGCGAGCGTGGCGGTTCGGGAGAGCAGGAGCTTGGCGCCGGTTCTCGACGGCGGCTCGCCATCGAGCTTGATCACCGTCGCCAGGATCACCTCCTCGCCTCGGGCGAGTCGGGCCGCGAGGTCCTCTTCGAGACTAGGCACGGGCAGGGCTGCGGGTGAGGACGCTGGATATGATGTCGCGCGCGCGCGCGATCTCTTCGTCGGTGGTCGCATACCCGGTCGTCAGCCGCAGGCTTCCGAGCGCGGCGTCCAGGCTCAGGCCCATCGCGAGCAGGACATGAGACGGATCGAGCGAGCCGGAAGCACACGCGGACCCACTCGATGCCGCGATGCCTGCGATGTCGAGCGCCAGCAGCATGTCCTCGCCCTTGCGGTCGCCAAACGCGCAGCTCGCGAAGTTGGGCACCCGCTCGGCCGCGCCGGTGAGCTCTCCACCCAGCTCGGCGAGGAGGCCGCGGAGGGCGGCCGATTGTGTGCTGGCTGTGCTCGCGCGCGCCTCGCGTTCGCGCGCGCAAGCCGAGATTGCGTATGCAAACGCAACCGCGGAGGCGACGTCTTCGCGCCCGGCCCGACGTCCCCACTCCTGCGGGCCGCCGTAAAGCAGCGGATCGATGCGCACGCCGTCCTTGACGTAGAGCGCACCGCCGCGGCCAGAGCCAAGCTTGTGACCGCTGAAGGACACGAGGTCCGCACCGTCGGGAATTGGTATCCAGCGGGGTCCAGCGCATGCATCCACGTGCACGAGGGCACCATGCTCGTGGGCGCGGTCGATCACCTCACGCACGGGCTGCAGGGTGCCGATCTCGTTGTTGGCGAGACCGATGGAGACCAGCGTGGTGCCCGGAGTGATGGCGGCCGGGTCGGCGCGAGCCTCGTGATCCACGGGAGCGACATGCATGCGATGACCCTCGGCCTGAAGCTGGCGCGCGGCGCCCAAAACCGCCTGGTGCTCGGCTGCCCAGGTCAAGATCGTGCCCGACACCGGCATCCGCCGAGCCGCGCCGAACAAGGCCAGGTTCACGGCTTCCGTGCCCGAGGCGGTGAAAGTGATCTCGGTGCGGCCTGCGCCGAGCGCTTGTGCGGTCAGGTCGCGAGCGCGATCGAGCGCCGCGCGGGCCGCCCGGCCTTCGGCGTGGGGGCTGGATGGGTTGCCATCCGGGATGTCGCGAAGGGCGGCGGTGACCTCGGCGAGGATGGGCGCGCCGCCGGCGTCGTCGAGAAAAATTCGCTTCAAGTGCGGGCCCTCGGGCCCCGATCAGCCCCGGCTGTGGTCGGGCTGGTGGATGAGTTCCTTCAACGTGCCCTGGAAATTCTTCATGTAGAGGTGAAGGTCGAGGATCTCGTCGACGCTGATCGGCTCGCGGGCCGGCGCTGACTCCACTTCGGCTGCGGTCTCAACAGTCTCGATCTCGTCCACCGCGGCCCCGGCGACGGCCAGGACCACGATGAAGGTGACCTGGCACTGCCCACAGGTGACCTGCAGGTGGAAGCGCTCCTCCTCATGACTGAGGACCTGGATGTCGCAGCCTTTCAAGCTGCGCCCGCACACCGGGCAGTTGTAGAAGCGGGCCCGATCGCGGATGAACTCGATGATGCTCATCGCTCAGGGCATCTTACGCCGCACGCGTTGGTGGACATCGGCTTAACGCCGGCCCTCGATGCACGTGCAGCCCGCGGGCCCCACGATCGCCGAGTGCTGGGTGCCGGCGGGCAGCACCATGCGTTCGCCGGCCTTCAGCATGAGCTGCCGGCCCTCCCGCTCCAGGACGAACGTGATCGAGCCGTCCACGCAGTAAAGGACCTTTTCGTATGGGTGGCTGTGCGCCGCATAGCGATCGTGCGGCCCGTTCGACCACGAGTAGCACGAGCCCGCCTCCCTTCGCAGCGCTGTCATCAGATCGTCCAACGTCGCCACGCCTCGATTCTAGAATTCGAATCGGTGAAGCCCAGGTTCCTCGCCGACTGCAACGTCGGGCGGCTCGCGCGCTGGCTGCGCGCGCTGGGCTACGACGCCTCGTACCACCCTCGAATCGACGACGCCGAGCTGGTTCGTGAAGCGGCCGCCGAAAGCCGCGTGCTCCTTACCCGCGACCGGGACCTGATCAAGCGGCGCGTGATCCAGACCGGCCTCGTGCGCGCCATCCTGATCCGCGACGACGAGGTGACCGCGCAGCTCCGGCAGGTGTTCAAGGAGCTTGGGCTGGAGCTCAAGGAAGCGCTCACCCGGTGCATCGAATGCAACTCCGAGCTGCAGGCGCGAGTGGCCTCGACGGTGGCCGAGCGTGTGCCGCCCTACGTGCGCAAGACCCAGTCGCGGTACTCCGAATGCCCCGAGTGCGGCCGCATCTACTGGGCGGGCACGCACTGGCAGCGCATGCGCGAGGTGCTCGCGGGGCTTTGAAGGACGTCCTCCGCAGGCTGCTCGCGGGCGAGCTCACCGAGGACGAAGCTCTCGGCGAGCTGCGGAGCCTCCAGCTCGAGGAGCTCGGCGGCCGTGCGAGGCTCGACCTAGGACGCTTCATGCGGCGCGGGATCCCCGAGGTCGTGCTGGCCGCGGGCAAAGCTCCCGCGGAGGCGGCCAGGCTCACGATTGCCCTGGCGGAGCGCCAGGGTCAGGGGCTGATCAGCCGCATGACCTCCGCGCATCGCGCGGCCTTGGGCGAGGCTGCTGGTGCGGCGCAGATGAGAGTCGTCGACCGCGCGAATTCAGCGCGCGTCATTCGCCAAGGGTTCGTGCCCGAGCCGCTGGACGGCAAGGTCGCCCTCCTCACCGCGGGCACGTCCGACGTGGCGGTGGCGGAAGAGGCGCTGATGGTGATCGAGGCGTGCGGCCTGGGGACGCGGCTCGAGGCGGACCTCGGCGTTGCCGGCCTACATCGTTTCATCGGTCCCCTGGAACAGGTTCTGGAATGGGGCGCCGACGTCCTCGTGGTGGCCGCCGGCATGGATGGCGTTTTGCCAGGTCTGGTGGCGGGGCTCATCGACGTCCCGGTGATCGGCCTCCCGGTCTCCACCGGCTACGGCCGAGGAGGCGCAGGCGAAGCTGCGCTTGGAACGATGCTCCAGTCGTGCTCGACCGGGCTCGTGGTCGTGAACATCGACAACGGGGTAGGCGCAGGCGCGGCGGCGGTCTTGATCGCGGCGAGGGCAGCTTCGGCCCGCTCGGTCAGCGCCGGCGCGGCCGCAAGATCGCCGCGATCGCAGCCACGATCGCGACCAGCAGCAAGACCGCGAGGATGACGGGCGCGACCGACCTCCACATGTCCGCAGCTCCAGGGACCGCAAACGTCAGCGCCAGCAGCAGCACACCTAGGATGACCGCGATGAGGAGCCACGGCACGCCGCGCCGCTGGCGGCCGTAGAACAAAAGCCACAGCGGACTGGGGCGTTTCCTCACAACAGTCCAGGCAGCTCGCTCAGCCTGGCGATGGATCGAATCCCGGCCGGCGCCGGCTCTGAGTTGTGGGCCGTGTAGAGGACTGCCTGCATGCCCAGCGATCGAGGCCCGTCATAGTCCTCGCGCAGGCGGTTGCCGACGAACAGCACCTGCTCCGGCGCGATGCCGATGGCATCGAGGGCGGCGCGATACAACTCGGGCGCCGGCTTGCGGCGGCCGACCATGCTCGAGAAGACGATCCCGTCCATCAGCTCGCCGATCCCGTTGGATCCCACCTGCCGCCGCATCATCTCCGGAGGAAAAGGCGCGTTCGAGCAGATGCCTCGCTTGACGCCGCGAATGCGCAACAGCGAGAGCACCTGCAGCGCGTCGGGATCGACCTTCACGATCCGATCCCAGCACATCTGCTCCGCATCGACGATCTCGTAGAGCAGGCCGTCCGGCAGCGAAAGACCGGCGCGCTCCCAGGACGCCCTGGTCGCGTCGAGCCAGTCAATCTCGTCCTCACTCTCGCTCGAAACATATTGCTCGAGGGGCATGAACACCTGGTCGAGGATGACCTCGGCCGGAGGGGCGGACGCGCCCAACACCTCCTCGATGGTCGGCCGGAAATTGCCAATGACCTCGAGCAGCTCGGCTTTGGGGTAGGCGAAGGTGACCAGCGTCTGGCCGTAGTCGAACAGGACGCCGCCGATCGGTTGCACCTGGCGAATATCCTGAGCGAGTGGCAAAACGGCTGACGCACCTCGACGCGAGCGGGGCGGCGCGCATGGTGGATGTCGCGGACAAACCGGTCACGTCGCGCGAGGCGCTCGCGGAGTGCGTCGTGCGTATGGCTCCAGCCACCCTTCGGGCGGTGCGTGAGGGGACCCCGAAAGGCGATGCGCTGCAGGTCGCCCGGATCGCCGGCATCATGGCCGCCAAGCGCACTTCGGAGCTGATCCCGTTGACTCATCCGCTGCCGCTCGCGAAAGTCGATGTCGATTTCGAATTCCTCAAGGGAGGCATGCGTGTGCTGGCTCGAGCGCGAGTTGTGGGCCAGACCGGTGTCGAGATGGAAGCGCTCACCGCCGCGGCCGTGGCGGGGCTCACGCTCATCGACATGACCAAGGGCATCGAGCGGGGCGTGTCCCTCGAGTCGGTGCGCCTGCTCGAGAAGTCCGGCGGTCGCTCGGGAACGTGGAAGCGCCCGGCCGGCAGAACCCCGCGATGAGTAAGGCTCACGTTGTCACCATCAGCGACGGCGCATTCCATGGCAAGCGAGAAGACAAGAGCGGCCCGGTTCTGGTCAGCCTTCTGAGCCGGGCCGGTTTCGAGGTGGGCGGCCCCGAGGTCGTGCCGGATGAGGTCGAGCGGATCTACGAGGCGGTGACTACCGCGGTCGCGCGGGGAGTCGACCTGGTGGTCTCCACGGGTGGCACCGGGCTCGGTCCGCGCGACGTCACGCCTCAGGCCCTGTCCACCATGCTCGATTACGAGGTGCCTGGAATCGGTGAGGCGATGAGGCGTGCGGGCGCGAGCAGCACGCCGATGGCGGCCCTTTCGCGGTCGATGGCCGGCGTTCGCGAGCGCACCCTGATCATCAGCGTCCCCGGCAGCCCGAAGGGCGCCTCCGAATCGCTGGAGGCCGTGATGCCGATCGTCGGCCACGCCATCCAGCTGCTGCACGGCGACACCTCGCACAGTTGAACGTCAACTCGGACCTGGGCGAGGGCGCCGGCGCCGATGAGGCGATCCTGCCCCACATCGACAGCGCCAACGTCGCGTGCGGTGTGCACGCGGGCTCGGCGTCGACGACCATCGCGACCGCGCTCCTGTGTCGCCGCCTGGGCATCGAGATCGGCGCCC
>Ga0209283_10000721_pt1 | contig 16933 bp, 19 predicted proteins | sample CZO8metaG_2_FD_188354 | JGI IMG/M metagenome (GOLD analysis project Ga0209283, IMG submission 188354) | Vadose zone soil microbial communities from the Eel River Critical Zone Observatory, Northern California, USA - CZOApr15con2H1.8 metaG... | ecosystem: Environmental > Terrestrial > Soil >...
CTTCGCCGGGCCGAGCCGAGACGGTCTTCAGCGACTCGAGCGCCTGTTCCACGGCGGGTCCCGCGTGTTCGAGCAGCTTGCGTCCGGCATCGGTCAGCGCCACGCTGCGCGAGGTCCGCGTCAGCAGCGACACACCGAGCCGCGCTTCGAGCTGGCGGACCGACTGGCTCAGCGCCGAGGGCGACACGCCGAGCTCCCTCGCGGCGGCGGCGAAGCTCCGGCGCCGCGCGACCTCGAGATAGGCGTTCAGCGCGTTGAGGGGTGTGAAGGCCACCGTGAAGGTTTCCTACACGATGTCGCGGCAGGTCGCCATCGAGGCGCCGTTCGGCGGCACCGTTCATCACCCGACCGCGGCGGCCACGTTCTTCAGCGACCGCGCATCGGCCCCGAGCCGGCCAGGTATTGTTCGTCGGTGACTCTTTCCATCCAGTCGACCACCTTGCCGTCGACCTGTTCCTGAAAGGCGATGTGCGCCATGGCCGTGGTCGCCGTGGCGCCATGCCAATGCTTCTGACCCGGCGGGATCCGGACGACATCACCCTGCCGGATCTCCTCGATCGGTCCGCCCCATTGCTGGACCCAGCCGGAGCCGGACGTCACGATCAGGATCTGACCGCGCGGATGGGTGTGCCATGCACTGCGGGCACCGGGATCGAATGCAGCCAAAGCCCCGGACGCTTGCAACGGATCGTTCGCGGGGAACAGGGAATCGATGCGTACCGAGCCAGTGAAGTATTCGGCTGGCCCCCTAGTTGGGGGTTGTGAACCGCTGCGCGTGATTTGGATGGTCTGCGAATCTTTGGTCGTCATGGTTGGACTCCGCTTCAGGGCTGCTACTTCTGCTCACGCAAGCGCTCGAACCGGTACGCCAGCGCGGGACCTCCTCGCCCTCCGTAAGCAAGCTCTCCGACGAGGAGTGCGAATGGCTCGGTGTACCGGGCGATCCGCAGAGCCCCTGCATCCACGGGCTCGAAGCCGACGTCGCGGATGAGCGATGCGGCCACCTTCTTCCCGCGCGCATCGTCGCCGCAGTAGACGAGGCTGGGCCGCGGCGCGTTGCTGCGCGCCTCGAAGACGCCGAACAGCACCTCGCTCGGGATCGTGTTGAAGGCACACACGACCCGCGCGTCGCGAACCTTCTTCGCGAGCTCTTCTGCGCCCGACGAAGTGTGGCCGACGACGAGCCCGGTGTTGCCGTCGTTCATCGGCAGCGAGCAGGTCACGATGACCTTGCCGGACAGGTCGCCGGCCTGGCTCAGCACGTCGTCCACTCGCGACCAGTGCACGGCGAGCAGGAGGGCGTCCGCGTCCCGCGCGGCCTCGCTCGGCGTTCCCGCGCGCGCGTTAGCGCCGGCGTCGCGCGCGAGCGCGGGCAGCTTCCTCTCGCTGCGCGAGTAACTGAAGACCACTTCATGCCCGGCCCGCGCGAAGAGCGTTCCGAGCTTGCCGCCCATCAACCCCGAACCAAGAATGCCAACTCGCATGCGACTCTCCTTGCTTCAGCGACCGGTCCTTTTCTCGAGGTGCTCCGGATAACGAGCGCCCTGCACCGTGATCTTAGAGGCGGCACTCTCGATCTCGCGGAGGTCGTCAGGCATCAGCTCGACGTTGGCTGCTCCGAGATTCTCCTCCAGGCGATTCAGCTTCGTGGTTCCCGGAATCGGCACGATCCATGGCTTCCGCGCCAGCAGCCAGGCGAGTGCGATTTGAGCCGGGGTCGCGTTCTTCTGTTTTGCAACCTTCGCGAGCAAATCAACCAAGGCCTGATTTGCCTTTCGAGCCTCTGACGTAAATCGAGGGACGATGTTGCGGAAGTCGGAACTGTCGAACGTGGTCTTTTCGTCGATCTTCCCCGTGAGGAAGCCTTTCCCAAGAGGGCTGAATGGAACGAACCCGATTCCAAGTTCCTCGAGCGTCGGCAACACTTCCGTTTCGGGGCTTCTCCACCACAGCGAGTACTCGCTTTGAACCGCCGTGACCGGCCGAACCGTGTGTGCGCGGCGGATCGTCTGGGTTCCCGCTTCAGAGAGGCCGAAGTGCTTGACCTTGCCTTCCTGAATCAAATCCTTCACCGCTCCCGCGACGTCCTCGATCGGCACGTTCGGATCGACGCGGTGCTGATAAAACAAGTCGATCGCATCGACCTTCAGTCGCTTGAGTGAGCCCTCGGCGACCTTCTTGATGTGCTCGGGCCGGCTGTCCATGCGGCCCCAATGCGATTCACCCTCGAACGCGGGCGCGAATCCGAATTTGGTGGCGATCACCACCTGCCCGCGGAACGGAGCGAGCGCCTCACCCACGAGCTCTTCATTCGTGAACGGGCCATAGACCTCCGCGGTGTCGAAAAACGTGACGCCGCGTTCGACCGCCGTCCGAATCAGGGAGATCATCTGCTGCTTGTCTGCAGGCGGACCGTAGCCAAAGCTCATTCCCATGCAGCCGAGGCCGATCGCCGAGACTTCGAGATTGCTCTTTCCGAGCGTTCGCTTCTGCATTGCCTTTCCTCCTGATCAGCCCTGCAGGCTGGCGATGTCGATGACGAACCGGTAGCGGACGTCGCTCTTCAGTACGCGCTCGTACGCCTCGTTGATCTTCTGGATGGGCATGAGCTCGATGTCCGAGACGATCCCGTGGTTCGCGCAGTGATCGAGCATCTCCTGCGTCTCGGCGGCGCCGCCGATCATCGAGCCCGCCAGCCGCCGGCTGCCCAGGATGAGCGTGAAGGCGTTCACCGGCGACGCTTCGGTCGGGGCGCCCACGACGACCATCGTGCCCCGCACCCGCAACATGCCGAGGTACTTGTTGTAGTCGTGCGGGGCGGAGATGGTGTCGATGATCAAATCGAAGTGGCGCGCGAGCTTCGCGAACGTAGTTTCGTCGCGGGTGATCGCGAACCCCGAAGCACCGAGCCTGCGCGCGTCGGCCTCCTTCGACTTCGAGGTGCTGAGCATCGTGACCTCTGCGCCCATCGACGCCGCGAGCTTCACTGCCATGTGACCGAGCCCGCCGAGGCCGACGACGCCGACCTTGTCGCCCTTCTTGCAGTTGAACTGTTTCAAGGGTGAGTACGTCGTGATGCCGGCGCAGAGCAGCGGCGCAGCAGCCGCCGGGTCGAGGCCAGCGGGGATGCGCAGCGCGTGCCGCTCGTCCACGACGATCTGGGTCGAATAGCCGCCGTACGTCGGAGTCTTCCGATCCATCTCGGTGCCGTTGTAGGTGAGCGCCGGGCCCTTCTCGCAGAACTGCTCGAGTCCCCCGGCGCAGGGAGCGCAGGCGCGGCAAGAGTCGACGAGGCAGCCAACGCCAGCCAGGTCGCCGACCTTGAACTTGGAGACGTCGCGGCCAAGCCGGGCGACGCGCCCGATGATCTCGTGCCCGGGAACCATGGGGAAGAGACCTCCCGACCACTCGTCGCGGGCCTGGTGGATGTCGGAGTGGCACACGCCACAGAACAGGATGTCGAGGACGACGTCGCGTGGTCCCGGCTCGCGGCGCTCGATGGTCATGGGGCCGAGCGGCTTGCCGGCAGCGGGTGCCCCCCAGGCGCGGATCTTCTGCATTCGGATAACTCCTGCGTGAAGGGTCAGCGAACGCGCAGAAGGATAGGCAGTAGCACCACCGCACGAAACATGCGCGAACTGCATGCGCCATTCAGGAAAGCTTCACGATCGCGCGATGCGCCTCATTCGGCTCGTTCAAGTGCGCGGAGTGGCAACTCGCTGGCGTGAGAGGCACGCATCCAGATCTGCCGGTGCGACCCGGATACAGTTCAACATCCGGATGTGCGGCAGCTCGCCGGCCAGAATTGCCAGGGCGACGGTCGCCGGTTCGAGCCGGCTCACGTATCTTTCCCGCCTCGCTTGACGCGCCAGGAATTCGCGAACGCAGCCACCGTTGCTCGTGTCAGCCACAGCGCGTTGACGACGCGAAGGTGTTCAAGGCGTCCTTCGGAGCAGGCCCTGCGGAGCAGGTACTCGGGGATGTGAAACTCAGCCGCCGCTTGCGCGGGCGTGAGCAGTCCTTCGCCTTGGAAGCCGTCATCGAGGCTTGCCGGATGCTCGCTGACCACGGGCTGACCAAAATTCTTGTGCTCGCTTGATTCAGCTTGCATCTGCGGCGCAGAAGAGCCGCCCAGTGAGTCGAGGGATTCCGATGGGTTGGTACACTCTGATGCGGCTTGCAAGCCTTCTCCGGTGCCTCATAACCCGAAGGTCGCAGGTTCAAATCCTGCCCCCGCAACCAAAAACGATAGGCCCTACAGGTGCTTAGCTGTGGGGTCTATCCGTTTTCGGGCTCGGGCCGCGACCCGAAGGGCGCAGGTTCACGATCCTGCACCTCGATACATTCGGAGGCCCCAGTCTTCTTGACTGATTCTCCGCACCGCGTACATTGAGTATCTTAGATCGAGCGCACTTCCTGACCACCCGCTGACCAAAGCGCCACGCCTAGCTGCCTCAGTCAGAACGCGAAGCAGCGCAACCAATCAGCCGGCCGGGTCTCTGATCTCGGCCCTTGCGCGGCCATAAAAGTGTGTTACACTTATTTCGGTGCGGTTCACGTGGGACTCCAAGAAGGCTTCGGCAGGATCCGCATCATCAGTGCCCGACGCGCTACGTCGCACGAGAGGAAACGCTATGAAGAAGGCTGGTAGGAAGCCTCGCGACCCGTCCCGCGCATCGCTGCGCGACATGCCCGAGGTGAACTTCGACAAGGCCAAAATCCGTCGCAACCCATACGCGCTGCGTGTCGCAGCGGAGGGGATCTCCATCCACGTTGGTCGGGGCAGGCCCAGGAAGGGCACGGAGACCGGCCCTACCATCCCTCGCTCGGTTCGCTTCCCGGCCAGAGTCTGGAGGCATCTGGAAAGGCGCGCCAAGGCGGAAGGCATCCCGCTGCACGCTGCGCTCCGCGCAGCTGTCATGGCGTGGATCAGCAAAGAGACGGAGCGGCCCTAGGCTCGGGACCAACTCAGCATCGTTCGCACCACGACGGCCGCCAACCTGGGAAACACCATGATGGCTAAAAGTGATGATTGCCAGCACCAACGACGAGAAGCCGGCGACTTTGGCAGCGGTATGTCGTGCCGGCTCTATCGTACGGAGTGTCATTTCGGGCTTCCTTCCAGCTCCTGAGCGTCGCCTCAGCGGCGCGGCTGCACCGGGCAGGTCCCGTTCGCCGAGCGGGTCAGGTCGTTCGCGATCGCGCCGAGCAGCGTGCGCGCCAGCGCGGAATCGCTCTCCCCCGCGAGGAGGCCGGCGACGCGGCTGAGGCTTCCCGGCGTCACGACCACAAGGCGCGTCACGACCTCGACCTCGTACGCGCGGGGATCGTCGGCTTCTCCCAGCGAGAGGGCGATGCGCTCGAGCGAAACGTGCTCCGGATCGGGCAGCGCGCGCCCATCCAGCTCGAAGGCGCCGCGCTCCTCAGACCAGGTCAGCGGAAGCTCGCGCGTCGTGGCGGCGACGACGCGCCCGAACCAGAGCTGGCGGCGGCGGACGACCGAGGTTTCCACCGTGAGCCGGCCGGAGAGCCCGAGCTTGACGATGCGCAACAGCTCGCGGTCGAGCAGCCCGTGCATGGTGGCGTCGACGAGCGCGCGGGTCCCGGCCAGCACCGCCTTGCACGCCACCTCCTGCGCCTTCGCCGCTCCGGCGAGCAGCAGGAGCGCCACCGCCAGCCTTCGCCGGTCGAAGAGCAGCGTCCAGAGCCGGTTCACAGCGGGACCGAGAAGAGGATGCGGAAGTCGGGAGCGAGCCGCGCCCGGCCGTCCAGACGCCACGCCGCCTCGGCACAGGTGCTCTTGTTCGCGGAGCAGAACAGCGCTCCCGCCGACGGCTTCGGATCCAGCCAGCCCGTGCCGGCTTGACGGACGGAGCCCACGTCGAGGAATGCCCCGAAGTGGCGCCCCTCGATCTGGAGGGTCCCGAGCAGCGAGGCGTTCCCGCGGAACTCCTTGAAGTCGTACCCGCGCAGCGCCGTCCAGCCGCCGAGCCCCTCCTGCTTCTGCAGCGGCAGGTCGCGCCCGCCGGCGCCGCGCAGGCGCAGCGTCAGCGTGTCGTAGCGGCCGGTCTCGAGCGTCAGGGAGGTGTCGCTCACGACCCGGGTGAATTCGAAGATACCCCCGAGGGAGCGGTCGGCCACCTCGAGGGTATCGACGGTCCGCAGCCCGATCGCCCACGGCTCCGCCTCGACCAGGGACGTCTCCGAGTTGCGCCACATCGAGCCGACCCGGTGGAGCGGCACCTTCTCGCTCCGGTACTCGAGCCGGAACACTGCCGATCCCATCTCGCCTTCGTCAACGGGCGCGGAGCCGTAGCGCGGGTCGTCGCGGTTGAAGAGGCTCCACACCCCGGGAGGGGCATCGAGCGGAGCGTACCGGTCGCGCCGGTACTCGGCGCCGAGCGTGAGCACCTCGAAAAGATGGGCGGTGACGAAGGCGGCGAATCCGCTCCGCCGGTAGTACTCGCGGTCGGCGCGGTTCAAGAGCGCCGAGTACAGGTACGAATCGATCCGCGAGATGCGCCACCGGTCGGCCGTGTCGGTTAGCGTGTGGATCTGCCCGCCCAGCTCGGCGATGCCGAGCACGGGGATGCGGACCCGCGAGCCGAGCAGCCAGTCGACGCGCTCCTGCGCGTTGAGCCGCTGGAGAAACGTGCCGCCCGTCGCGTCGAGGCTCGGACGGCGCGTGTTGACGTTCGCCGCGCCGTCGAGCAGCAGGTGCGCGCGGTCGCCCTGATCGTAGATGGTCAGGGTCGCCGCCAGGCCCGGGGCGAACCCGGTCACCGGCGTGTGGCGCAAGAGCTCCACCCATTGCACGGTGGCACGGACCTTGTCGCTGTGCAGGTGGACGACGAGCGTATCGCCCTCGAATCCGTACCAGGCGCCCCGGCGGACGAGCCTGCGGAGATGCCAGCGGTGGCGCCTCTCGAGACCGTTCGCGAAGCCGTCGTCGAAGTCGTCGAAGAGATCGTCACCGGCGTCCGAGCTGCGGCGCCGCGCCCGCGGCTCGTCCTCCAATGCTCCGCGCTTACGCGCTCCGCCCGTCGCCGGCGGAGCCGGCTCCTCCTGCAATGCTCCGCGCTTACGCGCTCCGCCCGTCGCCGGCGGAGCCGGCTCGTCCTGCAATGCTCCGCGCTTACGCGCTCCGCCCGTCGCCGGCGGAGCCGGCTCCTCCTCCAATGCTCCGCGCTTACGCGCTCCGCCCGTCGCCGGCGGAGCCGGCTCCTCCTGATCGTCCCGCTCGTCGTCGTCGCCCGGCGGCGGAGGGCGCGAGTCGACCGGCAGCTCGGAGCGGAACTCCACCCCGCCGTCGCGGCGCGCTTCGAGCCGGAGGACGGGAGCGGGAAGAGGCCGGCGGCGGCGGCGGTCGGGCCGTAGGAACGGCCATCGGCGCTGGACCCGCTCGAGGGCGCTGTACAGCTCGCCGCTGGAGAAGACGTCGCCGCGCCGGATGCCCAGCTCCATCTCGACCTCGCGGGCGAGGTGCGCATCGATCCCGCGCACCTCGATGCCGCCGACGCGGCCCTCGTCCACGTCGACCAGCAGCTCTCCGGCCGGCGTCAGCTCGCCCGCGAGGCGCGCCAGGGGATAGCCCCGCGTCCGCAGGTAGCGCATCACGCGCCCGAGCGCCGACCGCAGGCCCTGCCAGAGCACGCCGCCGCGCACCTCGCCGCCCTCGACACGAGCGAGCCACTCGCGGGGAGGCAGCGGAGCCGGACATTCGCGGGTCCGGGCATCGCGCACTTCGCGCCTTTGCCTCTCGATCTCGCGACCCGCAGGCACCTCGAGGAGCCGGTCGAGGACGTCCTCCGTCCGGAACTCGGAGAGGCCGCGCACCTGCACGGAGCGGACCTGCGGATTCTCGGTCAGCGCGATGTCCAGCTCCGCCATCTCCTCCCCCGGCAGCGTACGGATTCGGGGCTCGACGGCGGAGAACAGACCCGTCTGCGCGAGCCGGGCGACCAGGGCGATCGCTTCCTCTCTCGAGAGCGGAAGCGAAGGCGGCCCGCCGACGACGTCCCAGAGGGCGGCGGCCGAGAACGAGCGCGCTCCCGAGAGGCGCACGGAGTGGAGCCTGCGATCGTCGCCTGGCGGACCGAGCGATCCGGAGAGGAGCGCGCCGGCGAGCACTTCGTCACGCGAGGCGAGCCGCTGGCACTCGCCGGGGTCGTCCGGGGTCTGCGCGGCGACGTTCCGCGGATGCCGGCCCGATGCGGCCGGGCTGGCGAGCATCAGCGCGGAGAACAGCAGTCCGAGGGGCATGCGCAGCGCGGACGGCATCGAGACCTCCTTCGCTGCGCTTTCCGAGCAGGTGGCGGGCCAGCCATGCCGCATGCGCAAGCTCGCGAAATCGCGATCCCCGGCGCGGCCGGGCCGATGTGGCCGCGACATCGCCGATGTCATCCGGACATCATTCGGAAGCGTCGACGCCGAGCGCGTTGACTCGCCGGTACAGGTTGCCCCGGTCGACCTTCAGCAGGCGCGCTGCACACAGCTCGCGCGCGAGGGAGCGGCGCGCCAGCTCCGCCTGCAAGAGCTCGACGAAGGAAGTGCTTAGCTTGGTCCGCTCCCGTACTCGGCGAGCGCTGCTTTCTCTTCCCATTTCGGGACGTCGACGCCTCTCACGAGCAACCACAGGGTCAGTGACACTGCCGCGAGAACCGCAGGCAGAAGAAGGCCGGAGGAAGGGTATGCCGGCGCCAGGACCAGCGCGAAGCTCCTGATCACAAACCCGAGACCACCGAGCGCCAGAAGAACGCCCAGAACCTTGGGAAAGTAGCCCGATTGAAAGATCAAATACCCCAGGAGAATGGAAGGGACTCCGTAGAGCACCAAGAATATCCCACCGCCATATCCATACAACTTGAGCGACAGCAACGCGAGAGCGTTCAGTTGATCAGGCGAAAAGGTCTTCAGATAGTCAGCGCCTCCCAAGATGAGCGACGCTGCAAAATAGAAGAGCTCGGCGGTGCCGAAAATGGCGGTGGACACGAGCCGGAAGAACGCAGCGAGCAAGGCAAGATCCTTGCGGACTGGCCTGAGCAATACGTAAAGGATCAGCGTTAGGGCAACATCGCACACGGCCTCTACGAGGTAGCTGGCGAAGCCCATGCGAAACAGCGAGCCAGAAGCCATGATGTTGTTCGCCGTCGCCGTAGCATCGCCGGACACGATGAGTTTGGACGGAACGAAGAACTCACCGAAGCCACCCGCCAGGATGGAGATCAGGAACAGCACTCCGGCGATCCTTGCGTACGTCTGTACCGACGCCGCGCGCGCGTGCGCAACCCGGCGATCTCCGTTCGCCATTTGGGCAGCGATCATGGAGGGATTCCTCCTTGTTCGTCGTGCGAGTCACTCCAGCGCGTCCAGTGCCCTCTGCGACGCCTGTCCCTTCGGATTGATCTTCAGCGCGGTCCGGTAGTGCTCGCGCGCCGCATCCTTCGCGCCCCGCTTCTCGGCGATCTGCCCCAGCCAGTAATGCGCCCCGGCGATCATTGGCGCGTGCGCGTCCACTGGTGGCGTGGCGAGGAATTCCTTCAGCGCGCCCTCGCCCCGGTCGAGCTGCTGGCCGGTGACGCCGGCGAACCGCCCCGCTTGATACAAACCCCAGCGGTCGTCCGGGTGCCGCTTTACGTATTGGTCGAGCGTCGCGAACGCCTCGGTGGCCTTGCCATCGCGCGCGTACACGTTGCCGAGCGCAAAGTAGCCCGCCGTGCTGTCCGGTGCGGCCGCGATCGCCTCCTGGTACGCGGCAACTTCGGCGGCTGCGGTCTTCTCGGCTGCCGCGATCAACCCGCGGGCCATGGCGCCGCGCATGGCGTTGCGCTTCGCGATCTCACCCGCTTGTTCGCGCGCCCTCTCCATGCTGCCGCCCATGGCCCCCGGCGCCATCGCATAGAACTGCACGAGGCCGAACCGGGCGTCGACCTGGTTCGGGTCGAGCTCCACCGCGCGCTCCCACTCCTTCCTCATGCGCCGCGCCATGAACGCCTGCTTGATTTTGCTCGCCCGCTGCATGTCGTCGCGGACCGCGTTCCCGAGCCACGCGTGGTAGAGCGCGTTGCCGTCCTCGAGCTCGACGGCGCGCTCGAGCTGGCGGATCGCCTCCTCGCCGTCGTTGTCGAACGTCGCAATACGGCCGAGGTAGTACGCCGCCGCGGCGTTGCCACCGTCGGCCTTCTGCAGCGCGAGGAGCTCGGTCCTCGCCTCGGCGTACTTCGCGGCGTCGAAGAGTTGCTTCGCGCGCTCGATGGATTGAGCGGCCGCGGAGGACGCGCGCTCGATGGATTGAGCGGCCGCGGAGGACGCGAGCCCGATCGCCGCCGTCGACAACAAGCTGAAGGAGCGGATGTGAGAGAGCATGCCCGTCACCTCGCGTAGCTGCGCTCTCTTACGAGCATGTCGCGGGCCAAGCGATCCCTCGCGCGCAAGCTCGCGAAATCGCGATCGCCCGCGCAGCCGGGCCGATGTGGCCGCGACATCGCCGATGTCATCCGGACATCATTCGGAAGCGTCAATGCCGAGCGCCTTGACCCGGCGGTACAGGTTGCCCCGGTCGACCTTCAGCAGGCGCGCTGCGGCCGCGACGTTGCCGCCGCAACGCGCGAGCGCCTCCCGCAGGATGCCGCGCTCGGCCTCTTCGCACAGCTCGCGGTACGAGAGCGTCCCGAGGCCATCGACCCCGCCCTTGGATGCTCCCGGCGCCGGCCCGAGGAGCCTGGCCGCGTCTTCATCGACGACGAGCGGTCCCGGATCGCGCAAGAGGTGGAGGCGCTCGACGAAATTGCGCAGCTCGCGCACGTTCCCCGGCCAGGCGTGTCCGCGCAGCGCCCTCTCACCCTGCGCCGTCAGCCGCAGCTCGCCCTGCGGGCCGCGCAGCTCCGCGGCGAACGCGCGCGCGAGCGGGACTACGTCCTCGGGCCGCTGGCGCAGGGGCGGGACCTGGATGGGGAAGACCGCCAGCCGGTAGTACAGGTCCTCGCGGAACCGCCCCTCCGAGACCCCCTTGCGCAGGTCGCGATGGGTGGCGGCGACGACGCGCACGTCGACGCGCACCGGCGCAGCCCCGCCGAGCCGCTCCACCTCGCGCTGTTCGAGGACGCGGAGAAGCTTCGCCTGCAATTCGAGCGGCAGCTCGCCGATCTCGTCGAGGAGCAGCGTCCCGCCCTGGGCCTGCTCGAAGCGGCCGATGCGGCGCGCGGTCGCGCCGGTGAAGGCGCCCTTCTCCGCCCCGAACAGCTCGCTCTCGAGGAGCTGGGCGGGTATCGCGGCGCAGTTCACGGCGACGAAGCGGCCTTTGCGCCCGGACCCGAGATGGAGGGCGCGCGCAACGCGCTCCTTGCCGGTGCCGGTCTCGCCCTCGACCAGCACCACCGAGTCGCTGGGGCCGGCGCGGGCGACCAGCTTGCGCAGCTCGGCCATGGCGGTGCTCTCGCCGATCAGGTTTCCCGGCTGGGCCAGCTCCTCGCGCAGGCGCTCGCGCTCTTCTTCCAGGTCGCGCAGGGCGAGGGCGTTCTGCAGCGCGGTGAGGAGCCGTTCGGCCGTGGGCGGCTTCTCGACGAAATCGGTCGCGCCGAGCTTGAGCGCCTCCGCCGCCTCGCTGGGCGTGGCGCCGCCGGAGAGCACGACCACGGGCGCCGGCAGTGGCCGGGGAAGGCGCGCGAGGAGCGAGAGCCCGCGCTCGTCCGGAAGCCCCAGGTCGAGGACCACCGCGTCGGGCGGATCGCGCGAGAGGGCCTCGTGCGCTTCCGCCGCCGTGGTGGCGGTCTCGGTGCGATAGCCCTCGTCGCGTAGCAGGCCGCCGATCCCGCGCAGCACGGCCGGATCGTCGTCGACGAGGAGGATGCGCCGGCTCACGGCGCCGTTCCCGCCGTTCCGGAGAGCGGCAGCTCGACCACCGCCTGCGCGCCGCGGCCTTCGCGCGGCTCGAGCACCAGCGTGCCGCCGTGGTCGTGCACGATCTTCTGCGCGATGGGAAGGCCGAGCCCCGAGCCTTGCGGCTTCGTCGTTCCGAGCGAGCGCAGGAGCTGGGCGCCGTCGAGCCGCGCGCGGATGCCGGCGCCGCGGTCGCGCACCAGGACGCGCGCCTTGCCGGCGTGCTCCCGCGCCTCGATCTCCACGGGGCCGTCGCCGGGGCGCGACGCCTCGAGGGCGTTCTTGATCAAGTTGCCGAAGGCGCGCCGGAGCTGGTCGGCATCGCCGTCGAGGAGGAGGGGATCGGTTACGCACTCGATGGGCACCGGGGAGCCGCCGGAGTAGAGCGTGCTCGTTTCGCGCAGGAGCTCCGCCAGATCGACGGGCACCTTGCGCGGCGCGGGCAGCCGGGCGAACTGCGAGAAGCTCTCCGTCATGCGCAAGAGCACGTCGATCTGCTCGCCGAGGAGCTGGGCGGACTCGGTGGCCGGGGGCGAGCCCAGCCGCGCGACGCGGGCCACTGCCATGCGCATGGCGGTGAGCGGGTTCTTCAACTCGTGCGCGAGGCCGCGGGCCACCGTCTGCCACGCGGCGAGCTCCTCGGTGAGCTGCAGCCGCGTGCGCTGCGCCTCAAGCTCGGCGGTCATGCGGTTGAACTGGCGCACGAGGAGCCGCAGCTCGTCCTCGCCTCCTTCTTCGGGAACGCGGACCGACAGATCGCCGCCCGCGACCTGCAGCATGCCTCGGGCGAGCCGCTCCACCGGCCTCGAGAGGGCGCGCCCGAGGGCCACGGCGGCAGCGGCGAGAAGCGCCGCCGAGGCGCCGACGGCGGCGAGGAGCGCCCAGGGGGCGAGCCGCGCGAGGGAGCGGCGCGCCAGCTCCGCCTGCAGGAGATCGACGCGCGCCTGCGACAGCTCGCGCGAAAGCGCGGGATCGCGCGCGGCCTTCTGCGCGCGCTCGAGCAGCGGATCGAGCCGGCCGAGCGAGAGGGAGAGCATCCTCGAGAGCCCGTAGCCGACGACGAGACCACCGCCGGCGAGCGGCAAGAGGCCCGCGGCGAGCATCACCGCGAGGAGCCTTCTGCGGAACCGGCGCCCGGTGCGTCGATCCTCCATCGTGCGCGAGCGTACACGAAAAAGCGCCCGCTCCCGAACGGCAAAGGACAGAAAGCGAGTTCTGTCGCCTCCGTCCCTTCTTCCCGCGGCAACTTGCCAGGCTAGCAGAGCGAGGCGGCGCGCCACACCCCGCTGCGCAGGGATCCGGTTGGTACCAGGGCTCCTCCTCAAGCAGCTCGGGGCGTCCTGAGCCGCGCTGACGCGCTCCCGCTAGACCGCTGCGCTGGCCTGCTCCTTCCATCGTTGAACGTTCACGCCGATCACGAGGAGCCACAGGGTCAGCGGACCTTCAACTTCTTTGAGCCGTCGTTCTGGCACTTCACGCCGATATCCCCGTTTCAGGCTGTAACAGCGGGTGCCCGCAGTTACGGTGGTCGCCCGAAGTCGAGCACCGTTGCGGCCCGGCGAGTTGAGCCGGCCGTCCAGGTGCACGGTGCAGGCGCCACAGAGCGCGACGCCGCAGCCGAACTTGGTGCCGGTCATGCCGACGAGGTCGCGCAAGACCCAGAGCAGGGGCATGTCCGGCGACGCGTCGACCTCGTGCGACTTGCCGTTGATTCTCAGAGTGACCATGGCAGGCAGCCTCCCATCATTCCGAGTCTGGTCGCAAACGTCCTTGAGCGATCAGGCGCGCTTGGATTTGCGCAATGCGGGACTCAGCAGCGTGAAGCGCATCCGGGTTCGTGTGCACGGAGTAGGTGCCCAAAGCGAGCTCGTAAGGATGCGGAACGGCCGAACCCAGGACGAATTCGGTGTCGCTTCGGGCTTGGAACTCGATCGCCGCCTCCGATGCCTCGAACACTGCGAGGTCTCCGGCGCGCAATGGCTCGGAGGTCACCACGTCCCCAGCGCCAATGGCGACCCAGCACACCGTTTGCCCCTCCGGCGGCGAATAGCGCCAACGTTCGGCAGCCGCCAGCCGGACGAAGAGATAGGTCAGAGGCGATGGCGGACGGATCGTGCTGGTCGCCGCGCCGTAGCTGCCCAGCAGGACTCGCGCCGGTCCTTCCCGCGGAATGGACGCAGGCGCCAGATAGATGCTTTCGGCCGGCCCCAGCTCGGAGTCAGGCGGCAGCGCGATCCAGAGTTGGAAACCGAGCGCTCGACCGCTGTCGCCAGCTCCGCCGCCGTGCCAGGCGCCGCCGCCAGCCTTCATCCACTCCATACCATCCTGCGGCAGGAGTCCGGCGCGCCCGTCAGTGTCTTCGTAGCTCACACTGCCCTGCATCAAGAATGTAACCGTGGCGATCCCGGAATGAGGGTGCAATCCGGTTCTGACGCCGCCGGACGCCTCTGCCGCGAAGAGATCCAGGAATACGAAAGGCTTCACGACCCGGCCGAGATCAGAGGGGCTCATCAAGCGGGTGATCGATCCGTGGCGACTGCCGCGCGTTCGATGCGCGATCCGACGACCTGGCGTCTGCGCTGTAGTTGCCGGAGAGCAGCTCGAGCCGGATTTCCGGGTAGCGCTTGAGAAAGTCGCCGACGATGGGGCCGAGGAATTCGACGTTGACGGGAGCGGTCACGCGCAAGAGCCCCCGGGGCGTCTCCTGCAGCCTGCTCACCGCGCGCTCGGCGTCTTCGACCTCAGCGGCGATCCGCGCGCAGTAGTCGTAGTAGGTCCGGCCGGCGTCCGTGAGGCTCAACTTGCGAGTCGTACGGTGCAGGAGTCGCGATTTCAACCGCTCTTCCAGCTCGGACACCTTCCTGCTGACGGTCGACTTCGGCATTCCGAGCTTCGCCGCAGCCGCGGTGAAGCTGCCGGCCTGCACGACTCGAGCGAAGACGAGCATTTCGTTGACGTCCATCGCCTGTTGTTCCTTCCATGGAACAGTAACGGCTTGGGGCCGCCCATTCAACGAGAGCGATCGTTCCGCCTGCGAGACAGTCTTTTCAACCGCGTCCATCTAATCATCCAGGCGAAACAGCTCTAGGGTCTCGGACACTGAGGACCACACGGGACAGATCGGGGAAGCGGCCTCCGAGGAGGCGGTCTTCCGAATCGAAGGCAGATTCGACCAGCCTGCGGCGATCCGCCTGCGGCAGCGCGTCATGGCCGAAGAGACGCCGCGGGCCATCCTCGACTTCTCACATGTCGAGAACCTCGACGACGCGGCGCTGCCGTTCTTGACCGTCATCCTCACGCTCCTGCGTCGCAAAGGCCGAGACGTGGCCTTGCTTGGTTTACGCGGCCACCAGCTTCGCATCCTGCAACATTTCGGGATCGAGGTGGCGGGCGGTGGCTGGGTGAAGGTCCTCGTATGGGACGAAGAGTCGTTCCAGGACTGAGCTTGGGCCAATCCATTTCAGGACGACGCATGACCGACGAAATGCTCGCCGAGCACACGCGGCAGGGTAGTGGCACGGCATTCGCCGTGCTGGTGGCAGACCACTGTGATGCGGTCTACCGGATCGCCGAATATATGTGTGCTTCGGCTCGCGATGCCGAGGACGTGACGCGCGAGACGTTCCTCTCTGCCTACCGCGACATCGCCTCGTGGCCGAGCGACAGGAGCTTCAGGATCTGGCTGTACGGAATCGCGATGAAGGAGGCGCTGAGGCAACGGCAAGGCGCTTCCCGCGGCCTGTCGGTCCCGCCGGAAGCGTTCCTGCCGCACTTCGATGTGGACGGCGATCTCGAACTGCCCGGCGCGGAATGGCCCGACCTCGCTCGCCTGGAGCCGATGGGCCTCGCCCGTTTCCTTCGCGAGGCGCTCTACTGCATGGATGACGATGTTCGAGCGGCCTTCGTGCTCTGCGATCTGGTGGAACTCCCGGTCGAGGACGCTGCTCAGATCGTGCAAAGCTCCCCGCAGGTCGTCCGCACGCGCACTCACCGCGCGCGGCTGATGCTCCGCGGGTTCCTCGACCGGCTGTGGAGTGTCTGACGAGAACGGAGGAGCACATGGATGTCATCTCGAAGTGGGCGCAGGTCGTCGGTCGCGTCGCGCTCGGAACGATCTTCGTCGTCAGCGGACTCGGAAAGCTTGCGGCCTGGCGCGGAACCGTCGCGTACACGGGCAGCAAGCGCGTTCCGGAGATTCTGCTCGCGATCGCCACCGCCCTCGAGTTGTTCGGGGCCGTCTCCGTCGTGGTCGGGTTCAGGGCCCGCTGGGGTGCGCTCGCGCTGCTCATCTTCCTCGTGCCAGTGACGCTTGTGTTCCACAACTTCTGGGCAGTCCCTGCTGAGCAACAGCAGATGGAGATGGCCAACTTCCTCAAGAACCTCGCCATCGGCGGGGGGCTATTGATCGTTCTTGGAAGAGGAGCAGGCGCCTTCAGCATCGACAGCAGCCGAACACCCGCGCGCGGCGAACCGGTCGCGGTCACGAGGGCCGCACAATAAGGGGTTGATAGCGGGTGCCTCCGGTGATCGCGTCGCTTGCCCTTGGTCGGGCGGGTCGAAGTCCGAACTGAGGGAGCGCACGACCACATCGGTACCAGCCGGATCAGTGTCGGTACCGACCATCAATTTCCTCGACACGTGAAAATGGGCGGCGCGCTACCAGACCGCCTCCAACCGATGCGAGCGGGCGTAAAGAGAGCCCGCGCCCGGACCTCGTTTGGCGGTTCGTCGAGTGTCCTGGTAGTCGTGTGTCCTTCCTCGCGACCCACGTGTGTCCTCGCAGCGCGCCCGAGCGCCCCAAGCTCGTGGCTCTATCGGAATGCCACTGCCGCCCCGGCTAGCGCGACCGGAAGTGACCAGGCCCAGTCTCCCAGCAACGACACTGCTGCAGCGCCCACGACGCAGCCTGCGAAGAAGCCGGCGAGGAGCCTCACGGTCTTCTTCAGCCGCTCGTGGGCGCCTTCTATCAGCGGCTCCCTGTGCCACAGCGTGTCCAGCAGCGAAAGGACGGCGTTGGTCAAGTTGCCCGTCATCACGGCCGTCGAAGGTGCGCCGG
>Ga0209283_10000726_pt1 | contig 16852 bp, 15 predicted proteins | sample CZO8metaG_2_FD_188354 | JGI IMG/M metagenome (GOLD analysis project Ga0209283, IMG submission 188354) | Vadose zone soil microbial communities from the Eel River Critical Zone Observatory, Northern California, USA - CZOApr15con2H1.8 metaG... | ecosystem: Environmental > Terrestrial > Soil >...
GCTATTGCTTCTCGATTTTGGCTCGCTCGATCACCGCGCGCCACTTGGCGATCTCCGAGACGAGCAATTCCCCGAGTGCCGCGGGCGTTCCGGCGCGCGCCTCGACGCCCAGGTCCTGCAGGCGCTTGCGCACGTCGGGCGCGGCGGCGGCGGCGTTGACTTCGCGGTTGAGGCGGTCGATCACGCCTTTGGGCGTCTTCGCCGGCGCGGCGATGCCGTTCCAGGAGGAAGCCTGGTAGCCGGGCACGCCGCTCTCGGCGACGGTCGGCACCTCCGGCAGCCCGGAAAAACGCTTCTCCGAAGTCACGGCGAGAGGCTTCAGCGCCCCGCCCCTGATCTGCGCCAGCACCGGCGCCAGGATCTCGAACGCCGCCTGCACGTCGTTGCCTTTGAGCGCCGTAATCACCGCGGGCGTGGTCTTGAACGGCACCACCTGCGCGTCGATTCCGGACATCGATTTGAATAGTTCCGCCGCGAGATTCTGGGTGCTGCCGATGTTGATCGTTGCAAGGTTAAGGTTGTTGGGGTTCGCCCGGGCATAGCTGATCAGCTCGCGCACCGACCCGATTTTAGAGGCCGAGTCCACTAGGAGGACCAGGTCGAAAAACCCCACCGTGGACACCGGAGCAAAGTCGTTCACCGTGTCGTAGGGCAGCGACTTGAACAGCGACGCGCTCACCGCGTTGCCGTTCGTGATGAAAAGCAGCGTGTGGCCGTCAGGCTGTGCTTTCGCGACCGCTTCGGAGGCGACGATGCCGCCGGCGCTCGGCCGGTTCTCGACGATCACTTGCTGTCCCATCGCCTCGCTCATTCTTTGCGAAAGCACCCGCGCGGTGATATCGGCCACCCCACCCGCGGCAAAAGGCACCAGGATCTTCACGGGGCGCGCCGGGTAAACCTGCGCGGAAGCGGCCGACGCAGCGGCCGCGAGAGCCACCACACAGGTCCATCGGAAAGGAAAGACTTGCTTCACGCGCGGTGGCGAGGGTTATTCGTGTTGGTCGGGGCGGCGAGATTCGAACTCGCGACCACCTGCACCCCATGCAGGTACGCTACCAGGCTGCGCTACGCCCCGACTCGAGGAAAAGTATATCAGCGGGCAAGGGTATCCGCGTCGCTTTCAACGCAGCAGCTCGATGACGTTCTTCAGTTCCTGCTTCACTGCGGCGAGATTGACGCCCCGCATGTCGTGCGCGCGTGGCGCAGGGGTCGTCGACGCCGTGGAGCGCGCGGAAGCGGCGCTCAGGCTTTCGTCGAGGCGATTGCGCGCGCCGCTGATGGTGAAGCCCTGCTCGTAGAGGAGCTCGCGGATGCGGCGGATCAGCAGCACCTCGTGGTGCTGGTAGTAGCGGCGGTTGCCGCGGCGCTTCACCGGCCGCAGCTGGGTAAATTCCTGCTCCCAGTAGCGCAGCACGTGCGGCTTCACGCCGCACAACTCGCTGACCTCGCCGATGGTGAAGTAGCGCTTCGCCGGGATCGGCGGCAGGCTATCCTTGGTCGCCTTGCTTTCCATGGGTCTGCTCGACGAGCGCCTTCAGCTTCTGGCTGGCGTGGAACGTGACCACGCGTCGCGCGGTGATGGGGATTTCCTCGCCGGTCTTGGGATTGCGTCCGGGACGCTGCGGTTTGTCGCGCAGTTGGAAGTTGCCGAACCCGGAAAGCTTGACGCTCTCCCCGTTCTCAAGCGCCAAGCGGATTTCCTCGAAGAAGGTCTCCACCATGTCCTTCGCCTCGCGCTTGTTCAGACCCACTTTCTCAAAAAGCATGTCCGCCAGCTCGGCTTTTGTAAGCGTCATTTTTGCTCCCTTTGGAGGGGCGAAAACCCCGCCAAGTCACTACCTAAGCACGTAATTTCGCACCGAATTTTGCGGAGAGAACCTCAGTCAGTTGCGCCATTGCGGCGTCCGCTTCCGCATCGGTCAACGTCCTTGCAGTATCTTGCATAACTACCCGAAATGCAAGGCTTTTTCTACCCCGGCCCAGATTCCCCCCCCGATAGACGTCAAATACCCGGATATCCTGCACGATGGGGGGCCTGTTTTGGGCCAATTCGGCCAGAATCCTCGCCGCGGACACGCTTTCCTCGAAATCCATGGAGCGGTCCCGGACGATCGGGGGGAACTTCGATACCTCCCGGTATCGCGGTAGCGCGACCTGACTCAGCGCTTCCACGTCCAGCTCGAACAGGACGGGCGCCAACGGCAGTTCGTATTTCTGCTGCCAGCGCGGGTGCAGTTCGCCCAGCCAGCCGATCTCGCGTCCTTCCAGCAGCACGCGCGCCGCGCGGCCGGGATGAAGGGCCGGGTGAGCGGCGCCCTCGAATTCGGCCACGCGCGGGGCAAGCAGCGATTCCAGGTCGGCCTTGACGTCGAAAAAGTCGACGTTGCGGTCCGGAACTCCCCATTGCTCCTCGAGCGCGGGACCGTATGCGAGGGCGCCCACACGAATCGGCTGGCGCACGCCCGCGACGTCAAGATCGCCGTCCTTTGCAGCAGGGTCCCGCAGATAGACCCGGCCCAGTTCGAACACGCGGATGCGGCCGAGTTTGCGGCCCAGATTGGAGCGGACGTTCGACACGAGCCCGCCGATCAACGTGGTGCGCATCACTGCGAGGTGACTCGCTATCGGGTTCACGACCCGGATGGCGTCTGCCCCGCCGGCAAAATCGGCCTCCCATTGCGGATCGACGAAGCCGAAATTGATCACCTCCTGATAGTCGCTGTCGGCAAGCTGCTGCCGCAGAGCATGAGGCGAGCGGTGTCCTTCCGGCTGTGGCCGTATGATCGCAAGGGCGAGCGGCGGTCGGGCCGGGATCCGCTCGAAGCCGTACACGCGCGCCACCTCCTCGATCAGATCTTCTTCAATCTCGATGTCGAACCGGAAGGATGGCGGTGTCACGCGGAAGACTTCCCCGCCGGCCGCGCCGTCGAGGGTGTGCGACAGGCCGAGCCTCGTGAAGATGTCGGCCATGTCCGCGGTAGGTACCTGCACCCCGATGACTTTGTGCGCACGCGCTGCGCGCATGCGTATCGGCCGGCGCTCGGGGAGCTTTGCCACGGTGTCCACGGTGGGGCCGGGCTCGCCGCCGCAGATTTCCAGAATCAGCCCGGTAGCGCGCTCGATGCCGGACACATTGTTGTCGAAGTCTACGCCGCGCTCGAAACGGTGCGACGCGTCGCTCGTGAAGTTATAGCGGCGGGCTCGACCGGCGACGGCTTCGGGAAAGAAGAACGCCGACTCGAGGAAGATGTTGCGGGTGGCGGACTCCGCCTTGGTCGAATCACCGCCCATCAAACCAGCGAGCCCGATCGGGCCCGAGCGGTCGGTGATGCAAAGCACGGTTTCATCCACATCCACGACCTGCTCGTTCAGCAACTTCAGGCGCTCGCCCTTCCTGCCAAAGCGTACGTCGATGCCGCCCGCAAGCTTGTCGAGATCATAGACGTGGAGCGGTCGCCCCAACTCGAGCATTACGTAGTTGGTCACGTCAACGAGCGCGGAGATCGAGCGCTGGCCGGACCTCTCAAGTCGCTCCCTCATCCACGCAGGCGTCGTCGCAGCGGGGTTCACGTTGCGGATCACCCGCCCGGCGAAACGGCCGCAGCCTTCGCTATGGGTGATCTTCACGGGAAACGCCGCCTTATTCACCGGGGCTACAGGCTTGATTGCGGGCGCCTTGAGCGTCGAGCGCGTCAATGCCGCCACCTCGCGTGCAATGCCTAGAACCGAGAGGCAATCGGCACGATTGGGTGTGAGCTTGAGCGTAATCAGCCGATCGTCCAATCCAAGCACCTCGCGCACGTCGCGACCTACCGGCGCGTCGACGGGCAGCGCAAGGAGCCCACTGTGATCGTCGGACAGTCCCAGCTCCCGCGCAGAACACAGCATCCCGCGGCTTTCCACGCCGCGCATGTTCGCTGCTTTGATCTCGAAGGGCCCGTCCGGCGAGTCGCCGGGAAGTTTCGCGCCGACTAGCGCGCAAGGCGCTTTCATGCCCGCGGCGACGTTTGGCGCGCCGCACACGATGCCGAGCGCCTCGCCGGTTCCTGCGTCGACGCGGCAGACGGTGAGCCGGTCGGCATTCGGGTGCTTCTCCACGGAAAGGACGTGGCCGACGACCACGCCCGAGAAAGGCGGAGCGACCGGATTGCAGGCTTCAACTTCGATACCCGACATGGTGAGGAGGTGCGCCAATTCTTCCGCGCCCAGAGGCGGATCGACCAGGACGCGAAGCCAGCGCTCGGAAAATTGCATGGTTTCAGTTCAGCGCAAGATCCGTGCGCATCGAGGTCAGGCAAACTGCCTGAGAAAGCGCAGATCGCCCTCGAAGAACAGCCGCAGATCGTCGATGCCATAGCGCAGCATGGTGAGGCGCTCGAGCCCGGAGCCGAAGGCAAAACCCATATGCCGCTCCGGATCGAGGCCGAAGTTGCGCACCACGTTCGGATGCACCTGACCCGCCCCCGAGATTTCCAGCCATTTCCCTTGGTCCGGGCCCGAGCTGAACCTCATGTCGATCTCGGCCGAGGGCTCGGTGAACGGAAAGAAGGACGGGCGAAAGCGCACTTGCAACTCGTCGGTCTCGAAGAAGCGCCGCAGGAAATCGATGTAGACACCCTTCAGATCGGCGAAGCTGATGTGCTCATCGATCCACAAGCCCTCGACCTGATGGAACATCGGCGAGTGGGTGGCATCCGAGTCGACCCGATAGGCGCGGCCCGGAGCGATCACCTTGATCGGCGGCTTATGCGTGCGGGCATAGCGCACCTGCATCGGGCTGGTGTGGGTGCGAAGCAGCAGGCCGCCTTCAACGTAAAAGGTATCGTGCATCGAGCGCGCCGGGTGGTTCTCCGGCTGGTTGAGCGCAGTGAAGTTGTACCAGTCGCTCTCGATCTCCGGTCCGTCGGCCACGTCGAACCCGATCGAGCCGAAAATCGCCTCGACGCGCTGCCAGGTGCGGATGACGGGGTGGATGCCTCCCCTGCCGCGCCCGCGGCCCGGAAGCGTTACATCGAGCGCCTCTTCGGAGAGCTTCGCGTCGAGCTGGGCGGCCGCGAGCGCTTCGCGACGCGCGGCAAGCGCCGTCTCGACACGGTCTTTGGCGGCGTTGATGCGCGCGCCCGCCTCGCGCCGCGTCTCCGGCGCAAGCCTGGCGAGGCCCTTCATCGCCTCGGCGAGCGCGCCGGACTTGCCGAGGTAGCGCGCTTTGATTCTCTCGAGCTCGGCCGCGTCGTTCGTGCCGCCGAATTCGGCGATCGCTTTCGAGACGACTTTATCGAGATCGGTCATGCGGATTTTCCCCTCCTTAGGAGGAGTGGCGCACAGCGCCGGGGCAGTTTCGGCGGAGGAGAAGATACTGCCTACCACCCCACCCGCTTCGCGGGCACCCTCCCCATCGAGGAGGGGATCAAAGGATTACGTACCGAGCCTGACCTTCGCCTGTTCGGCGATTTTTGCGAACGCCGCCTTATCCGCCACCGCCAGATCAGCGAGCACCTTGCGGTCCACTTCGATCGCGGCCTTCTTCAAGCCGTTCATGAACGCGGAATAGGTCAATCCGTGCTCGCGAGCAGCCGCATTGATGCGGGCGATCCACAGCGCGCGAAACTGGCGCTTGCGCTGTCGGCGGTCGCGGTAGGCGTACTGCTCCGCCTTCATCACCGCTTCCTTGGCGATGCGGAACACGTTGCCGCGCCGGCCCCGGAATCCCTTGGCTTTGGCGAAGACTTTCTTGTGTTTGGCGCGCGCGGTTACGCCGCGTTTGACTCGTGGCATGACCGGTCTCCTTAGGCGTAGGGCAGCATGGCGCGAACATGCTGCTTGTCGGTGGCATGTACCGCCGCGGTGCCGCGCAGATGCCGCTTGTTCTTGGTGGTCTTCTTGGTGAGGATATGGCGCTTGAACGCCTGCGAGCGCTTGATCGTGCCGCCGGAGCGCATCTTGAAGCGCTTGGCTGCGCTACGCTTGGTCTTCAGCTTGGGCATTGCCTTACTCCTGTTTTGGCATGGCGACGGGCGGCTCCTATCGGAGCGCTTGCAAACCTCGGCACCACTTCTTTTGAATCGGTAATTCCGCTGCGTCACGCAGAGGCGGCCGGCTTCGGTTCCTTCTTCGGTTCCTTCTTCGGTTCCTTCGGTTCCTTTGATTCCTTCGCTTCTTTCTTTGCCGCCTTCTTGACTTCCTTCTTCCCCTTCTTCGGCGCCAGCACCATGATCAACTGCCGCCCTTCCATCTTGGGAAACTGCTCTACGAGCGCGTACGGCTCAAGATCCTGTTTGACCCGCTCGATCAGGCGCACGCCGAATTCCTGGTGCGCCATCTCGCGGCCGCGGTAGCGCAGGGTGACTTTCGCCTTGTCGCCTTCCTCGAGAAACTTGATCAGGTTGCGCAGCTTGATCTGGTAGTCGCCTTCGTCGGTTCCGGGCCGGAACTTCACTTCCTTGACATGGATCTGCTTCTGCTTGAGCTTCGCCTCGTGAGCCTTTTTCGCCTCGCGGTATTTGAACTTGCCGTAGTCCATCAGCTTGCATACCGGCGGCTTGGCAAGGGGGGCGATTTCGACGAGGTCCACCTCGGCTTCCTCGGCCATCTTCATGGCCTGGGCGATCGGCACGATGCCGACCTGCTCGCCGTTGGCCCCTATCAGCCGCACTTCGGGCGCGTTGATCTCGATGTTGATGCGCTGCGTTCGGTCCGTGGCGATGTCTATCTCTCCAAAAAATTAAAAAACTAAGCCGTACTACCCGACTGGGCCTCGCTGCGGAGGCGGGCGATGAAATCGGGCAGGGAAAGCTGTCCGAGGTCCTCACCGCTGCGGGTGCGCACGGCCACCTTTTCGGCTGCCTTTTCCTTTTCTCCGACGATCAGCTGATAAGGCAGCTTCTGTAAGCTATGTTCCCGAATTTTATAGGTTATTTTCTCGTTCCTCAAGTCCGCTTCGCAGCGCCAGCCAACCCGTTTCAGGGCGCTCGCAACGCCTCGCGCATAGTCGGCCTGCCCCTCGGAGATATTCAGCACGACCACCTGGACGGGCGCGAGCCACAGCGGCATCGCGCCGGCGTAGTGCTCGACGAGGATGCCGATGAAGCGCTCCATCGAGCCGACGATCGCCCGGTGCAGCATGACCGGCACCTTGCGCGCGTTGTCCTCGGCGACGTACTCCGCGCCCAGGCGCCCGGGCATCGAGAAGTCCACCTGCATGGTGCCGCACTGCCATGAGCGGCCGATGCTGTCTTTCAGGTGATATTCGATCTTGGGGCCGTAAAAGGCGCCCTCCCCCGGCAGCACCTCGTAGCTGAGGCCGCTCGATTCCAGCGATGCCTGCAGCGCGCGCTCGGCTTTGTCCCAGAGCTCGTCGGCACCGACCCGTTTCGGCGGGCGCGTCGCAAGCCTGTACACAACGTCAGTGAAGCCGAAGTCGGCGTAGACCTTCTGCAACAGCGCAGTGAACGCCGTGACCTCCGGCTGAATCTGCTCTTCGGTGCAGAATATGTGCCCGTCGTCCTGGGTAAAAGCGCGGATGCGCATGATGCCGTGCAGCGCGCCCGAGGGCTCGTTGCGCGTGCACACGCCGAACTCGCCGTAGCGCAGCGGCAGCTCGCGGTAGCTGTGCAGGCCCTTGTTGTAGATCAGCACGTGGCCCGGGCAGTTCATCGGCTTGATCGCGTAGTCGCGCTTCTCCGATTCGGTCGTGAACATCAGCTCCTTGTAGTTTTCCCAGTGGCCCGATTTCTCCCACAGGCTGCGGTCGAGAACCTGCGGGCAGCGCACCTCGAGATAGCCGTTGTCCCGGTAGACGCGACGCAGATATTGCTCGACCTCCTGCCAGATCGCCCAACCCTTCGGATGCCAGAACACCATCCCGGGTGCTTCTTCCTGAAGGTGGAAAAGATCGAGTTGCGTGCCCAGCCGGCGATGATCGCGCTTCTCGGCCTCCTCGATCATGCGCAAGTACGCTTCCTGTTCCTCCTTCTTCGCCCACGCAGTGCCGTAGATTCGCTGGAGCATCTCGTTCCTGGAATCCCCGCGCCAGTAGGCGCCGGCGACCTTCATGAGCTTGAAGACCTTGAGCCTGCCGGTCGAAGGGACGTGGGGACCGCGGCACAGATCGACGAAGTCGCCTTCCCGATATAGCGACACCTCTTCTCCCGCGGGAATCGACGCGATGATCTCGGCCTTGTAATGCTCGCCGATCGACTTGAAGTATTCGACCGCCTTGTCGCGCGGCCAGACTTCGCGCGTCACGGACAAATCCCTTTTTGCCAATTCGGCCATGCGTTTTTCGATGGCCGCGAGATCCTCCGGAGTGAACGGCCGCTTGAACGAAAAATCATAGTAGAAACCGTTCTCGATCACCGGCCCGATGGTTACCTGCGCATCGGGGAAAAGCTCCTTCACCGCGTAGGCGAGAAGGTGTGCGGTCGAGTGGCGCAGGATCTCGACGCCTTCCCTGTCGCGCTCGGTGACGATGGCAAGGTCGGCATCGCCTTCGATGCGGTGCGACGTATCGACCAGCTTTCCGTTCACCTTTCCGGCGAGCGCCGCGCGCGCGAGGCCGGGGCCGATCGCCTGCGCGACCTCGGCCACGGTGACGAGCCCGGGAAAGCTCTTCACCGAGCCGTCGGGGAGGCGAATCTTCGGCATAGGCGCATTGTAAAAACAAACCGCGCGTTGAACGCAGCTTGGCTTGCGTTCCAACGCGCGGAGTTAAGCCGGCGCTTCGCGTCCGGCTCAACAGTTGGTAGGCGCGATTGGAATCGAACCAACGACCTCATCCATGTCAAGGATGCGCTCTAGCCAACTGAGCTACGCGCCTCAAGGAGTGTCGGATTCTAGCCGAACAACTCCGACCGCACAAACCCGATGAACCGAAATCCGGATAATAATCAACCGCTCCAACTCTTCGATCGCGAGTCGTAGCTGTAAGGCTTGTACTTGAGTACGACGTTACGGCAGCTGAGGACGTACTCGTTCGCCGCGAGCACATACCCCATCGGCGCGCCGTCCGGGCATTTGCTTACCGCAGCGGTGTACTTGGGTACGAGTTTGTCCAGAGCGTCCGGGTACGCGCCGCTCTCGCGTTTGTGTGCCGCAAGCGCGGAAACCATCTGCAGCCCGCGGGTTTCGACGGTCAACATGTCTTTCTCGTTTGCGCTGTATATATCGATCGCGACATACCCGGCCAAAAGGAGGACCGCGACGACCGCGAGTGGAACGATCTGGCTTACGCCTGCCTGAAGATTCGCATGGCTCATCCTCTACCCTTTCAGGCTGGTTGCTGTCAAAATGACCTGCAAATACTACCGCAACCCGAGCATTTCCGCCGCGTGCTTGCGCGTGGTCGCAGTGATCGCGACCCCGCCCAGCATGCGGGCGATTTCCTCGACGCGAGATTTCTGGTCTAAGACCGCGACGCGGCTTTTCGCGCCGCCGCTTTCGGTGCCTTTGGCCACGGACCACTGCTCGCGGGCCTGAGCCGCCACTTGCGGCAGATGCGTGACGCATAGGACCTGCCGCTCCTCGCCCAGGGTCCTCAATTTCCTGCCCACGACCTCGGCCACTGCCCCGCCGATCCCCGCGTCGACTTCATCGAAGATCAAGGTAGGCACCGCTGCCGCCCGGCTCGTGATCACTTGGATCGCGAGGCTGATGCGGGACAGTTCTCCCCCGGAGGCCACCTTGGCGAGAGGGCGCAGCTCTACGCCCGGGTTAGTCGTCACCAGAAATTCGACCTGCTCGTTGCCCGCCGCGCCGCCGTCCGGAAGAAGCGAGCGCAGCTCCACCTCGAATCGCCCTCCCGCCATCGCCAGTTCCTTCATCGCCGCATTCACCTCGCGGGCGAGCTTCGTCGCGGCCTTACTGCGCTCGGCCGAAAGCTGTGCCGCGAGCCGATCGTAGCGCGAGCGCACCGCCTGCTCCTGCGTAGCGAGCGCCTCGAGGTCCGCGGTGATCTCCAGATCCTTCAGGCGCACCTGCAGCGAGGCCAGGAGATCGGGCAGCGCTTCCGGCACCGCACGAAACTTGCGTGCCGCATTGTGCACAGCCTCGAGGCGCCGCTCGACTTCGCGCAGGCGTTCCGGATCGAGCTCGATGCGATCGGCGTAATGTCGCAGCGCATAGGCGGCTTCGCGCAACTGTGCTTCGCCCGATTCGAGCAGCGCGATCGATTCGCGAAGCGATCCGTCGAATTCCGTGAGCGGGCGCAGCCTGGAGAGCACTCCCGACAGCGCGCCGAGAGCGGCATTCTCGGACTCGGAAAGCGCGTCGATCGCGCTGCGCACGCCTTCGATCAGGCTCGCCGCATGGGCGAGCCGGCCGTGCTCGGACTGGATGGCATCCCATTCGCCGGGCGCGAGCGCGAGCCGCGACAGTTCTTCGACCTGCCAGGCGAGCTGCTCGCGCTCCGCGTCGCGCGCTAGAGCGTTGCTCTCGTGGTCGAGTCTCACCCGGCAAAGTCTTTGCCACTCGCGGTATGCGTCACCCGCCTCCTTTGCGAGCGGGACGAGCCCGGCATGCGCGTCGAGCACCTGGCGCTGCGCCTCGGACCTGAGAAGCGACTGGTGCGCGTGCTGGCCGTGGATGTCGACCAGCCGCTCCCCGGCCTCGCGCAACTGGTTGACCGTCGCCGCGTGGCCGTTGATGAAGGCGCGCGAGCGGCCGCTGCGGTCCACCACGCGGCGCAGGAGCATCCGGTTCGGATCACCCTCGAGCGCCTGCTCCCGCAACCAATCCCCAAGGCCGGGCAGCGACTCGATGGCAAATTCGGCGGTGACGTCCGCGCGCTCGGCCCCCGAACGCACCTGCTCGCTTCCGGAACGCTCGCCGAGCGCGAGCGACAGCGCGTCGATCAGGATGGATTTCCCGGCCCCGGTCTCCCCCGTCAGAGCGGTGAAACCCGGCCGGAACTCGAGATCGAGTCGATCGACGATGGCGAAATCCCGAATGGCGAGGTGCAGGAGCACGGCAGCGGCGGGTTAGAGGACCTCGCTCCAGTGCAGCTTTTCGCGCAGCATCGCGTAGTAGCTGTAGCCCGGAGGGTGGACGAACTTGACGGTATGCTCGGCGCGGCGAACGACGACGCGGTCGCCCTCCTGAAGATCGCACTGCATCTGCCCGTCGAAATGAAGCCGCGCCTCGATCGAGCGCTTCAGGGTGACGTCGATCACCGTGCGATCGCTCACCATGATCGGCCGGTTGGATAGCGTGTGCGGGCAGATCGGCACGAGCGCGAACGCCGGCACCGTCGGTTGCAGGATCGGTCCGTCCGATGAAAGCGCGTAGGCGGTCGAGCCCGTGGGCGTCGCGACGATAAGGCCGTCGGCCCGCAAGTCGTAGACGAATTCCCCGTCGATATGGACGAGGAACTCGATCAGGCGCCCCACCGCGCCCTTGTTCACGACCGCGTCGTTGAGCGCGAGCGTGGCGAGCGTGACGGCGCCGTCGCGCAGTACTTCGGCCGCAAGCATGGTGCGCTCCTCGATCGCATGGCGGCCGGCGAGAATCTCGGCCATCGCGTCGAGCATGTTGGCAGAGGCGATGTCGGTCATGAAACCGAGCCGGCCCTGGTTGACGCCGACGAGGGGCACGTGGTGCGCCGCCAGATGCCGTGCGGCGTTGAGCATGCTTCCGTCGCCTCCCTGGACCACGGCCAAGTCGGCGCGCGCGCCGATTTCATCGTAATCCGCGACGGGAAAACGGGTGATGCGGCTGTTCCGCGCGGTCTCCTTCTCCACCAGCACGTCGCGTCCCTGTTTGCGCAGGTAGTCACCCATCGTCGCGAGCGCGGTCGCAACGTCGGGGGAGTTGTAGCGGCCGATCAGGGCGATCGTCTTGAAAGTGGACATACCGCCATTAAATCATGACCATGCACAAGTGACAAAAAGCCCGTGTGCGATCCCCTGAGCAAACCCGCAAACCAAGCCGATTCTGTAGAATCGCGACCTATGCTGGACCGTCGCGCGCAGATTCTGCTCAAGACCCTGGTCGAGCGCTACATCACCGAAGGCGAGCCGGTCGGCTCGCGCGCGCTGTCGCGTTTCTCCGGGCTGGATCTGAGTCCGGCCACGATTCGCAACGTGATGGCCGACCTCGAGGAGCTCGGTTTTGTCGCAAGCCCGCATACCTCGGCGGGACGGGTTCCCACCCCGCGCGGCTACCGGTTTTTCGTCGACACGCTGCTCACGGTAAAGCCTCTCGATCGGGTCGAGATCAGCCAGCTCGAAGTCAACCTCCATGCGGACCACCCTCAGCGCCTCATCGGCGCGGCCTCCCAACTTCTCTCCGAGCTCACCCACTTCGCGGGCGTCGTGGTCGCGAGCAAGCGCAGGACTCCGGCCTTCCGTCACATCGAGTTTCTGGCGCTTTCGGACAAGCGCGTCCTGCTGATCATCGTCACGCCGGACGGCGACGTGCAAAACCGCATTCTGTTCACGGAAAAGACCTACTCGCCTTCCGAGCTGACCACGGCGGCAAATTTCCTCAACCAGAACTACGCCGGCCTGACTTTCGAGGAGATCCACCGCCGCGTCCACGACGAGTTGAAGCAGCTTCGGGAAGACATGATACAGCTCATGACCGCGGCCCTCGAGGCCGGCAGCGCGGCCTTGTCGGAGTCTACCGAGAACTACGTCATATCGGGCGAGAGGAATCTGCTCGACTCGCACGATCTCGCCTCGAACATGTCGCGGCTGCGGGAGTTGTTCGAGCTGTTCGAAAAGAAGACCCTGCTCGTGCAGATCCTCGAGCTCAGCACCCGCGCCCAGGGAGTGCAGCTCTTCATCGGCGGTGAATCCGGGATCGCGACGCTCGACGAATGCAGCGTCGTCACCGCCCCCTACGAAGTCGACGGGCAGGTCGTCGGCACCGTGGGCGTGATCGGCCCGACCCGCATGGCGTACGAGCGCGTGATCCCGATCGTCGACATCACCGCCAAGCTGCTGTCGAGCGCGCTGTCGCAGCACTAGGGGCGCGCGCCCCCCATGCCCGGTTTTCTCCCTGAGCCGAAATACCAGCACGGCGCGCTCGCCAGGACGGCGATCCTGCTCGTCAACCTCGGTACGCCCGATGCGCCGACGCCAAAGGCGGTGCGCCGATATTTGAAGCAGTTCCTGTCCGACCCGCGCGTGATCGAGATTCCCCGCGCGCTCTGGCTGCCGGTCCTGCACGGGATCGTTCTCAACACCCGGCCGAAGGCTTCGGCGCAGAAGTATGCCCGCATCTGGTCCGAGGACGGCTCGCCCCTGAGGATGCACACCGAGCGACAGGCGCGCCTGCTGCGCGGCTATTTCGGGCTGCAGGTCCGCTCGCCGTTCACGGTCGATTTCGCCATGCGCTACGGCGAGCCCTCGATCCCCGGCGCGCTCGCTCGCCTGAAGTCGGAGGGCTGCGAGCGCATCCTCGTGCTGCCTTTGTATCCCCAGTATGCCGCGAGCACCACCGCGAGCGCGCTCGATGAAGTCGCGGCGTTCGTGAAGCGCGTCCGAAACGTGCCTGAGATCCGGCTGGTTAAGCACTTTCACGACCACCCCGCGTACATCGAGGCGCTCGCGAATCTGGCGCGCGAGCACTGGCGCCAGTCGGGACGCCCGGACAAGCTCGTCATGAGCTTCCACGGCCTGCCGCGCCACACGCTTTCCCGCGGCGATCCTTATCATTGCGAGTGCCAGAAGACCGCGCGACTGCTCGCCGAGGCACTGGAGCTTGCCGACAGCCACTGGCAAATCGCCTTCCAGTCGCGCTTTGGGCGCCTGGAATGGCTCAAGCCCTATACCGCCTCCGCCCTCGCGGACTGTGGCCGGCAAGGTCTTCGCCGTGTGGACGTGATCTGCCCCGGCTTCGTGGCCGATTGCCTCGAGACGCTGGAGGAAATCGGCATTGAGGGCAAGGAGATCTTTCTCGGCGCCGGCGGCAGGGAATTTCATTTGCTGCCCTGCCTGAACGAGCGCGACGACTGGATCCGCGCCCTCGCCGCCATCGCGCGCCAGCATCTCGGCGACTGGGTGAGCGAGTCCTGGAGTCCCCACGCCGCCAAAGCCCAGGCCGAAGAGAGTCGCAGGCGGGCCCTCGGCAAAGGCGCAGACACCTGACTGGTCCGCAGCGCGCCGCTGCCGGCGGATCTTGAAATCTCGCCGGATAACCCAAGCTGACTTTGATTATCTTGCGGAGAATCCATGCCTAACCCGGACCCACCCACCCTACCGGCTTCCGAGGGCGATACCCCGGTCGATACGTCCGCGCCGGCGACACAGTCCGCGGAAAGCCCACGCGAGCAACCCAAGATCGAGACTGTCCCCGACACCGGGGAGCTGTTGCGACAGGCGGAACTGAAGGCGCAGGAGCACCACGACGCCTGGCTCCGGGCCAAGGCCGAGGCCGACAATATCCGCAAGCGGACACAGATCGAGCTTGCAAACGCCTACAAATACGCGATCGAGTCTCTCGCCGCCGAGCTGCTTCCCGTCAAGGACAGTCTGGAAGCGACGCTTGCCGCGGATTCCGCCGCCCTTGAGACTCTGAAGAGCGGAGTCGACCTGACCTTGAAGCAGTTGAGCGCGGTATTCGAGAAGGCCAATATCAAGGAGATCAACCCGATCGGGGAGAAATTCGACCCTCACCGACATCAGGCCATCAGCATGCTCCCATCGGAGAAGGAGCCGAACACGGTGATCAATGTGCTGCAGAAGGGCTACGCGCTGCACGACCGCGTGATTCGGCCGGCGCTGGTCACCATCGCTGGGCCCAAGGACGCCCAAGCTTGAACTTGAGGGATTGATCCCCATATCGGTTGCAAGGTTATTTGCAGGAAATTCAAAAGGAAAGGCCATGGGAAAGATCATCGGAATCGACCTCGGGACGACCAATTCCTGCGTCGCGATCATGGAGGGCGGCAAACCCAAGGTGATCGAGAACTCGGAAGGCGCCCGCACCACGCCTTCCATCGTCGCGTACATGGAGGATGGCGAGATCCTCGTCGGCGCGCCGGCCAAGCGGCAGGCGGTCACCAATCCCAAGAATACGCTCTCCGCAATCAAGCGCCTTATCGGCCGCAAGTTCGAGGAAAAAGAGGTGCAGAAAGACATTGCCCTCATGCCCTACAAGATCGTCAAGGCGGACAACGGCGACGCCTGGGTCGAGATCCGCGGCAAGAAGATCGCGCCGCCCGAAGTCTCGGCGCAGGTTCTTCGCAAGATGAAAAAAACCGCCGAGGACTATCTCGGCGAGGAAGTCACCGAAGCCGTGATCACGGTTCCGGCCTACTTCAACGATTCGCAGCGACAGGCGACCAAGGACGCCGGCCGCATTGCGGGACTGGAGGTCAAGCGCATCATCAACGAGCCGACGGCGGCCGCGCTTGCGTTCGGCCTGGACAAGAAGGAAGGCGACCGCAAGATCGCGGTATACGACCTCGGCGGCGGCACCTTCGATATTTCGATCATCGAGATCGCTGAGGTCGAAGGCGAGCATCAGTTCGAGGTGCTCTCGACCAACGGCGACACGTTTCTCGGCGGCGAGGACTTCGACCAGCGTCTGATCGACTATCTCTGCGACGAGTTCAAAAAGGAACAGGGCATCGACCTCAGAAACGACGTGCTTGCGCTGCAGCGTCTGAAGGAATCTGCGGAAAAAGCGAAGATCGAGCTCTCCTCGAGCCAGCAGACCGAGATCAACCTGCCCTACATCACCGCGGACAAGAGCGGGCCGAAGCACCTCGCGATCAAGATCACGCGCGCCAAGTTCGAGAGCCTGGTCGAGGACTTGATCGAGAAGACGGTCGAGCCCTGCCGGATCGCGTTGAAGGACGCTGGACTCAAGGTTTCCGAAATCGAGGACGTGATCCTGGTGGGCGGCATGACGCGTATGCCCAAGGTCCAGGAAACCGTGAAGGACTTTTTCGGCAAGGAGCCGAGGAAGGACGTCAACCCGGACGAAGCGGTCGCGGTCGGAGCCGCAATCCAGGGAGGCGTGCTCAAAGGCGACGTCAAGGACGTGCTACTCCTCGACGTGACGCCGCTGTCGCTCGGCATCGAGACGCTGGGCGGAGTGATGACCAAGCTCATCCAGAAGAACACCACGATCCCCACCAAGGCGCAGCAGGTCTTTTCGACTGCCGACGACAACCAGTCGGCGGTGACCATCCATGTGCTGCAGGGCGAGCGCGACATGGCCGCGGGCAACAAGAGTCTGGGCCAGTTCAACCTCGAGGGAATTCCGCCCGCGCCGCGCGGAATGCCGCAGATCGAGGTCACCTTCGACATCGACGCCAACGGCATTCTGCACGTTTCCGCCAAGGACAAGGCGACCGGCAAGGAAAACAAGATCACGATCAAGGCGAGCTCGGGGCTCAACGAAGCCGAGATCCAGCGCATGGTGAAGGATGCCGAGGCGCATGCCGTGGAAGACAAGAAGCAGCTCGAAGTCGTCACTGCGCGCAATCAACTCGATTCGCTGGTCCACTCCGTCAGCAAGTCCGTCAAGGAATACGGCGACAAGCTCGGGGCGGACGAAAAGTCGAAGATCGAAGCCGCGCTCAAGGACGCCGAAGGGGCGATGAAGTCCGACGATAAGGCTCAGATCGACGCCAAGGCACAGGCGCTCGCGCAGGCGGCGCAAAAGCTCGGCGAGAAGATATACGCCGATGCGCAGAAGGCTCAGGGCGCTCAGGCCGGCGAGGACGCCAAAGCGTCGAACAAGTCCGATGAGGGTAACGTCGTCGACGCCGAATTCACCGAGGTCAAGGACAAGAAAGGTTAAACGCCGCGCGCAAATCGCGCGGCCTTAACTGGCCGAGTTCGAGCCGACGGGTCGCCGCGGCTCAACTCGGCCGCGCTGCGTTTGTAAAGCGGACACATGGCAA